>Ga0209367_1008470_pt1 | contig 14056 bp, 6 predicted proteins | sample WorMetLIZISLAND2_FD_187412 | JGI IMG/M metagenome (GOLD analysis project Ga0209367, IMG submission 187412) | Marine gutless worms symbiont microbial communities from Max Planck institute for Marine Microbiology, Germany - Olavius geniculatus... ... | reverse complement strand
GGAGGAAAGGAGGGGAGGGGGAAAGGAAGAGGGAGAGAGTGGACCCCCCAAGGATTTTGTGAAATGACGCCACTGAAGATATATAACATTATACCTTTATTTGAATAATTTAATTAGGTGTGTAAGTTGCACAGCAAATAGGCCTACAAAGCCTTACGAAACTACAATCTAGATTTAGATTGAGAATTTAAAGTTTTTTTAACTTAAAAAGCTTATATTTTAAAACCAATTTTCCAGTTTTGATTTATTGAGCATTGTGTTTAACTGTTAGGTTTACTTCTAGCTGTGTGTTTTATTGTTTTGCTTTATATTTGCAAGACGTGCAGCACTGCTGTACTGTCATCTGTTAGTGCATAATTATATTTTCGCTCGTGACGATTTTATTTTACGTTTTTCTCACGCAATGAAACGTAGGCTAAATAATTAATTAGTTACATTAGCAACACCCCGGCTGCAGGAATTGTTCAAAGGCACCCTAGTGTACCATAGGCTATATAAGAGCCATGCTATATGCATATACACGACAATATTTGTATATGCCTTACAGCGACTTGGTAATTAGTGTCGACAACCGTAAGCCCATATAGCCTACCGCGCACGCATGGATCGAACAAGAATACGTGCGACAAGAGGATAAAAAATAACGTCCGACAGAAGAGAAGCTGTCAATAAAATCTAATCATCTAAGCCTACACGACATTTTGTAATTTTTATTATGTCAACGGCGCCAAGTTCTAAGTACATTGTCCACTAACGTAGGCTACGCAATATATTGCACCTGCCGGTCCCCGCTTCTAACTTTCGTCTCTATTGTGGTGCATCTTGATGGAAATGGCGCATTTAAAGCTAGAAAAAGCACGCGCACGCACGAGCTTATTCGCTGTCGAACATGGCACGGCCAAAAGGAGAAATAAAATCTACAATCTACATGCTAGTTGAAATTAAAGTTCGCTAGAAATTTTATTTAGAAAATATCGATGCGGTTCTTAGCCCCCAATTAAAACGTCTTTGCATCAATGAATGGATCGACGCTCGCAGACATTATAAGAAGTTATGAACATCAATATTGAGTTTTTGCATTCGAATTTCGAATATCGTGTCTATGCTGTTTTTCGCGCGATGCTCGCCGTACAGAGCGCCGTATTGCTACTGCAAGTTGTCTGTCCGTCTGTAAAGTTGACGTGTCCGTGGTCATATAGGTTTGGGACTGTTGGGTTGGTTTGACAGTTACCGCACGAACAAACTTAGGATCTTCGTTGACTTCAACATTGGCGATTTTTACCCAGAAAAAAATCCGCTGTAAAATTTAAGTAATGGGGTGTTTACACGATCCAGCAAACGTCCAGCAAACTTCCAGCAAATGTATTCAAAATACACGTGCTAATGCTGAACGTTTGCTGGACGTTCTCTAGAAGTTTGCTGGACGTTTGCTGGATTGTGTAAACACCCATTAGATACATTTCATCTCGGCGTAATTAAGTTACTTATTTTATATTACAAGCGTGGCCTGGTGCGTAACCGTAAATAAGTTTGTAAGCAAAAATACATCACACGGTGTAACTATACGCTGTGACAGTGGAGCTCAACCGTTTTGTTTTATTTTCAGTTCCGTATAAATGCAATTGTTTTATTTCGGTAATAACTATTTCTGCAGCACAGCGTGCGTCATCTACTAGCCCCGTATGCGTGGTCTTGCAGTGTAAGCTAGTGTCTAGTTGAGGACTAAGGGAAACAGACACGTACGCACCGCTACATGGCCTTGCGGCTTAGAAAGGATTTTACATTTTTTTCACGAATACTGCCTGTGTTGCCTACTTTCCAGAGCAGGTTGAAGACTTATCTCGGCAGGTCGTCGGTTGGGGGCAGCAGTTCAATTATACATTGCTCAGTTGCAATTTAACTTCCCTATCTGCGATCGCTTCCTTCCTCCAGTCTGCGAATTCCGTCCACCGATTAAGGTGCTCGGAATCACCAACGATCCGCTGCACGCACCAGCAGTTCGATCCGCAAACTTTACACGGTCCGTGCGTCGGAGGCATGTTCAGCATGTATCGGCCGAAGAGGGGCGCCACAAAAAGGGGCCCCAGAGTCCAGTGAACTCTGGACATCAGCGCAACATTTGTTATAAGGCTTCCAAGTTTATGAAGCCGTATCCCAAATCAAATAGGGCCTAATAGCAGGAAAACTGCTTACAGTTGTAATTAACGCTGAATTCTGAATTCTGAATTTTGTACACTAATAGCCAAAAATTATACGGATCTCTACAATTTTACCGAACAAAGCCCTATTATATTTAAATCTGGTCCTGCCTTGTATTAGATCGGAGTGGATGATGATGTATATGAACTTTCCGACAAAAGTCTTTTTTACTAGAAATAATCATGATATACTACAAAAGTGTTTTTATAGACGACTTCAAATCAAACAGTGACAATGACAGATATCTGCTTATAGGTTGACGACGATCCTTTTAAGCAAACAAAAACGTTTATGCGGACTTTTGTCGGAATTGCGAACTGAATGCGGATCGATTTCTAACAATCCGCACAAACGCTGTCCATCTTTTGGCGACTGGCATATTGATTATCGCATTGGCGTCAGCTGAGAGCTGTGCGTTTACCCACCCAGACGTGGTTGTTAACTTGAAAATGCGTCGGCCCAGCGGCGACAAAAAATGCGGCCGTCCGTCTACAGTTGCGAACCCACCGCCATAACCCTATCCGATCTTTTGCAATAAAAAATTAGCTCATCGATTGCTTATCTTTTTGGGACGTTTACATACCAATTTTGCTATAAAGTTAGGAGATAGTACGCAACACACGGACAGACAGACAGACGGACGGACTGAAAGATCCGTAATGAGCCCTGTTAAAACGGTCACACAACAAGCTTTTATGACTTAAATGTATCTCTGAGTTAATAAGTTAATTTGCCCTTCGCCACTTTTTGCTCCAGCCCTTTTTGGTAGCACTGTAAGAAAAAGTGTTTACGGCTCTCTCAAATCTATCTACTAATCGTCTCAAAGGAATTTGTTCTTTGCATCATCGTCTTGTTTCCTTAATAGTTTTAGGCTAGACAAGTTCTACTGAAAATATTCGTATAGTATGTTATATACGCCCCTGCAGTGGCTTTTATCTCTATGCTTGGTGGGCAGGGCCGAATTTAGCATATGGGGGCATATGGGGGCAGCTGTTGATGTGGGGGCCAAATGGTGGGCGCGGCTTTGCGTAGTAAAAATGGAGAAAAGTTTTTAAGAGTGTAGATCAAAACTTTTCCCTATTTTTCACTAAATAATTTACACCCTTATGAAGATTTTTTACTAAGCAATAAACGTTTGTAACAAATCTTTCCCCTATTTTACTTTCCTTTATTTTTCAATTTACATATTGAACAAAAAAATCATAAAAAAAGAAAAGAAGCCCAAGTAGGGAATTTTAAGCTTGAAATTGGGGGGATCTTTGCCTGAAAGTGGAGGGAAAGTTGCACGGTTTTGCGCCCGATTTTGATTCCACATTTGAGGGGGATAAAAAGCACTGCGCCCTTCCATGTCGTTGCGAACATCCTCAGGAGAACTATAATAATTATGCCTATGTTCTATAACTTAAGTTTGATTGATGTCGGCTTAACTGCTGATCGTAAGCCGGGAAATGGCCAACTGCGACCTTACTTTCGTATTCAAACTTCTAGGGGTACTGCTGCATAATTCAAACATCACCATTACACAACGTCAAAAGAACTTTGCTGACTGTGTAATGGTAAAGTTTGAATTATTAAATTGTAATTTGTGCTGTTTTATATCTACAACCACGATGTCAGCCTTACACCGTATATAAATTTAACAGTTTTTTTTTACATAAATAGAAGTAATAAAGCTGGGACAACGGGTGTTGCAAGGGCCAGGGCACAGGGGGCAATATTTTTTTGCGTCCGTCAAATGTGGACCTTCATTCAGTATTGTTGTGTGCATCAAAAAGACGCGTAGCGGGATCAGAAAAACCCCTAAAGTTAAAACGCTTTCAGCTTTTGAACGTTCATTGGAAACCGCAAATCTGCCTGTTTTTTAATACTTGGAAACGCAAAACATACAGATAGTTGTGTTGTCGTGCAAAAATGATGTTTAATAAGTCACTCTTTGGCGTGTATATGGTTACCAGAGGGCACTTTATCGCCATCAAAATTTTTACTGGGGGCAGCCAAAGAAGGACCAACTGTTCCTCTGTCCCCCACTCTGGCGCCACTCGTGGTTAGAGCTGGTTTTTCCTTTTAATATTCCGTTTCCGTTCCAGCACAAACAACCGGCAGACCCAACCCGCGAATGTCCCAGTCTGCGGCACATATTTTGTCCCGTTAAATTGTTTCCAAGTGGTGTACGGCGTGTACGTGGCGAAGCAGTGTTTACAGCCACGTGGGGTATTATCAGGACTGGTTTGTTCCTGATGCCTCCAAGGCCGTCGATGTTCCATTATAGGATCGTCCCTCCCAGAAAAGTCTCCCCCGGCCGACAATTTATTGGTAAAAATCCGTCCCGCCCGGCGGCCACCTGGGCGGGACGCATTTTTACCGGTAAATTGTCGACCAGAGAGAGACTTTTCTCGCGGGCGATCCTATAATAGGGAGACTTTTTATGAAGCCAGCGATATTTTAATAAGGAGGAGATATATCAAATCCGTAATTATCTCTCCCCGGGCAGATTTTTCATGGGGGAGACATTTTAATGTGACACCCGCACTGCAGCTGTCGCCGTATCTTGTCGTCTACTAGCAATAAGAAGCAACAGCTGCGGGCGGCGGCCAATTCGATAGACACAGCCGGAGGCATAAACCTTAGACCTGCTGCGACACGTTCCCAGAACTCGAAAGTAACTTATGGGGACCGTAAAGAGCGATAACCTAAGCCGATGGTCCCAAAATGTGCAAGGTTGGTCCTCATTTCTTGTAGTACCCCCGTAGAATTGGTGTGCAGTATTTAGAGAAAACATAGTTATGCTACGGACATCTTAAAAAAGAAGTGCATTCGTAATTTTAATCACAACAGTTACACTGAGTACCAAACACCATCGAATATAAAGTAAGCCTAAGCTAATTTTACACAATGTTATTATAGCACAAAATAAGTTCTGAATTTTAACTCGCAACTTTGGTTAAGACTTAAGAATATCGTACGCGCGATTAGTCGAACATTTTGTTTTTTGTTGCACGACTGCTATCACTAAAGCCGTTATAGGCCTATTTGGACGAACACAAATCGAATGTTAGTCACAGCTGTAGTTTTTACGCGCGAAAGCAGCTACTGCTTTCAGCGCGTCTTAGCCATCGCAATTCTGTCCGTCCGTCTGTCTGTCCGTCTGTCTGTCTGTCACACGGGTGGATCAGTCAACAGCGGTGCAAGCTAGAATCACCAAATCTTCACCGTCGGCTGCCTGGAAGACTCTAGTTTCAGGAACCGTAAAGCTTTTGCATAAATTCGAAGGGCGTCACTCCGAATGAGGACGCTAAATAAGAGAGGGGTAGGCAAAATTTGCGATTTTTGGCCAATAAGTCGCTGTATCCCATTAACGGTGCGAGATAGGGCCTAGGTTACTATTATAGGAAATCGTACACTGGCTCTCGATTTGCGCCGAATTCAATGACCTTGAACGCCAAAATAGGGGGTTTTATGGATTTTTTGGGCGATTTCGGGCTGCGACACAAGTCTATATCATTCACAAGATGGCGCCACGGAACTATCGTTATGCGATCCATTTGGTAGGCCTATTTGTATATTAACTTAGCGGGAACACCCCAATTTTCAGCTAAACTAGGCCTACTGAACCGGAATCTGCTATAGGCTTTCGTGCGTCTCGTAAGCATTAGCTCAAATTTCTTGTTTTACTGTGGCAAACAAAAATTGGATTTTTCTGTAATTTATGTTAAAAGTAGGCCTATAAGAAATTAAACAATATCAGTGACAGGCTTTCATCCTACATTAGGCCTAGGACTATATACCGCTGCACTCTCAAGCCCTGTTTAAGATGATGAGCCATTGTTTTGGCTTGCAGTTGACGGCGAATGATGATAATTAGCTGCACCCGCGCATTGTCAAACAGTAAGCACGCCCCCTGAATCCATAAAAAACAATCTACCTACACACGAATCAAAGTGATTTCCATCTCTTGATGTTAGCGCGGCTTTGTCGCGCTGGTCATCTATTTGTCGCAGGTGCTACAGCTGCTGGCGACACGTTTCAGCCGCTGCGCACTATATTAGCGAGACCTGACGCGGCCTGCTGGATTCTCGGAATCGCAATCCGCGGCTCGTTAGTCCGCAGTTTCCACGCAGGAAATTCTGTGAACGGGCTCGCGTCGATATCGTTTCGCTGCAGCAACTTTCTAGCCACAGATTTGAAATAAAGTGGAATGAAAGCCGCAGCGCATGATTTATTTTATTCCAGTTCATCTAATTTCATTTAATTTTATTCTGTTTCATTTTATTTTATGTCGATCCAGCTCTCTCGTTGTGTACGCTTTTTATAAAGCCATTGTTTTTGCTTACAAGTGCAGCATTCCGGAAGCTCTACAGGCATACGAGAAGTTTGCCGAAATCAGTTAATAACAAAATAGCTATTTTGGCAAAAGATGGTGGGTTAGTGCCTGAAAAAGGAAATCAGACAAGACGCGATTTCTAGACGGATAAGACGTACAAGATTCAAGACAAGCTGGCTCAGCAACACCATGTCATGGACCCAGTGTTTGAATTGTGAAAAATCAGGGGTTGAACTTTTCAACGGTCGGAGCCAGACCAAAATTGTGATGTAAATCGTATGTATCTAGCAGACCCCCATAGTACATAATTTGACACTGTGTTAGGGAATTGAGAAAACTGTTGGGGGGTTCAACCTCCAACTCTCTGGCAATTAAAACACTGCATGGGGCCGGACTTAAACTGGTATAACTGTTGAAGAAGACCAGCGACTGACAAGCATGAAGAGTGATCTTTTATAAGCTTATAGTGCGACCCGAGAGGACATTGGTGCGACTAATAGAGTGTTTACACCATCGAGCAAAAATCGAGCAGCTAGCTCGACGTTCTGTGGTTATCATCATGCTAATTACGAGGGCGGGCGGGTTATAATTGGAAGGCCTATATAACACGTGATCAGCTGTGGGCTAAGAGCCTAAGCTAGGCCTACATTTGAGCAAAAAGGCGAGGTTCCAATAGGCCTGCTTGAGCCAGCTCGATGTTTGCTCGATCGTGTAAACACCCTATAACCCTCGATAGTATCAAGAGCGGTTAAGAACAAATAAATAAAGAAAACAGCAAGGCAAAGCCTACGCAGCGGTCTTATGGGTTAGAAATTAAGGGAGTAGAAGCGACAGAAAGTTGCAATATTCTGGCAGACACTGCAGCTGCAAACTTTCGACAGGGGAGATTACGGATTCTCACTTATGTCCCCATAACTTTCTCAAAATGGGAATTTTCAGCCCCCCCAATTTTAAATATGTGAAAAAACACATTTTGCAATATAAAGAAAATTTTTCAATTGCCTAAAATTTCTGGAAAGGGCAGATGCTTTTTGCCTCCCCCATCACGACGCTACCGACCTACGTATAAGCTCCATGCAAACGTCCGTACGGGCAAATGTCCGTTCCCCGCAGCAAACACAACGTGTGAAACCATGAAATGTCGTTGTCCTGTAGTGGGAATGAAAGCAAGGTGCAGACGTTCGTTACTCTGCGACAGCCACGACGGGAATGAATCAGTGAGTGGAAGCGTGGAGAAGATTGGCTTCAGGACCAGTCACCATGATGCAGCTGCTGCAGTCCGTGCTGATGAGCCTGATTGACCGCTTCGTGCGTTGACATGGCAACCCGCAACGCACGCTTGAACGAAAGCTGTCTAGTAAAGCGTTTGTTCACTAGATAGGTTCACTAGACAGGTAAAGCAGGTTTAGTACTGTCCGCAGTAGCCACGATTGTTTTCGACATCTTTGCTAAGAATTTCTTTTAGCTGTTTCTTTGTTTTTTTTAACAATAACTCACGAATCGCTGATAAATCGCTGACAAATTTGTGCACAAACATGGTAGGCTTACTTTAAATTTCAAGGTTACACTCAAAACTGACGGTCAAATAATTTATGTGTTTTTGTCTGCGTGACACCAACGGACAATGCTTATCTTCGAGCGAGGGTTGTACTTGCTTAAAATTCGAACATTTCGCTGCAAACGATAAATCCCCAAAAACAATTGTGCTGCAGTAAGTCAGAAATCCTAACTAAGTCATGGGGATTTAGTCTTCACTGGACCAACGCAAGGACTTTGAACGCAGGGCCACGGCGAAGGGAAACGTGCGCTTCAAGACTATAAAGAAAACAAAGCCTTACTCTTAGGTCCAAGGCCGAGTCCTGACGTCATTGAGAAATCTCTGACCATTATTGAGAGTTAGAGATTGGACTTAGCTGTTCTCGGTTTGCCTAAACCAGGCATTCGCCGAATACAGAAAATTATCATGGGGCAACATTCCCTCTTTGCGCTTATTTTCTGTTTACCGAAACTCTTGCTTTTTCTGTTCTCATTTTCCTATTTTTTTATCTGCTATTTACTTTTTTTCCAAATCTGTTTTTTATTTTGCTTTGCCTTTCCTTCTTTCTCATTTCCATATTCTTTATTTGCTAACTTTTACTTACGTACTTGTTTTCGTGTACGTTTTAAAAAATTACAATCACGAACTGTCCGATACTTGAACTAACGAACCGATGTAAGATTTCCCCCATCACTGTTTAAACACATCGTCCGACATTTAGTTTCAGTTATCGCCGTACATTTGACCCATATCCGTGATAACCGCGTTAAACGTTTGATAACTCACCAGGTCAGCGCATCACCGGCTGCTGAGTTTGGTGGCATTGGCAGCAGCGAAGAGAGAGACAGACAGACGTTGATGTATGTGCATCACGTCTCTGTGATGTAACTGACTGGCCACGGCTACTACTACCATAGACATTATCCTAGAGTAGACACACACGGAGGGCACTGACGCTCGACCGACAGTGCTGCAGTAACAGTCGCTGGCTGTCTGTGTATTAGCACAGCGAGGAGCTTCGTGACACGAATTAGGCGTGTTCATCAACAGCCCCGCATCAGAGCTTCTATCCCTATAGGGCCTACCTAATAATAGTGGGCACGGCTTGCGCCCAGTAAAAATATGAAGAAAGCTTTGATCTGCACCCTTAATAAAACTTCGCCTCTATCTTTTTAGACAGAGAAGGAAGGAATTGTGGAAAGAAAGAAAGGAATTTTGCTTCAAAAAAAGAGATTTTTGTTAAAGGTGTTAATTTTCAGGTGAAAAAATGGAGGAAAAGTTTTTATCTGCACCCTTAACAAAACTTTTCCCCTATTTTTACCGGGCAATCAATTCTGAACAAAATTTTGCTCTTATTTTTTACTGGGCAAGGAGGGAACGCGGAAGGAAAGGCGGCCTGAAGCATAGAAAAAGAAAGTAGGAAAAAAGCGATGTAAAAACGGCAAATAGAGGGGCAAACAGGGGGAAAACCCGGACGGGGAAGGGGGACTTGAGCTCGAGAGAACTTGCGCCCGATTTCAATTCCAGATTTGGGAGATAGAAGCCACTGGCCCGTACCGGCACCAGTGCGCAGAGTGATTAACAAACACATTGATTAGAGAATGACGTGAGTGTGGTTTGCTATTTAAAAATACCGCTGTGATACTGTTACAGGTCACAGGTAACCGTGTAACAGCTACTAATAAGTCAGAGCACTGCTTGAATGGGTAAGCGAATACGCAGTACGAGTTTATGTCCACTTCGGACTGCGCTAACAAAGCAACAGATAAATGTACGCCAGGTATCACCTAACCTGCGCCGTTTTTGATACAGGAAATAAAAAGTACGTCGAATGTTTGATTGATTAGCCTACGCTTGACTGCAGCTGCGCCTGTGGGTTATCGAGTCCGCACAAAAATTATCTCTTTCGATCTAAGAAACTATAAGAAATTTGAGGCTGAATCAGATAGTTACAAGTATAGGCTACACATTTTACAGTGTGCTTATTCTGTTACGGGTTATGTTGCTTTTGCTGTCTTGGTAGGACTACGTTATGTTACTAGTGAAAGATGACGTAGTCCAACATCGAGCAGATCTAGCTAATTGACTCGGGCAGCAACTCGGCAACAGCTCGCTGTGATTCATTCGCTGCCGTGTCGTTGAAGCGAACCCATCTCGCTTTATCTTTATCGTTGAATACATAGGGAGATACCCGGACTGTATATGGTGTCAAACGTGTCTTATAACAGTTTTCCCAAATCTTCTATGGCCCGTTACCTCCGCAGCTAGATATCCCCCCAAACCATAATTATAAGGGCTAATAGTCTTTTGTATGTGCGATTTAATTTGGGCAGTGCAGGTTTAAAGGATGTGTAATTGCGTTTTGCATATAGGTTTTGGGTGTCGTTTATAATGTTTTTGTATCTTTAAAAATGAGAGAAAAAATCTATTTGATGTGGCATTTTATTGATGTGTGAGCGCACATTCGTTTTGTTACTGATCGAGTTACTCCCAAACCCAACAACGCTGTAGGAATTTGGGGCATGCGCCATGATGTGTGTATTTATCCGACTCGGGATGGTGCCTTCAGTAGGCCTATACTGGTAGGTTTAATGCCGAAATTCGTAGTGCTGCAGTCGGTTTTACTTTGGAGAAATGCGATCCGATAAAAATCGGACTTAGCTCGGTGGGACTAAGTTTAATGACGGCACTTAATGCCTGTCGGCGGTGAAACAAAACGAGTTTATATAGTTAGCCGGTTTGCCTGTCTCTCCATGCGGGATATTGCAATACGCGTGGTATTCAATCTGTTTGTCTGTCTGTCTGTCAATTCGTCGGGACAAACGTCAGCATGGAATGGATACTTACGGCCGCCGCTGTAACTCAAGGAAATATATTCGACCTTCATAAGACCTTGACTTAACCGCACGACTTCGAAAAGTACTTGTCTATCTAACTTTGGTATATATTATGTGAATCTGATACGACTTGATGAGTATTTCCATTTTGTGCATTATCAGTCTGTTCTTGTAGTAGCGACTTTGCCCTTGTAGCTTTAATTTTTAAAAGCCAAGTCAGTTAAATCTACGAGTACCTTCGCCGTTAACCAAAGTTCGGTAAAGCTTCCTTTATTGGGTTGTAAAAGATCGATTACTGGAACATTTTTGGAAAGGACGGGTCGACGGAGATAGCAGGTAGTTCCGAACGGACTATTCGAAAACATAATTCGTTCGCTGATACTTGTTGGATGCGGAAGCACAAAATAGCACAGAATGGCAGATATTGACACGACATATACACATATTGTGTTGTGCAGCGGAACAAACGGTCGTGCGCAAGGACGAAAGTTATTTTAGGATCTAGACACGTCTAACGACTGCATGCATCGAAGCACTCTTGATTTATGACCTCTTACTTCGTCGTCCTATCTCTCGCCACAATGTCTGCAGTGTTATAACGCCCATAATCTCACCCCAGTCAAGCGTGTTGAAACGTGTCTCGCGTCTGTTTATCACGCGCACGACGCACGCATGGCACACCGTCGATCACGATCCTGAAATAAGTACGTCTCGACACGGTCCACAGTGTAGTATGTATGCCTCGTTACACCGGACTGGCTTCACGAATATCCAAACTGTTTACGGATTTCTTTTCTTGCCGTATTTTTTTTAGGTTTGTTATTTTCTTGTTTTTGCTGTCATTATTTTACTCTTTTTTGGTTTACTGTTCTTAGACTTTTCTTCTACAGTCTCAGGCAATTTGTGGTTTTAAAAAAATTTTTATATACTAGTAGTTTGTTATTTTTCTTATTTCGGTTCTGCAGTTTTCGTTCTTTAACTTTACATGCTGGATAAAACTGGCCAGTTGTTTGCAGGTTGTCTAGCGCAAAACACTCATCGAATCGCGTCGTATCGTTAGACTCGCAAAATACATCTGTGAAAAACGCATACTTATTCGATAGGCCTATCACACCTAAACCTCTTATACCCCGTTTACACGATCGAGCTGGCTTGACGAGTTAGCTCAACGAGCTGTTATATGTTAGCTAAACGAGTCAGCACGATGTTTGCTCGATCGTGTAAACGGGGTGTTAAGCTTTCCGGTCTTCACAAACTGGCAAAGTTGCGAGTTGTCATGCATGGGCGGGTCTATAGGCTTGCAAGCGCAAAGCTGCCGTTGCTGCTGCAGCTGCTGCAGGCAGCGGATGATGATGATGATGATGACGACGACGATAGGTTTAGTGATGTAAGCAAAACCAAAATAACTACTATTGTAAGTTTTCGGTACATTTATATTTCACTCGGTAATGCAGCGACAGAGTTAAAGAATAATTCATGAGTATGATTGCAAATTTTTTACAGAGCGTAGTAGTAAAAACTTTCAGCCGACCCTACTTAAGTAACGGTCGAGCTTGTGACGTTGTCGTCTGTCCCTCCATATGTCACGGATGTATTGTGGCTAAGCGATGCGAGACAGAACGTAGGTTGCTATTAATCACTAATAAGAAGTCGTATATTGGCTTTCAAGTGACATAAAAGTCATCGACCTTGGATGACCTTAAAGGGTCATAACGCACTATGATATGCCAGTCGTGCGATATTGTGGCTAAACGGTAAGTTGTGGCGGGTCGGCGATGATAGGCCTACCATCGGATAAAGCGACAGCTGAGCTTCTTGTTTTATATCGGTCAATATTTGGCGATGATATTGGCAAAAATTTGGTGACACGTTTTTATGTCTCGCTATGTACAGTACATCACTGATTAGGCCAATGCTGCTACTGATGCTACTGCTGTTGATGATGATGATGAAAATGTTTGTGACGCAATTTGTCTCACCACGAAAGCCCACGCATCTCGCTGGCACTGATTGTCTCGTCTATAGTCTAATTCGTCTTCATAGATCTGTCTCTAGTGATGCGCCTTATCAGAAATCCGTCGGAACAGTAATCGGTTTTGTTGTGTCCAATCTATACGACAAATCGTTCGTTGTGGCGACGTCTGGCTGCGAACAGATTTAGTTTCGCCGAAAAAAACAACATCAGTTGCCGAAACGTTAAGAAATCGGTAAATAAAAGTACAATAAAAGTACATAGTTTGATGTACAGAAAATACGTAGCTCTCTGCTATAGGTTTTATGCACTTGAATGCATCAAGAATTTTTTATTTACTAGCAACACTAACGTTTGAGCTCTTTGCTATATTTAGTTTTTCAAACGTTTTCGTTAAGGTTTTGAAATTTATTCGAACGACTTCGTGCATTTTTACGCGCGAAAGCAGAATGCTTCGCGCATCTTACGTTACGTAGGTCAACGGGCCGTTAGGCGGTGCCTACTGTAATGCATTACTGCTTGCCCATTGGTCATTTCGTTAAAAACTGCACCATGTCAGTTCAGTTCACTTGCGTCGCTTTGTACGCGTCTTAATGCTGTTGCTGCGACTGATTCGATGACACAGTAGCTAGATGGACCACCAATTCTGCACCGACCAAAGCACATTAACGTGTTCATCGCACCGGCGTCTGTTCGTTCGTCCGTCCGTTTGTCTGTCCGTCTGTCTGTGTCGTTCTGTGTCTTTCTGTGCTTCTTTTTTCCACTCTTCTTCCTATCTCGGAAAATGTCGGAGATTTTCTCGATCCGATTATCAATGTTGCTGCAAGCGCTTGCGCTTCGTCCGTTGGCGTCTGGCGTCCCGCTGAAAATTACGCGTGCACGAAACAAAAACGTTCTTGAAACGAACATTTGCAAATGTGTTATTGTTAGTATATAAGTATGCACTGTTCTTAATCCCTGTGCAAGCCTGCTAAAATGTTTTGTAAGTTTTTTGGCAAAAACTTTTAAGTGTGAGATATTTTTTAAAAATTTTTCATATATATCTACTAACAATGAGTATGATGTTGAGGACGTTAAATGTCATAGGCAGCTGACTGATGTGCGACTGCCTCTATTGTATGATTTTGAAGTTGAGCAACTTCTGAGTAAGGTCAGCCGTACTGCTGCAGGTTGTGATGACCTACCAGCAT
>Ga0209367_1008469_pt1 | contig 14060 bp, 7 predicted proteins | sample WorMetLIZISLAND2_FD_187412 | JGI IMG/M metagenome (GOLD analysis project Ga0209367, IMG submission 187412) | Marine gutless worms symbiont microbial communities from Max Planck institute for Marine Microbiology, Germany - Olavius geniculatus... ... | reverse complement strand
CCGTTAACACAGGGCTTGAACTACCGTTCAGCCTGTGATGACGTTGTGACTTAGTAGTGTAACGGTAGAGTGTCGGGCTTATAATCTCGAGATCCCGGGTTCAATTCCCGGTCGGGGCATTATCAAGTTGTTACTAGTTGGATGGGTGACTGTCTGCGAACAGATAAACTATCTTGGTATATAACCAACATCATTAAGGTCAACTCAGCCTTTCATCCCTCCTGGGAAAGTAAATCGAGTAGCGGTCTGTATGGCTGGGGTCAAGGCGGGGCGCGTTCATCTGTGTCGGGTGGCAGTTAACACTGTGTGATCCCATATGGCAGATGATGCTTTGTAGTTTTGTGAAGAATTTTCTATTAAGAATTAGTCATTACTTTTATCTTTTTATAAGCAACAGGAAACTGTCAGAATTATATGTTTTTATGCATAAGGCCACTTTCTGCATTACGATTTATTTCACCGGATCAAAAGAGGTGATTTTCGCCAGTTTTTGATTGCTTGTTTGTTCGGTTGATTTCTGAAAAAGTTTTATGTGAATTTTGATGACATTTTCTAACAGTGTAAAGCGGAATCAATTAATAAATAATTAGATTCTGTTGGCAATCCAAATCGAGGCTGCAGTAAACTAATCACGAACTTTTATCGAATTTTTGAAGTCAAAAAGTAACAGAACCGCAGTCTTCAGCAGAAGTTTGAACTCTCTTAGCTTGTCGCTAGCAGCCTAGTTGTTTAATGTGTTAATTGTTATTTTAACTTGCTTACTGTAATCATGCTGCGGTAATTTTATTGCTTAACTGCATTGCTTTTAGTTCTCATTTGCGTTTTCTTTTTGTTTTTGTATCCACTTCAGGCCAACTCAGCCTCCTACCCTTCGTGGAATGGAAAATGAGTAGTAGCTTACGGGCTATGGGGTGAAGATCTAGTGTGGCTGATTGGAGCTGTGGTATGTCTGCTAGCTGCAAACCGCGGGCTTTGGATGGCCGCATACTGCGCTGCGGTATCATTAGCTTATGCCAATCAGCTGCCACTTCCGAGATTATAAAGCGCTTCTGGTCTTGTTTGTCTCATGTAAGAAGCGCTATAGAAAGTGCTGGACTTTATCTTTACCTTTCTGTATTCCAGATGAATAAAGGTCAACATGCTGAACTGCAATAAGTTGTGACGATGACTGATTACTAAGTATTATACTGTTCGACTGATTGTCTGATTGGCAGACTGAGAACGTCATCAGTTCGTTACGATGGAATCGCGGGCCGCAAGGCGACGTCGAACTATCAACCAAGCGGTGACTCTGGAGAATCAGCGCCCCCTGGTGTCCGGTTCACGCGACCCGTCTGCTGCAGTGATCCGGCATGACTTTGTCACCAGCCCGTGGAAGCGTCTCCGACCTTCAACTGACGACGTCGGTCAACCTCGTCGCCCCGCCCGTTCTCAGTTCACCCAGCCAGCCGGCAACTTCCACACTTCCACCACGGTACGAAACATACAGTCGAAACATACATATTGTACACTGCGTTTCCAAAACATACACTGTGTCCCACTTTGTCATTTTCTATAGGCCTATCTTCGCCAAATATCAAAATTCTTTAACTGTCGTACACTGTGGACAATTAGCAATAACGTAGTTGTAAAATGTCCTATCACACTGCAACCGTGTCGCTACACTACCAAGTAAATAGAGTTTTTAGAGTTTGAAAATCACTAAAATCATTATAGTACATATGCAGAAAATTATCTTTTGACACAATTTTTACTAATTTTTATACAAAAATTAAACTGTGTTTAGTTTTACATATATTTCTGATGTTTGTTAACAAAAGCAGGCAATATTACTGTAAATAATAAATTGTAATGCAGTGACAATATACCAATGATGCAATACGCCATTGAGCAATGGAGACAAGGCTTTGACTAAGACTTTGTACCGGTTCAAAAAATACAGTTTTCGGAGAATACTGGCAGAATTGCTGAAGAAAAATTGCAAAAGGGAAAAACTGCATTTACTAACAAAGATTTGGAAAACATGCAGCACCGACCCCGAAAAGTTAAAGTTAAAGTTAAAAACGAACTTATAAAGCGCCATAAAACTAAACGTGTGTAAAGATACAGAGGCGTTGGCTACGTTAGGCCTACAGTTAACCACTGTTTTAAAAAAGCAACAGTAAACAGATGTGTCTTGAGTCGACGACGGAATGCCGGCAAACTGTTTGCTTCAATGACTGAAATTGGAAGATTGTTCCAGATAGCTGGTACGGCTGAACTAAAAGCACGGCTGCCGTATGCAGTTCGGGTGCGTGGTACTTGGAGTAGAGGACGAGTTGATGAGCGCAATGTCATCGATGAACCATGCTGTTGACTGGAGATCAGCTGATGAAGGTATTCAGGTTGTGAAGTAGACCGTATCTTGAAAGCCAAAGTTGCCAGTTTGAAGTTGATTCGCTGAGATATTGGAAGCCAGTGTAATGATTTCGATAGAGGTTGTGCGTGACAGGTGAAGACCGGCAGACTGAAGCATGCATGTACTGAAGAGAACGTAACCACTGTAAATGAAATGGTAGACTTACTTAAGCAGCAAGGCCAGAAACAAGCATATTGTTCAACACGCTAGATATAAAAAACGCATCTAACGAAGTATAGCATCGTACAGAATTATTTACTGCGTTTTTGGTCAGAAGAGTATTTTGTTCACCAACATGCTTGTTTCCTATTATTGTTTTTTGCATTAATGTTTCACACGGTAATGTAGCGACACAGTTAAAGTGTGGTGGGTTTTTCAGTAAACGCTTTATTGCTATTTGTCCGCGGAATGTAGCAGTGAAAGCATTTTAAAAATCGGTTAACAATTAGCGAAGATATGAACAAAAAAGTGGGACGTTTTTGGGACACAGTGTATACGCATTTAAAAAAAAATTGTAACGATGTATAACTTAAATTTTTTTTTAATGTTTACAAAGGTTTTTTCCATTAAAGGCAGAGTCTTTATTTTTAGGTCGGCTTTTCAACTGAATCTACTTAACTAAGTCGGTCCCGTGAATTAATACGTACGTCTGTCTATACAAAAAAGGTTTTTTTCCGATCCAACTACATTTGGTGTGTAGAGAGATAGATGCTTAAGTTATTGCTTCCGTCGTATGCGAAAGAAGCTGGCAGAATAATGTCTACTAATTTTTTAGCCAGGGCACAATGTTTGACGAATTTCGTCGGGACGACACATTTTTTGATATTTGGCATAATTTTTTTTCGTCACGTAATTTTGAAAAACATGGAAGAAGATTACGACAAATCCAGTACGAAGTGCAGCATGGGGCTAAGTTTTTTCCTGGCGTTTATTATGTGCATTTTAACTAGGCTTACTTAGCAATGGTAAACGACTGTATTTTTGGCCACCTTACTTTAATAATGTCGCTACACTACCCTGTGAAATGCAGAAGTCACAGATTGGCCATTCACCGTCGTTTACGTCAAGTTTCTTCGTGAAACATGTTGCATGCCGAAAGATTATCAAAATCGGCCAATGTTTTACTGAGTTATTCAAAAAATAAAAGTCGCACGCATTTTTTTGAGACACGGTATATATAGTTTTTGGGTTTTTTTGTTATAGGCCATTTGTTCCAGAAATAAAGACATTGAGAGATTACTTAGGCTTAATTACGTGTATGATACCATAGATGTAAAAAAAACGTTCCAGGAAAAATAAAAAAAACGTTCAAAATGTAAAAAGACGTGACAAGAATAAAAAACGTTTAAAAACGTTGAATAAAAAACGTTGGCCATAATGTGTTCGACTGTTTGCCGAGAGCTTAATTCTGTAAGTGCAGCATACCTGGAATTATGGTTTAGATAAACAGAACTTCATTTAATTTCAATTCAGCTGTGTGGTCATAAGACTATAGCATTAAACTAACTAAATATACTAGTTAAAACAAACTATATTTAGTTATTTGGACTAACTACGTAAACTACATCACCATGACTTATTAATTCGTTTCTGTGGTCCCAAAAGTGCTTTACAAAGCTTTTGATGGGATTTTCAATGCACGTTTTTCAAAAAAAATTTTAAAAAAACGTTGAGCAAAATAAAAACGTAAAAAACGTGGCAAGATTAAATAACGTAAAAACGTTTTTTTTACATCTAGGCCTATGTGTGATACAGAGTGTGCATCAGTCAAGCGCTGGGCTGGTCATGCAGGCTCGCTGTCCGGGGTTTACTCTGATGACCGCAGACGATGCAAGCTGTGCGCCTATGTCCCAGCGTCATTTACAGCTGCCACGCGCGTTGTCATCCGTCGAGCCTGAGACTCGTGCGTCCACTGCAAGTTTACATCGCGTCGAATCACGCAGTACGTTAGGCGCTACGAGCTGTGCCGACGGAACCGATTCCAGATTTCATTTTGCCAGTTCAACGGGTCAGCAAGCAATGTCTTTTTGTTATATTGCGCAACAGTAGAGCCTGACGTGTCTCGTTTTAAGTTGTGTTTAATCCTTCATTTTCGTCATCTAAAACGGTATATTATTAGTTCATGCCATTTCAGCCGCCAGTCAGGTGAAAAAGTTCATTAGAATTTTAGTGATGGCAATGTATTTCCATTGATTAAAAATTTGATAATTGCTGACTGCCATTTTCTTAGTTATTTTTAGGTTTACTTTTCTATTGGGTTCAGTTGTTGTTATATCAGTACCGCAGTGTTTTTTTAAACACTTTAGCTGACATTTACGATGACAACTTAAGCGAACTGTTTAAGTTTAACTTTGACCTTCTTGCAGCTCAACTGCAATCTTTTTGCTTGGAAAGCATTTCGTTCGTGAGTGACAATAGCATAATAATAATAGTAACTAGAAAATAGCCCGCAGGTACCTCCGCCAAGGCAATGTTATTCGCCAGGTGGCGTCACCATATTCACTTTGCCAGCGGTTCCCTTATGCCCCCTTTAACGCAATGATAACGAAAATTTCAAAGTGATCCAGAATTTAGGATTCCTGCCGGATCACCCCCCAAAATTGAATCACTTGCAGCTTATGCCATGCCGACATTCCCTCAACATTTCAGAAAAATCCGTCCATAACTTTTTGAGTTATCTTGGTCACACACAGACAGACAGACAAACAAAGCCTGGCAAAAACATTACCTCCTTGGTGGAGGTAATGATAATACCTGCACGATGTGTCGAAGCAACGCAAACCGAAACCAGCGTTTGTGTTGTAGCTCACGCTGTAAAGATTGTGTTTATATTTTAAATTCGTTTCTCCAACTCAGCCTGGCCAGCCCTAGTGGGTAGACTCAATAAGTACCAGCAAAAACGGGGGCATGAAACAGGGACACCGCGCGACGCACTAGTTTCGTGGTGTCTCTCTGAGGTTTAAGATAACGGAGATTAGCACCGACCTATGGGTTTTATGGCTTGGGAAAGACTTAACATTTACGTTTAGCGGGTTAGCCGTTAAAAAGCTAGTTATTCGATAATACACTACTGGTAACATATAAATTTACCTACATGTTCGTGGTCGTCGTAGCTTCATCGACGTCGGGCTGTGACGGCCAATGGTCAGTGGCGGTGGCGGATGGCGGAAGTGGTAAGAAGATGAACGGTAGAAGTCAGTCGTCTGCGGTGGTTCATCGCCGTCGGGCGCAATCGGACCGCTATCTCGTTTCCTCGTCGTTACAGTCGCGACGACGGCGTCTGTCCGTCCAGCCGTCGGTCGAAGGTCGGTGTCTTGAAGCCTTACTGTTGCAGGTCCACTAAAACAGAACTAGACGAGAAACGTTTGGGATTGTATGCTATTTGGTCATAAGGTCACATTCTACGTTAATTTTAACCGATAAAGAGATGTTATGTTTTCAGCAATGTTTGCTTGTTTGTCTGTTTGGTTGTTTTTTGGCTGATTTTTGAAAAATTATGGCATTTTCAAGAAAAGTTGGGTTGGGGCGGGGTGAGTGAGTGTGTAGGGTTTAACGTCCCACCCGATACAGTATAGGTTATTTCGAGGACGGTCTTTACAGGCAAAATGCACATACATAGGGGGTCTAATAATAAAACAGTAAGTTTAACCTTTACAGAAAAAGCCTAATATAAAACATAAAACGAGCTAAACTGGGCGAGGCCCAGTTACAACAAATTTTGATAGCTCTTCAAATAAAAGTTACTGAAATTAATTTACGATTTAGATCAAAAAAAATTTTGGGGGGGATCTAAAAATTTTATTTTTGCAAAGCCAAAAACAAAAACCGAGCATAGTCCTTGGCTGAATTTTGAGCTCGCTGTGTGGTTAAATTTGCGCTTTGTTTTCAGTACTTTTTTATTTCATTTTGGTCGAAGGTCGGTGTCGGCAGAATGGAGAGGAAATAGCCAGCGGCAGTGCGCCTCGTCATCGTCGACGCAGGTTCGTCCACGCTGCGTCAACGCGCTCAGTCAACATCCACCACGAGTTCGACGTCCAGTTGTCGTGCACACATCCACGGCTTGCAGCCAGTTCTACCGCACTGCACCGGCGGCATGTTGCCCTCGCCGTCAGACAACTCAACCACTTTGCTGGTAGGCTAATACCCCGTTTACACGATTGAGCAAACGTCGAGCAATAGCACGTGCATTTTGAATACATTTGCTCGATGTTTGCTCGATCGTGTAAACGGGGTATGAGTTTGCTGTCTTGCTCGTCACGTTAACATTATTACCAGCGGCGTCGTACGTCAAAAAAATATTCGGGCCGGAAGTTGTAGTTTTTCAACAAACAGCTGCTAATTTCCGACGGAGCTAGCAGATTATGGGTGCTTAAGATTCTAACTTTGCTCCTCAATTTTTTAAAATCAGTGTTTCAACCCCAAATTTGGCATTTATGGATCAAAATTTTTGGACAAGAGGAAAATTTTTTGACATTATTTTTCCACAGCCAAAAAATTAGGATGGGGCAAAAACCGGTAAATGCCCCTTTCTGCCTCTCCATCGACGACGCCACTGATTATTACACCGCATCACATAACTTGTTATGCAGATTTATGCAGATACCTGCTTTTTCGTTTTAGCCACGACAATAGCGGCCGTTTTTTTCGTCACACCCGTAAAACGATGCAAGCTAATATCACTGAATTTTCACTGTCAATCTTCTTCGCGAAAATACTTCAGTAATTGCAGGCAAAAATGGTTTTTGACGTCCGTTAACTTTTCGAACTAAGCGAACAGTGGCGCATAGAAGCCGAAGCAACCGCACAGAGTTTTAAGAGCATTTAGTACGCAATTTCACGCAGTTTGCAGCTGGTAAGTTAACAAACCACATTATGTGAGCAAAAATACCGCCTATACTTGATGTAATTCTTTGGCGGTGACAAGTGCCTCTAACCTATGTGACTTCGTCACCGAGGAATGGCGCCTACGAGGCTACATCAGCAGCATACATTTTACAAAATGACACCTTTGCAAATAGCCTGCTAACAGTAGCCGGTTTGAAGAGTACATTAGCATCTGCGATTAGGTCAGGGGACTGCAGGCATACGGGGTGCATGGCCACTAAAATACTAAGCCGTTGCATTTTATAAATGCTTAACTGCGTCAAATGTTAACCGATTTTAATTTTTTTAGTTACATCAGTGTCAAACTCAGACAGCAGTAGGCCTATTTGTTAAAAAGTTCATTACATCGTAAGCGCGTCGTAAGATATATACAAGATTTAGAATATTAACGTTACGTTTTAATTCACTCATTTTACATTTTACAAAGTACTGTAGCGAAGCGTTTGGGTACTTGTGACGAGATCTTATTTAAGATTATTCACTTGCAAATTTACCGCAGAAAATATTCGTGAAAAAATTCTAAAATCTGGTCAATATATGCTACGACAAAAACTTGAGGATTTACTTAGACCTGCTAATTATCGGGCCACTCTGTAATTACTAGCGATAAGGTGAAACGCCAGCCGGTGATTTATCCGGCGAATATTTACCTACTTCAAACTGCACCGCCACGAGCCGTGTACTCGTGAACGTTGCACCATTTTGTCATATAGGGCTTACTGATAGTTACAGATGTCGTTATAACATGCAGGTCCTCTCGTGGCAAACTGATCAAATTGTATGCAGCCGGGGAATGTGTGCGTTATTTGACGTTAAAGTTTACGTTGAAAGCACATTTTGTGAAACGCCATAGAATCTAGGACCACAAAATTGCTGGCTATACGTTACAGTGAGAACTCAACTTCCGGTTAGCAGTAGCTTTTGTCTCGAGTCTCTCACTAAAAGCTGACTAACTGTTTTCATCAAAAACATTGGCCGGTAGTTTGTTCCTGCGGAGGCTAGAGACAGCCAGGCCGAAAGCACGACTGCCGTATGCGGTGCGGACAGCGGAGTACGGATACGTTGCAAAACATGGAGAAGAGGACGCGTGATTGATATTTTATGCGAAATTTGTAATTTTTCTCGGAATGAAAAATTAAATCCAGCAGAGACGACTTAAACGCTAGCATTTTTTGTCATTTAGGTCAGATGCAGACTGAAGGTCAAGGTCAAAGTCGCGGTGAAGGTCAGAAGGCGGAAGGAGAAAGGAGACAACATTTGACTAAAGATCTCAGAGAAGCCGTGTTGAGAGGACAGGCCGACCGAGTTAATCAGCTACTTGACGATGCAGCTCCACTCGTTACTGATACGGTAAGACGCGTTTTCTCGTTTCGGAGAAAAAAGATAAAAATAAGAAAAAAATAATGATGTTTTTATTTTCTTAAAAATAATGCTGATTTTGATAATAGTTATAATAAAATAATGATAATGACGATGGTAATAATGAAAATGATGATAATTATTAACAACAACAATAATAATAATAACAGCAACAACAACAGTAATAGTCACTACGAGTCATTTTCGTCGTGGTAGGGAAGCAGGGGGCAGTTGCCTTCGCAAAAATTTTTCGTCGGAAAATGTGCGTTTTAAAAATGCAAAATTTAAGGCTAAAAGTAACATATTTAACGAAGACAATTTAACAACACAATTGATATGTTGAACACTCGTCTTTTGTCTGAAATTTGTGGCTCTCTCTGGGAAAATCGCAATTTTCTTCTGCACATTTTACTTTTTTTAACCCAGGACGCTGCGGCAACGAATCTTGCGTTTCTTCGTTCTTGCTGAATTGTGTTTTAGGTTATTTTAAACGTTAACATTATATCATTAGATTTTTGACTTCCGTTTTTTTTTATTTTAGGCCCTACAGTGATCGATTTGCTGCGTGTTATAGACAAAGAAACGAAAAAGCTATACGTCTGTAGATTTTAGTAACCTTTTTTCAAGTATATTCTAGCACGAATTTTGTTGATGCGTTTACACTGACAGTCGATACTATAATGGCTAAATATATGAAAGTGCATTACAGGGCCGTCCAGAACCACAGCAGGGCCAGGGAAACATTCTCGCGGGGCCCTTCTGGGGAGAAATTTTTAATTTTTTTTTTCAAATGGCGCATTGGGGTGTACTTAATATTTTTTGAGCGGCAGGGCCCCAAACGTCGCGGGGCCCGGGGTAAGTTACTTTTACCCTTTTCCTCTCGACGGGCCTAATGCCCGTCGAGAGGATGATGATGATGATGATGTTGCTGGCATAGGATGGTTGTACGGTGCTTCATCTTGCCGCTATCCGCAACCACGCTGATGTAGTCGCACTTCTGGCTTCACGCAATCCGTGCATGATCGAAGCGAAAGACAACGTACGTTTTATTATCACCATTTCCGGTAACATGCAATCGTACACGATATACGGAAACAGAAATATACGAAATAACACAAAAATTAAATGAGATGAGTTAAAAATTAGCAGTGCGTTACAGCAACGTTACCAGACGCATACAAGGTGGGCTAAAAAAACTGGATTTTTCAGCGATGACTGACATTCAACAAACTACTTAGTTTTTATATGCTGACAGCTTTTTTTCATAGGTATTTTTCTGGTAATAATTGCCCAAGCAAAACGTTGAAAAAAGTTTAACCATGCAAGACCTTGGTCTCGAGAACGACGTTACTGGTAACTGTTGGAAGTCTGTTTAAACGTATTATGATTGCTATGAGAGAATCGCTGGTTGGTGGCGTGGCGTAGCGGTAACGCGTTGTGTCCGATCAACGAAGTTGCTCTACACCGGGCCAGGTTAGTACCTGGATGGGTGACTGCCGGCGGGCAGGTAAACCATCTCGGTATGTAACCAGTCGTTTAGGTCAACTCAGCCTTCCATCCCTGTGGGGTAAGAGCATCGATTATCGGCCTATCTGGCTGGGGTTAAGGCGACGAGCGTTCAGCTGTGTCGGGTGGCAGGTAACACTGTGTGATCCCATACGGCAGGTGACGCTCAGTAGCTTTGTGACGGGTTTTTTTTATAAAGAGCTATACCGTACCTTTAATTTTCTAATCATTTTGTTGTGGTTTGTGTAGTCTGGTCGTACGGCTCTGCATCATGCTGCGATTCGAGGTCACGTTGAGTCTGTCAGCGTTCTTCTACGTTTCGGCTGCTGCGTCGATCGAAGATGCTCCGACAAGGTATACTCAATTTTTCGATCCAGCTGATTTTAGCACTCTACTTAATTTTTAGCGAACAGTTAGGACATTAAACAATCGACAGGTTGTCGGTTCAATTGCCGATCAGGTCGCTATCAACGTTGGTTAGTACTAGGATAGGAGACTGTGTCTGCAGACATGTGGTAAACCGTCTCGGTATATAACTAAGACCAAGGTCAACTCAGCCTTTCATCCCTCCGGGATATGTAAATTGCGTATCGGTTTGCTAGGCTTTAGGTTTTAAGATGGGGTGCGTTCACCTGTGCCAGGCGGCAGGTAACACTGCGTAATCTCCCGTGGCAGGTGACGCTTTGCAGATCTGTGACAAGTTCCCATTGAACCTATAGGCAACCTTACATTATACAAACCACAAATTGGCCAAAAACTGCTTGTTTTGAAACAATATTAAGCTATTATTGTGGCTTGCTGGATAATACGCAAAGACACAAAAAGTTAAGTCTGTGGATCTTTGTGACTTTTTCGAGTTTACTTACTTGCACAGAATTTTTTGAAATGCGTCATGAATTTCACTAATACGTTCACAATGAAAAAATGTCTCGTTGCTTTCTGATTTTTTTCTAATTTAAGGCGGCGTCCTTTTTGTGGAGCCCTGGTCCATCCGAACATACCGAACATGGCTAAGTTTGACTCTTGTTAGGTTAATATAATATGTCCTTCAGGTTGCAGCCGGGGAAAAAGTAGGAAAGAGGACGACTTGACGTCGACTTTTTAAATTTTTATTTTTGTATCATGACCTGTCACGTAATATTAGACAACTCACACACGCACTAAATAGTACTCATAAAAATACTGCAGCATCTCAGCTAGACTAGATGCAAACGGTTTTTTTTTCAGTAAAACTAAGAAAACAAACCACTAACTGCCAGCATATTTTTGAGGATCCGGGAGGTTTTTCTAGAGATGTACGACAGCCGGAACCACACGAATTTATTTAGACCTTGCTCGTCACGTTATGCAGTAACACGGTATAACACGTAATGCCAGCGTCGCATACTAGGCATATCATGGCATCAATTCGTACGGAACGAAGAGATTGCCGCTCGCACCGGTCTCCCTCTTCTGTCGACCACCATCTGTTGCCGTCGCTCAGCCATCTTCGGACACCTAGCGAGGCTTGGCGACGAAGTTCCAGCCCACAAGGCACTCTACAGTTGTGTCAGATTGTCTCAGGGACGCTTCCCTGACCCTACATGGAAACGTCGTCCTGGTCGTCCACGTGACAGGTGGATAGACCAGCTCCGAAGAGACAACAACCGCCCACCTGCTGATCAATGGAAGCTGGCTATCAAGCGCGGTCACGGTGGAAGAGCGACGCTACGGTCTCACGACTACCGTACGCGATTACCTGACGTGACCTGACGGTATAACACGGTCGTTTGCTATAATGCGAGCCGTGTGATTGTTTAGGTTGGCAACACGTCTCTTCATCTAGCTGCTTATCACGGCTACAGTCAGACGCTGCAACTGCTGGTGGCTCATCGCGCCAACGTTCACCTCACGAACAAGGTCAGCAGGCCTCACTTTTCATGCGCGTCTTTAGTGGTGATCAATTGTTGGTGTAGTTTTTACGCGCGAAAGCAGCTACTGCTTTCAGCGCGTCTTAGCCATCGCAATTCTGTCCGTCCGTCCGTCTGTCTGTCCGTCTGTCACGTGGGTGGACCAGTCAAAAACGGTGCAAGCCAGGATCACCAAATCTTCACCGCCGGCTGCCTGGAAGACTCTAGTTTCAGAAACCGTAAAACTGTTACATAAATTCGAAAAGGGTCACCCCGAACGAGGGCACCATATGAGAGGGGGGTAGGCAAAATTTGCTATTTTTGGCCAATAAGTCGCTGTATCTCAGTAACGGTGCGAGATAAAGCCTAGGTTACTATTAATCACTAATAGGAAGTCGTACACTGGCTCTCTATTGGCGCTGAATTCAATGACCTTGAATGACCTTGAACGCCAAAATAGGCGATTTTATGGATTTTTTCGCGATTTTGGGCTGCGACACAAGTCTATATCATTCACTAGGTGGCGCCACGCTACCGTCGTTATGCGATCCAAATAGATAATTTAGTATTTGTATATTAACTTAGCGTTAACACCCCAATTTTCAGCTAAACTACTGAACCAGATTTGCTATAGGCTTTTGCACGTCTCATGAGCCTTAGGTCAAATTTCTTGTTGAAATACGTATTTATATTTTATCACAGTACGGAACCAATTACTCAATGCAAGCTGATAAAATAGACAACACAGGGCCATTAAACAGATCGATTGCAACTTCTTGCTACGACGAATTGTATTAATAGGGGGATTTAGCGAGTGAAACCTCTGTTCAAGACTAAGTTCAGAATAACAGCGTGACTTTTACCTTTGACCTATGACCTTAAAATTCAATAAACCTCTGAAAATTGTCAAGATAGGCTAGGCTACGTGCTCGTACAAAACTTCACCAGACTAAGTGCAACTTTTCACGAGTTGTTGAAAAAACCAATGCCAACTAGAACGCAGTCGTAGCCTGCAGGTACCTCTGCCGAGGCAAAGCTATTCGCCAGGTGGCGTCACCATATTCGCTTTGCCAGCGGTTCCCTTTAACGCAATGGTAACGAAAATTCCAAAGTGACTTAGAATCCAGGATTCCTGCCGGATCACCCCCAAAATTTAATCACTTGTAGTTCATGCCATGCCCGACATTTCCTCAAAATTTCAGAAAGATCCGTCCATAACTTTTAGAGTTATCTTTCTGACACACAGACAAACAGACAGACAGACAGACAAAAACCGGCAAAAACATAACTTTCTTGGCGGAGGTAACAAACACTACTGTCGTCGCTTTCGCGGGCAGTAATAGGATTATCACTGAAGATTTTAGTTAACTTTAGGAAAGCGTCATAAACCGACCGATTCGGTTTACGTTTGTATCTTTTTTTAGTAATTTTTGCTTATTGTTTGTCTCGTACCTACAGGATTGGCAAACGTCGTGCACGTTCTAAATCGTTACCGTTTACCAAATGGCTCAAGATTAATTACTGTTTCATCTCGAACGTTCACTGTTGTTTTTAAATTATTATCGGCCTCAATATGTGTGTATATGGATCGCGGTATTTGGAACATTATCGCATATAGCCTATGTGGATTTGTTTGGTATTTCTAAAGGCCGGTTCGACTGCTCTGCACCTTACTGCTCAGAATGGTCACAACCAGAGCGCAAGAATTCTGCTTTTTGCCGGCTGCAAAACCGACGTCAAAAATAACGTACGTTGACATTTCTTCGTCGGTTGTCTTCTTTTCTTTGTTATCGAAATATTTATTTATTTCGTGGGTTTTTTGTGACGAATTTTAGGCGACGGTTTTATTTTGCTCAAGTTGAAGGTAAACATCATACGTGAAAAAGAAACTAAAAAAGTTTAATTTGAACTTGACGAATTATGTGCTGTGGCGAAACAGTATAGTGCAAGTAGGCCTATTGACTTTAATGACTTTATAATTATTGACTAATATTTTGTGTAATTTTTACAGTATAGTTTTAGTT
>Ga0209367_1008468_pt1 | contig 14060 bp, 10 predicted proteins | sample WorMetLIZISLAND2_FD_187412 | JGI IMG/M metagenome (GOLD analysis project Ga0209367, IMG submission 187412) | Marine gutless worms symbiont microbial communities from Max Planck institute for Marine Microbiology, Germany - Olavius geniculatus... ... | reverse complement strand
GTGTGGGACAACCCTGCAGGAGTTAAGCCACGCTGCCCTAGATAGGCAGCGGTGGGCAGCGATAGTAAGAATGGCGTCAGACACCAACGGGCATTGAGCCCACGGTTGTCGATGATGATGATGATGAAGTATCGCTATTGCTATTGCAATATGTTTTGCCAGCACTGCTAACAACCCTGGTGATAGTTCATTGGGTTTATGTTTGGCGAATTTGGAGGCCACTGGTCTTTCGTGATGAAATCTGGACAGTTGGCCCGCAGCCAGTTCTGTGCGCTGGGCGCTGTGTGTGTTGGCGTTCAGCCCTGCTGGAAGATGAACCCGGTGGGCAGCCGGCGATTGCTTTAAAAGAACAATAATTTAGTGATAATTTATAAACAAAATAAATTACTGTTTATCAAAACGTCAGTGTGACGTCATCGCAAGTAACGTGGTAATCGGTTTTTAAAAATTAAATAGAGGTTTAGTTTAAAATTTTTTAATGCCGAAAAATCGGTAGGCGCTTATGTTAAAAAGTTTATAACTTCGTCGTTTTTCAACAGAATCATATTTTACTTGGCAGTTAAATGCAGTACGTTCTACTAAATAAAGCGGTACAATTACAGGTTAACATTCTAAACGGTTGCTGAGAAAACAGTGAAAAACTTTACGGGGCTACATTTTTGCCGCATCCTGTAGAACGTACGCTTTATTGGCCGATCCCTCTGCATAGTTGCACACTTTGTACTCTCGCGACGCCAGCGTGTACTTGATATCAACGTCCATCACGTTGAAGAAATAATCTTCTTTCAATTCCGGCGACGATTCGCACAATTCGTCTACTATAGTGAACGCGGCCTTAATAACAGCAACAATAGCAACAACTAATAATTATTATAAAAACCAATAATAATAATAATATGCTTCCTAACGCTGGCAATGCTGAAACAATGCAGATCGGTTAACTCGGAAAATATAACTAATTATAATAACTACAATGCTCATAATCATTAATCAATATGTTTTTTTAGTCGTAACATTTACAGTATTTGGATAACGTTAATCAACAACTTAGCCTATAAATAAAACGCGTGTTTGTGTTTCTGACCTGCAAGTTGTCTTCAATAAGTGGATTGATTTCAAAATCAGCATCATCACCACCAAACGGATTCAGTAGATTCTCCGCGACCTGTATCCATGGTAATGCACACGGTCTGAACACAGCATTGCTATCTAGGCCTAGCCATCAAAACAAGAAGCCCAGCTGTCCCTAGGGGAGACGCGCCTATACCGTTCCTTTTGCAGTAGGCCTACTTCAAGATCACCCAAGGTCGATGATTTTTATCTCTGAAAGGGCGTACCGGAATGCATTTTTTATTAGTGATCAGTAGCAATTCAAACCCTATCTCGCACTGTTTAGCCACAACACACCCGTAGCGCGTCAACGAGGGCAGAATGGCGAAAACGTCCTATCTTTTATTTTTTTTGTGTGTGCGTTGTAGTGTTGTTTGCTACCTTCTGGGTAAATAAAGATGTTTTGATATTTGATATTTTGAGAAGATCGAAAAAATAACTTCCTACACAATGATGAATTTTTTCAGTACTTTACTGTCTTTCCACAGCTTGTTTATGAATAACATACGCATTTGCTTATTTTTCTGTAATGAGATAGACTAAGTCGCATTTTAAAGAAGGTTGATGTGGTTAAAACGTTTTGCTACTAGAGAACTGTACAAAGAAATGATGTTTTACATTCTGTCCTTCAAAATGTCTACTTAGTAAAGTGTGAACGCACCTTGAGCCAGCCCATGATGAAGAGAAACTCGAGAAATGTGAAGACGGGGAGATAGAAGTCTCCTTTGTACTGGTCAAAGCGCTGGCGCCCAACCAAACAACACAGGAAGAACGTGTACACGGCAATGGTCACAACCTGAAGCAGAAGCAGCAAAACACAGTAAATATTTACAGTACTGTCCGCGGTAGAGACGACAAGTATGTTTTAGCATCGTCGCTAAGTTTTTTCTTTGTTAACATGATAACTCATAAACCGCTGCACTTAGGTTGATGAAATTTTGCAATTCTGCATGAACGTGTAACTCGACAACCAACTCGGACCCCCAGTTTTGCTCCAGGCTCCCCAGTTTCGTGGCCACTCATGATTTTTGCACTACTACTCATTTAACCGACCCCGGAGGATGACAGGCTGAGTTGGCCTTGTTGGTTGACTGATAGCGGACGCTTTACTCACAAAGTGGTCACACGGCCATCCATCAGCATAGCGCATCATAAGGAAAGTCCGTCGGCCAGGACCGACGTTCTAACCACTATGCTACGCCACCAACCTTGCCGTGCCGTGCTTCCATGGTTCGACTAATCTAACAGCAATTAATTCATCAAATTTAAACCTATCAACATTCTACAGACCACAAATGTAGGCTAATATAGAGTCATTTACCTGAGTATATACGAGTGGAACTGTGATCCAATCTAACGTATACAGAGTCGCACACTGCCCGCGATAGTTGTTTATCTCCTGCACCAAAAGCACATCGCATCAGACATATAAACAAAACTATCAATACTTTTTAAAGTAGGGGTACCGTACCGCCATTTTCCAGCGTACGACAAAAAATGTGGTGACTTTTTTCACCATGCACTGTAGCAGTAGTCCAAAACGACCTCGATTTTCAAATGTTAAATTTATCCTGTTGTACCATTTAGGAAAAAAGAAGAAAGAAAAAGGAGCGAAACGGCAGCAGCTGTATTTGACAAATTGTTTTTATGACAGTCAATGCATTAACGGTGCCAGCTATGAAACGAAAAAGCTAAAGCTCCTATAATGCAGGCCAACTCCCATTTGCTCAGCCAGATCAGTATATCCGAAAATCAATTGTGCAGATACGCGCCACAGTGCCAACGTTTGAGTTAAGGTTAGGGTTAGGGTTAGAATTAGGGTTAGGGTTAGCCTTAGGGTTAGGCTTAGGGTTAGTGGGAGTAGTAGACTTTCGGAATAGCAGACCCGAATCAGTCCAGATAGCTGTAGACTTATAGACATGCCTTAAGCAGCAACTTGAGAGCGAAGCTTTCTCTGATGCGGTTCGAGTCCTTAGCTTTATTGACGAGATCGGACGCCCACAGCAGAGGCACGTAGTAGACATTCTGAGCCGCCTCATCGTCATTGTCGTATTCTTCAACAACATGCTCACTAGCCACACCGCCGTCACCGTCCTTGCATAGGTCTAGGCAAACTCCCGACTGCGACAAAAACACAAAAAAGCCCAGCTGTTGCCAAGATGGCCGACTGTAGGCCTACTGGTTGTCAGTTACCTTGAAGGTCATCCAAGATTGATAATTTTCATCTTATCTGAAAGGACGTATGCCATTCCTATTAACGATTAACAGTAACCTTGGCCCTATCTCTCACCGTTTCCGAGATATGGTCACTTATAGCTTAAAACTTTCCACTGAAAACTGCGGCCAAACCGCTGCAGATGGAGACATGGTTACTATCGACAGCGTATAAAAAGTCGCCAGCGCCCTATCCAATAATACTATCGCCGACCCCCCTACGACTTACCCCTACGTTTCGTGAGCTTTGAAGCTTTGGGGAGCCTGGAGCAAAACTGGGGGTCCGAGTTGGTTGTCGAGTTACACAATACATGCGTGACGGACAGATATTAAACGTGCCATAGACGCCTACAACATAGTTGTAGCGCATCAAAAAACCATGGCGTTAAAAACCTTGGCATAATTTTTTCTTCTTTAGAGCCAAAGTTATGAAATGCAGTCTTTGGTAACGTGATAAATGATTGCGATTTGTGAGGCAATCGTGACGGTGACAACAACAAGTAATTTGAGCAAAGCTCACGAAACGCGTGACAGCATTGGTGCCGCCACCTGCGGAATCAGTGTACAACGTGCAATAAAATAATAATCCGTTTTAAAAGAGTATCTAAATTTGAACCCAGGAGATCGAAACTTAAACGGTTAAAATCAACGTTCTATGCTACAACTTTCATGCGCATGTTGTCCTGGTCTATCTCTAGTAATTTCAGTGCAATTCACTGTTAAAATATGCGTCGCAGCGTAAAATCGTTTTGATAGGGCTGCAGGGTGTGACAGACAAAGAGACAGACGAACAGACAAACACCTGGACGATAGCTATGATGCGCAAAGCATTACATGCTGTCGCGTGTAAAAAACAATGGCGTTAAAAACCTCTGCTTAGAATTTTTCTTCTTTGGAGCGAAAGTTATGCAATGCAGCCTTTGGCGTAATATTTAAACGAATAAAACCATCGTGACACAATCGTTACTGATGGTGACAAAAAAGCCACTGAAAAAAAATCAGACCGAGTTCTTTTGCGTGTAGGAAGATTTCGGTATCGAGTATAGCTGTTTCAGTGTCGTGTTGTGAAACGTGTCCGAATGAATGTCGAACTTTCTGTTAGGCAAACTTATCGCTTTCAGCATTTTCTGCTCCTCCTCATTGATCAGTCCTAAAAACACAGCAGGTAAACACATCATGTGCATAACAGATATAAGTAACATATGATCGTAATTAATAATGCCCGTTAATTCTCAGTACTGATTTAGTATGGCCGATAAGATCTGCATAGTTTGCAGAGTGAACTGTCTGTCCGTCCCGCTAATCAGGCGGTGTCTGCGTCCGCAAGCATTTTTCGGACGCGGTCGCCAACGCAATTCTTGATGGTTTGCGTACGCCGACGCGGACTCTCCTAAAACGAATTTTTTACCGCAAGGTTTATACTTTCTAGTAAAGATAATACTACGAAATTCAAGTTGCATTTGCATTTTTGGCATAATTCACATTGTTAAAAACTGGCCCTGGGTTTCAGAATATTTTAAACATTATCACTGTTGCTAGCAGTGCGGACGCGGGCGCGGACCCAAAATTCCAGAATCCGCACATCTCTGGTGTCTACGTACTTCGATATGTGAAGGTTTTAGCGTTGTGACTAACATTATTGTCGTCATTGTCTAAATAGTAATGTTTAAATTTAATATTTTTAAGAAATCTACAAACGGCGCTGCATGACACAGTAGCAACGGAAAGATGTTTCATCGGACACATCCTGCGACTTCCACCAATGAAACTAGCTAGCCTGGACATTGAATGGAAACCTGAGGATGGCAAGAGAAACATTGGAAGACTTAAGAGGACATGGCAAGACACATTAAAAGAAGATCTGGAGGTGACGAGCATAGACTACCAGCGACAAGACGACTGCTTTTAGCGATCGTGCCAACTGGAGGCGAATCGTCGACCAATGTTCCGCACCGCACTGGAAGAACTAAATCCAAGTCTAAATAAGTAAGTAATCTATGTACTTTGCGCTTCGTGAATTCTGGCCACTGGTAAGTACTTATACTTAGATATAAATGTAAGCTTAAAAACGGTTGCAGCAGAAAGTCTAACTGAACAACAAATAAGCAGAAACAAACGTGAACAGAAATCGTAACAAAATATAACGATCGGTGGCTATAGAGAGGCGTCATGCTGTTAAAATATTCGGAGAAGGCAAAAAATCTTAAAATCCCCAGCGAGGACGAGAGACGCAAAACGCCGGAACGCCGAAGGGGTGAAGCAAGAGGGGATGCCGTAGCTTTTTTCCACTATGAAGATCTAGAGGCCATGACTCAAGAATATTATCAAGAATATTATCAAAAAAATCAACGTTGAAATTGCACATTTTCGTGCATTGAGAAGTATACCCTACTCCAGAACGGTTTAGCCTACGTGTGCAAAATGTTTTTATACGGAGCTATTTTTTTAGTTTTTTTGAAAATATTTAGGGGAGGGGAAGAGCAGAGGCGGCCCCGGGTCTGTGGGCACGTATACCTGCGGCTCTGATGTGATGCAGGGTTGGAAATCTCTTTCTGACGGGAGGACAGATGCTGCGCATGGTGAGTATATAGGCGACAGAAAAGTATCGCATGACGGTGCGTCGATAAATGCGACTCGTGTCATCACTGCCGCGAATCAGCGACGCGACGAACACGGCGCAACGATTGGGCCACGGCAGAGCGTTGAGCTGCTCCCAGAACCGACCGACGACCAGCGATACGTAGAAACCGAGAATGAACGCCAGCGGGATGCGGTCCGTCGATTCGTCGGCAAACTTCGCCACGCTTTCCAAGTATCTATACCGACGGAGACACGGACAAACAACTACAAAACAGTAATAGTTTATTTAGATAAATACACACGCACACTTGGAGCGCTCTGCAGAACACCCTTAAATGCAGTTTACACTGTTTACCTACTATCAGACGTCATCTAAAACATATTACTTTGCGTTTTACTAGCACATCGAGTGCGTTCGAGGTTGCTACAGTTACCGCGCCATATAAATCACTTACTTACTTACTTACACACGTGATCCAGCGGCGTCGTGTGTTAAAAAACTAGGAGGGGAATAAAGTTGCATTTTTTTTGAGAAACAGCTCCAAAGTTCTGACAGAAGATTATGGGTGCTCAAAATTACAATTTTATTTCCACTTTAAACGAAGATGAAAAAAATTCTGATAAAAGGAGTTCATATTTTGAAAGAAAAATTTTGGAAAAAAAAGAAAATTTTCTGACAGGCTACAATTGAGGAATCAACTGCTCTGTTGAACGGTGCACCTCTGTTGTCACACTGTCACTGCAACTGCATTGTTGTCGTAATAGGCCTCCTATTGCCGCATACAGAAACTGCATAACTTTCTCAAATTATTACACTATGCACACTGTAGCCTATAACAAAAAAATTCGGTGACCACTCTAATCAATTCCAACAGTTTTCTATAATAGTAACAGCAATAGCATGCGACATTTCGTCAGCTACGCTATTTTAGCGTAACGCGACCTTGACTTTTGACCTTGACTTTTAACTTTTAAAACGAGAAATGGCGCAGTGTTCAACTTAGTCTTGCCCAGAAATTTTTTTCATTACAAATTTAACTTTTGTTGCCAGTTGATATCCCCTAAAAATAAACGGAGAGATATAGATAGACAAAAATACGCACAAAACGTTGGAATAACTTAACAGAATGTCAATCAGTGGCGTCATTTCAGTAAATCATGGGGGTCTCAGTAATCTTTGAAGGGACTCAGTCTGCGTAACGTATTGTTCTTGCAGCGGTAACACAGTCTCAAAGGTACCATTTACGGGAGAAAAATAAATTAAAATCATAAATTCTTGAAGGGGTTCGTAGACCCTCCATTCCCCCTAAATAGGGGGTGGAGGGTCTACGGACTTGACGCGACCTTCCCCTGTCCTCCAATAGACAGCATTATGAGATTGATGACTGTCTGGAGGATAACAGGGAAGATTAATATAACTGAATATGCACAATTATAATCGACAGTCCTTACAATTTTAGATTTAGATATATACGGTTTATTGCATATGGCAGCCAGTGGCTGGATTGGCACAACACAATACCAAACATACACACATACAAAGACAACACACTAATACTCACAATATATACAATGCGCTAAAAAATATAGTCAAGTGTAAGAGAACGACATAAAAACATAGTAGTCAAAAACATAGTCATAATCATGGCTAGAGAAATAAACAGTCATATATACAGAATTTTATTACAGTGATTATCCGATGTCTGTGACGCTGACGCCCAGACACTCGGAACGCTACCAGCTAGAACTAGGAAAAAACTGGCCTAATCAAAATGTTCCAAACAGTAAGGAATGAAAAAATTTTTAAATTTATTAGTTTTAGCTGGAAGCAGTTCGAATGTCTTGGCGCGGCGCAGTCGGTCTGTCACTGAGAAGTCGCGTTTGTCCGACAGCAGAATCACTTTTTGTGTTTTGTGTTTCATAAAGGTTAAACTTTCTGCAAAAGTTAAACTTTGTGTTTGGTTATTATGCGTTTGTGCAATTTTGCCTGCAAAGGCCGTCCCCGAAATGACCTATATTGTGTTACTCACTCCCCTGAATGGCGCCCCTGATGCCAATCGACAGAAGCTATGTTACTCCTTACTTAGTAAACGTATGCATGCATTGCATTTTACTTTATTATATAATTAAACCTATAGTGCCTACCCTATTTATGACTCATGGGCCTACCTCTTCCCATCATCATTCAGCATGAAATGATAAATAAACGTGACTACGTAGAAGAGAACAGCAAAAATGGCAAATTCCTTCCATATGAACTTGTATATGCTGCCACGCCATCTGAAACGACAGAACAAGCACATCAGTAAGGCCCTATGTTTTTCACAGTTGTGATAAACGACGGTGATTTAAATACTTGTAGGCCTATAAAAATACTTACGTGTTAGGCTTATTGATAAATTTTGCAACTTATGTAAAGAAGATGGCAGAAACTTCGTAAATGTGAAAATAACTGTATCCTGAAACACGAACTTGGTCAATCCTTACCTTAGATCTTAGTCCGTCCACGTGCTCTGGTAGCACATCGGGCAACACGGCATCTCCACTTTTCACGGTCTGCAACCTCTTCTTTAGCTTCGTCCCAGGTCAAGCCCAACAAAGTCAGGTCTTCTTTGATTGTCGATTTCCAACTCTTTCGTGGTCGTCCTGGCTTTTTCCTGAATACTGTTGGTGTCCAATCAAGTGCTTGGTGAGCTAGCCGGCTTGTACTCATCCTGTGTATATGCCCAAACCAGCGTAGACGACGTCTTCTAATGATTGTTTCTAGTGATTCTTGTCCAGTACGCCGTCTAACTTCTTCATTTGTGACTCTGTCCACTCAGCTTATTCTCAGTATCTTTCGTAACCATCTATGATGAGCTGCTTCAAGCTTTTTCCGGTTGACCACTGTCATGTTCCACGTTTCTGCACTGTACAGCAGAGTTGATAGGATAAGTGATTCATACAATCTCATTTTTATCTGCAGGCTTAATTTCCTGTCTTTCCAGATTCTGTTCAAACGTGCAAAGACTGAATTCGCTTTTCCAATTCTGGACCTGATATCTGCATCGCAGCTGCTGTTGTGTTGTATTGTGCTTCCCAGATAGCAGAATTCCTCCACATATTCTATCGGGTTACCTTCCACGAGGATGACTCCAGAGGTGTTGTATTCATTACTGACTGGCATCACTTTTGTTTTTGCAACATTTATGTACAGTCCCACATGTGAGGCAGTTTTTTCCACCCTGTGGGTTACTTCTTGCATCCTGGTTTGGGTCATATCAATTAGTGCGATGTCATCAGCAAAGTCTAGGTCGACCAGATGTTCGTTATTGAGCCATTCTAGTCCAACTGATATGCTGCTTGTAGCTTGTTTCATTACCCAGTCGATCACTATGAGGAATATCAGAGGTGATAAGATACATCCCTACCTCACTCCAGTGGCAATCTGGAACCAGTCGCTCAACTGTCCTTCTGCCCTCACTGCACAACTGCTATCCATATAGAATGCTTTGATGATGTTAATTAATTTTTCCGGGAAACCATAACTTCTTAGTATCTTCCAAACTGAGGGTCTGTGAACGGAGTCGAACGCTTTCTTAAAGTCGATGAAGTTTATTAAGATAGAGTCAGGGCCTGAGATGACTTTCTCAATAATTTGTCTCAACGTGAATATTTGCTCTTGACAAGACCTTCCTTTCCTGAAACCTGCTTGTTCTCGTCGGAGCTTTTCGTCCACCGCATCCTGAATTCTGTGTAGCAAGATACTGGCCATCACCTTACCAGGAACAGAGAGGAGTGTAATACTTCCCCAGCTGTTGCAGTCAGTTAGGTTGCCTTTTTTGGTAAAGGTATAATGTTGCCATCTTTCCAGTCTGTAGGGACTTTTGATTGTATCCAAACCTGGTTGCAAAGTTCTGTCAGTTTTTCTATGACTAGATGTCCTCCACATTTCAGTAGTTCTGCATTTATTCCATCCAATCCCGATGATTTTCCATTCTTTAGGCGTTGTATTGCTTTCGACACTTCATCAGATCTTATATCACTCATGCAGAAACTGCATAACGGACTTGGTCAATAAGTAAATTAAAAAATGGTCATGTTTTGTGGGTTTATAACGTTGACAAACATTTATCACCTGTCCTTTAAGCTGCCTTTCAAAAATGCAAATTAAATTTAGAAATTTAGGAAACATAATGATTTTCCCCGCTCATAACAGCTTCCAAAATTTCGTGAAATAAAGCTGTATACACAATCTACGGTTGTGATCTACTCCTAAATTTTGAACCTTACCCTCACGCTTCGCCAAGTGCTGCCCTCGTAAATACAATTTATTTTAAGAGAAATAAGCCAACTGAAAAAAGTTAATGAACGTAGGCTTATAGTTGAAACGAGGCTAAATATACGACGCCCAAATCGACGTCGCCAGTTACAAAACGCTTTTGACGTAGGCCTACGTACCGCAGCAGCAATCTGAAGAAGACGCCAAACTTGGAAGTAGCAACGACTGACGAGTAGGACACCGTCATTTTCTCTTTTGGGCCTACGTCTTTGCTGAGTCCACGTAACGGTAGTCACATGAACAGACCTGCCTAGCCTGTAAAGCACACAACTAAACTCAATGCTTTTAATCAACTATTTTTAAGCCGGGCACTAAAGATCTGGTTCAGCACTGCTAAAATCTCTTTTTTCAACCATAGTGGGAAACATTCGTGATCACCTACAGGGTGGTCCAAAAAACGGACCCCCAGTTTTATTTTTGGGATAACTTCGGTAATTGAGCACCGATTTTAACCATTCTTTCACTGTTACAAGCAGAAATTTATGGCGCGTAAACGTGAAGTTCTTCCGCCCACCGCACCTTTATTGTGTGACCACATTACCTAGCAAAACAAACACTGTCAAAGCTACAGTGGTCTCGGAGAACAGGCAGCACATAAAGATATCAATTTCGTAGCATAAAAAAGCTTACTTACTTATTTGCAGTAGTGCCTTGTGACGTTACTGTTACGTCATATTGTGTTTATTTACTTTGTTTACCAGTAATAATTTTTAAAATAAATCGTTTAATATGGGGGCAGAATAAACACCGATATTAGCAGTAGTGTTTGTTTTGCTAGGTAATGTGGTCACACAATAAAGGTGCGATGGGCGGAAGAACTTCACGTTTACGCGCCATAAATTTCTGCTTATAACAGTGAAAGAATGGTTAAAATCGGTGCTCAATTACCGAAGTTATCCCAAAAATAAAACTGGGGGTCCGTTTTTTTGGACCACCGTGTATGTCGCCCTGGCTGGCTATACGCCTAAACGCATTGCGGATGTAGGAACGTGTGTATACAAACACACATTCAAGCAACAACATTAGCAATTATTCGGTGCATGCAATCAATAATAAACACACTAGCCGCCATGATCTCATTACACAGCTGAGCTGACGAGCTATCTTTCATTTTCCCTGTCTTCAATGTTCTGGGTGTTCTCCGTAGTAAAGCTTTTGAACAACGACATATTTCGGGCAGAACGTAGCTAGTCTTGACAGAGCTCATGCATTTCAATTATTTTATTTGAATGCATGTGCATTCTAGCTGGCTGACAACTTATTGCTCGCTAGGCTCGGGCAAACAGCAACTGTCAGCAAGTGCAGAAAGAATGCAATCGTCAGAGTTGTAATGTAACAGCCTTCTCTTCCTCATTGACCGTGAACAGCTCTGCTAGCGATTTTAACTTGTCACCGTGACTTACTCGCACAGCACGCCTAAAGGCGTATACAGAGTGACGTAACTGAACTGAACTGAACTGAACTGACACGGTTTAGTTTTTGACGAATTGACTAATATGGCCGTGTAAGGCGACCCCATTGGTCATTTAATTGCCGCGTACGTGCGCGTAGTCACTTACTGCAATACATTACTGCTTGCACATTGTCAATTCGTCAAAAACTAACCATGTCAGTTTAGTTCAGTTCAGCTAGGTCTGTCTGTACTGTACGCGCCTTAAGTTACTGACTCCGCCAGCCTTGCCAAATAGCTAGCAGTAATGGGGTGTTTACAAGATCCAGCAAACTTCCAACAAATGTATTCAAAAAACACGTGCTAATGCTGGACGTTTGCTGAATTTTGTAGGCCTAAACACCCTATAACGGCCCACACAACCTAGTCAACCACTCAACTTAGTCAGCTGAGCTGCTCACTGAATGCTCCATTTGACATAACTACCTAGCTGTCATTTGATTCAAAAGCTCTCTACGTCTCTGCACCTAAGCTGTGAAATCATTGTCTCTTCACATCCGACTATTACAATCACTTTCTACGTTCACAAGCCAGCGTTGCAGACGCGCCTTGATGTTGTCTATGCAGACTTCGTCGCCATACTTATAATACTTACTTATAATGGCCGATGTGATGCCAACCTGGTCACCAATATTTGGATGGAAACAGACATACACTTAGATCCTAACAGTCATCTAGCTTGCAAATTGCCTAATACCGGTAGGTCTATTATGTTTCTTTTTAGACGGACTGTTGCAGCTGCTGCCGCTTGTCGTACAGGTAAACTGGCAGTTTGGGACGCAAAAAGAAGATACAATTTTCTCCGCGTCGTCAACGTATGCATAGGCTACGACGGCGCACCGGTATTAGATTTGTGCACCTGGCACCTGTGCGTGCGCCCCACAGCGGTGAACATGACTGACACTTCTCACCGGGCTACGTAGTCTCACTTGCGACCGCCAAACGGCCGAAATACCGCAGTCATTAAATGCTTTGATACGGCACGACACTATAGACCACCTTCTAATCTGCCGTCACCGATCTTGGTCGACAACTAGTGACGACGTATGGTAATTTTAGTCTTAATATTATAAGTTTATTAGCACGTTAACTTGGCTCACCTGACTCGACGTTAGCTGGTCGCGGCCCGGCCTAAGCTATACCCACCGCTATGCTTCGTCGCACAGATCGAGGAATATACGAGTAGGCTCTAGGCCTGTTGTAGGCTGTTCGCTCGCTGTTTCTTGCTTTATCCTCGACAGCAGCCGTTTCGTGTGCCAGCAAGCAATGCGTGCCTAGCGGCCACACCACCGCAGCTTCATTGATCTGACCAAGACGGCCACCAGCGCCCTACGTGTGTGTGATAAAAGTAAAATGTTGGCAAAACTTTCGCTAACGTTTTGAAGCGCAAAGCATTTGTGACTGTGAGAATATTTAAGACGTCCTGTGAAATAACACAAAATATTTGCGAAAAACTGATTTTGTTTTTGCAAGTAACTACAACCTTGCCATTCACATTAAAGTCGTAGCCTACCGATCACGTTAATTTTTCGATCGTTCAAATGGTGTACGAATAATAACCAGCCAGCTGGCCTGTAGGCCCCTCGCGCTGCTATAAAGGCGACTCTGCGCTCCGACCTGAGCTGTCTCTAGTTGACCTAGAAGTAGGCTCTAATTTGAATTACTGAAGTCACTTTAAAGATTACTGATAGGCTGAAATTATTTTAACTAACTCACTAGGATAATGCTTGTAGCCATCAGCCCATCAAGGCTCCCAGCCACTCTATTACAGCAGCGTAGTGAGTTAAAAAGGTATCTGGCTCTTTCGCCCCTTTGCGCCCTGGCTCGTTCGCCCCCTGGCTGATTCGCGTCCTCACCTTGGACGATTCGCCGCCGTTGAATACCGGTAATTCGACATCGAGGTTTATACATAATATTTGTCTTTAGGCCTAGAGAGTTTATGCAATATGCATGATGATGAGATGTTTAATGCTTTGTTCAATTATGAAAGAAAATCATTAGGCCTATACATGTATTTTATTATACAGAGTTTAGTGCGTTTTCTCGCCTGTTTGCAATGATGTCTGACGCTGTAGATCTATAGGCGTTCGTCAAACGGTTATTAGGCCTAGGCCTAAGTATACCTGTAAGAATTCATTTCAAAGGAAGCTTGACGTTGACACATTAGCCGAGTTTTAAGCGTTCTAGGTATAGGCTATATATAATAGTTCCGCCGCTGCAATGAAACAAAAGATTACTGACTTTGTGAACTGTGATCACTTATTATTCAATTTGTCACGTATAACGTTAATCGTCGTAACTATTAATCATTGACGTGACGCTACACTTACTTGTTGCCTTTCTGTAAATTGAAACACAAGCCTCAATAATGAATCACCGGTATAT
>Ga0209367_1008467_pt1 | contig 14060 bp, 10 predicted proteins | sample WorMetLIZISLAND2_FD_187412 | JGI IMG/M metagenome (GOLD analysis project Ga0209367, IMG submission 187412) | Marine gutless worms symbiont microbial communities from Max Planck institute for Marine Microbiology, Germany - Olavius geniculatus... ... | reverse complement strand
GTATAATAATACACAGTACTTAGAGAATGAAAATCAATCTTATATACTCTACACATAGCACAATTGAATGCATATGATAGACTTGACAGCTCACTATTGTTCCACTCAATAACTTCAGAACCATACGAAAGATACGGCTTACATTATTTTAGTATTAACCATATATTGTAATGTAATGTAACCATATATCTTTGTTTGTTAAATACATACTGCGGTATATTTCAAATAGCATCTAAACAGAACGCGGCATGCGAAATATAGCCGCGCTACGGTAGACAGGAAAGACATCTCAGACACAACAACCAGGTCACATGCCCAACATGTTACCTAGTGGCGGTTTGGCTTCATTGCCAACGTCTTTGGACGGACAAACCATCTCAGCCTGGCCATCCCTCCGCGGATAAGCACAATGAGTGTCAGCAAAAGTTGCGGGGACGTGAACAGACCTGTACATTGCGCGATGCACTAGCCCCGTGTCCGTGATCTCGCAGTTAAACTGGTGTCTGGCAGTGAGCTAAAAACGGAGATCAGCGCAGTCCTATGGACTTTGTGGCTCGGGAAGAACTTCACACAAAATGATCGAGTCGGAATATTTGTGCATGATAGGCCTATAATCCAGCGACACGAGTTTAATAAACAGAACAATGTTGTAGTGCACCGGACCATTGAACTAGCGGATAATCTCTAGTGCACTACCGCATTGTCCTGTTTATTAAACTACGATCGATTCGTGGCTATGAAACAGTCCGTGGCAGTATCAATATATCTCTACATCTGTATAGGCCCTATATATCAATTTAGTGCGTCCAGGCGAGACTGGACTGGAGATAATGCAGACTATGCGTCTTCTGTTGGGGTCCTCCGCAAGTTTGTCTTGTTTTCTTGGAACGATGTCGAGATAGCTTTGATAAGATGGACACGCTGGAAGAATCTTGCACATTTAATTAACTTTGTTTTCAGACTATAAACTACAAGACACGTCGGAATGCAGTATCAAGAATATTTAAAAAGACGACGCCAGACGGCGTGCGCCAGGAAGCAGTTTAACGAGTACCCCGATTGTTCGGGACATACAAAAAGAAATGGCTACATTTATACGTTATAGCCTACTTTCAGCTTAATATAGACACCCCGAAGTACGATCAGTGATCGCGCAGCGATAGGCCGAGAGTCCCCAGTATCGATTGTTGCTGCATTTTGTCTGAAGCGATCGATCAACAAACGTCGACTCGCTTTATCTCTACACGCCAGCTGAGCTCTTGATACAATGTACGGACAGTTTCAGCGTAGAATGACAAAATTTATAATTTTATGTAAGCCTACACACTGTCTCGAAAAAAAATAAAATGTCGGAAAAAATATAATGACGTTAAATAATGTTTTGCACTTGATAAACGTGTATTAGACCGATAGACAGATGAACAGTTGACCAAGTAGGCTACATGAAACAGAAGCTTTATTAGTTTTCTAGTGATGCTCGTAAGTTTGCTATTTCGGTTTGTTTGGTGGGCAATAAATCAATCAGATCTAAACCAGTCGGTCAGACAGCGAGGCGCATGCTGTGAAGTTACAGAGATATCGATGAGTGCGTCAAGACGAGATCGCTGCAGGCTGCTGCTGTTTTTATTGTACACTATACGAAGATCGACCCGATGTGTCCGGATTTAATCAACTCTGGACCGGAACAATCCGTGAGCGGACTCCAAAAGCCAAGATTAGCGTAGCCTAGTCTGTAGTCAGAGCGCTGGGGCGGCCGGAACGGCAGCAGAAAAACTGGCGTGTGGATTTGGCGAGTTGTCGAAAAGCGACGAGTGCAGGCCAGTGATTGACTGATTACACGCACGTTATCGACAGGTCACATCAGCGTTCTTTGAGCACTAACTGCTACTTCACCATACCCCCAATCTTGCACTGTTACAGTGGCAGCAGTGCGATAAAACTAGATTATATTAACAAAACGGCCCGTAAATGTCTGACACTGTGGTATACACAAGTATCAGCTAGAGTCACAGATTGTTGTGTGCATCTACGTTTCATTGACATTTACTTCACATTTATCTCGCAGTAATAAGCCTAGGAAGATGCGCAAACTTCATTAAGTGGAGAACGATGCCGTTTAAAAGTATGTTAGCCTGGTGCCAACATATTATGCAGCTGTCCGCCTATAAAGATGGGCAATCTTAACCTTTACCTCTGACCTGTTAAACTGTTGCTTTGAGAAACGTTTACACCCATTTTGGTTTTATACGTTTGTTTGCTTTTTAGCTAATTTATTTAATATCAAAATCGTACAAGTAGTACATAAGAACACAAAAAAACTAATAAAATAAAAAAACAAAAAAATGCACAGTAATACAAAGCACAAAATACAAAGTGTGCTATACGAGCACTACTCCGTACATAACGACGCAATTGCCTGGCAAATATCTAATGACACAAAATTATCATCAGTCAGCCTATACAGCCCGTCTCTGACCATTACTAGTTCATACACCAACCAGGCCTACCAAAAGACTACTGGGTCCATACTGTTTTCAACATGTCTTTGACAGATCCTGGTGAAATTGGACTCAGCAAGACTGTGCGTTAACATGTCCGGTATGCATACCTGATACCTTTCACTGAGAAACTGCACATTACGCCCTATACATGACTTGATGTCACTAAGCAGTACGCCTTACCTGCTAAACAGTACGCAGTACCTGCTATCGCGCGTAATAAAAGTAAGCTATTTTTTATACTAAATCTAGCGTGACTCCTAGTACTTTGGCGTCTGCCCCCTCAGAAAATATACAGACGCTGAGAAGACGACAATGTCGGGAGTCCAGATCTGTGCGTCTGGTCCAGTGTCAAAGTTGAGTCTGGTTATTCCGCCGTGTAGGTCCGGATTCCACGTCAGGTACTCGTCCCTCCAACTCTGCAGTCAACAGAACATGCTCGCAAGTCACACGTAGTATTATAGGAGTCCAGTGTTTCATCTGGACATCTAAGAATCACAGAAAATAGAAATGTTCAGAAGCAAAAAGAGTATTGGAGCGGAGCGATTGAAAGGAGTGGGATTTGGACAAGTGTTGTGCCTGTCTTCAATATAAGGGTTAAGGGTTTTAAGGTTTGCTTCCAAAAAAGTTCTACATTCTTGGCAGCATATATTAAGAAAATTTTGCACATTTTTATCAAATACATATATTTAAAAAATTTTACTGCAGTAAAAAACGACGACAACGACAAATACGCAAGTCTGCGAAGCAATTTTTGTGAAACTATTAAATACATACCCCTCTATCAAAGAAATGAGCTTTGGGTACGGGTTGTGCACTTTTTAACACAGGGACTTAGGGTAGCTCCCAAAACTAAATTTAGCAGCAAATGTTTGCAAAATTTTGCACATAGATGTATTGAGGAAAAGCTCATTAATGCTTCTGTCGTAAGTGGAACAAATTTTCATTGCAATTTCGGTGGGAGATTTTTATTTTTGAAAGAACTTTTTTTAAAGAGATGTCTAGATGAAACACTGTACGAATCGTTTACAATACAATACAATACAATACAATACAATACAATTTAAAGTAAAAAAGTTAATGGCACTGTAGTCACTTTATAGTCAACTATAGAGAAGACGAAGAAAAGTGTGTTTTGAGTTTAGTTCTGCATGTTCGCAGGCACTCTGAAAACGTCACTTCTGACGGCAGAAGTTTTTTCTGCAGCAACGAGAAATGCTCAGTCATTAAAACTTTATTATGTGAATAGTAAACACATAAATCAATAATGTGAAGTTATAGAAAGATCAAATGCGTCGAGGAAGTACTAGCCATGGTGAGCCAGGCCTTGACGACCAGTTGTCCGTTGTTCTCGTCAATGCTGAGTACTTCGACCAGTGAGAAAGCAACTTGAACACGGACGGGGTCTGAGTCTCGCTTGACTGGTCGTACATGTTTGTTGTAGTCATGTAGCAACATGTTGTACAGTTGCTTCGCGTGCTGCGAAGCCTCAGCCAAGCCGTCCTGATGCAGCTGTTCATAAAGCATCAGCATATCAGCAAATACATATTATATTATATTTTTATGTACGACTTTTATAATGATAATATCAATTTTATATTATTATCATTTTAGTTTAGTTGATCAGTTTATATCCTTTTCTTCCTCCTTGAGAAATACAAGCACTAGTGTTACAGTCTGTCATTAAGTTACTGTATAGGAGAGGGGCTTGTGTAGGCTGTGGGTACGGGTTAAGTAAGCCAGGCGGTGTAGGCTGGGGAGAGGAGGGAGAGGCCGTGCCATTACAAGTGCCCATACATTCTGTGACTTTACAAACGGCTATTAGATTTTTGCCGTCTGAAGCGGCAATTGAATCCGGGGGCCTCTGTATAGAGACCTTGTGGCATTAAAACATACAATTGCATATAGAGAAATATAAATAAAATTGAGGTTAATGTTAAGGATCTGCGTTGGGTTAGTAAAGTTAGGGTTGTGGCTATCTTGTGGAGAGTCCCCACGCTCCAAGAAGGGTCCCAGTTTCTCAAAAATGATTGACAAATGTCTGGCGTCAGAACATACAATCCTTTACTACTACCGATGGTCAATTCAATTCAGTGTCCATTTCTTGTCTCGTCTCGCTATAAATTTGTACGTGTATCAGCAAAGCCAATGGAGCAGATCGAGCGGGAAGACATCGGCAGGCCATCTCAGTAGCTGCTGTAGCTGTATGTCGATAATTCTGCCACGAGATTGCAACGGGCTTATGAATATACTCCATGTCGCATCGTAGCTCTTAAACGCCGTGTCCCAAAACAAGGGACCCACATTGTCGACCGCAGATTTTGATAATTTTTGGTACAAATAATTCAGACACAACTGGCCATCAAATGACCATTTAAGTTTCTATTTCGCCGAAAGTAACAAACACAACAAACATAAAATTACACATTTTCGTTAGTAAAAATTGTTTTAAAGCCGTAAATGGACTAAAATAGTTTGCGGTTGGGTGTTTTCCGCTGGGGAAGCATAACGCTATCCCATATCCGTTAGTCGGTTGGAGAAGAGAAGCCCCTTGCCAGGACCCCATTGCACGTAAAATTTCGTCGCCACTATTCGTAGTGTTGGACGTAAATTGACACAAACAGCTTAGGAAGTTGCGATGCGTCTGTATGACGGAGTATCGGAGCGTTGAACTGGGAATGGTAGAGAGATAGAGAGAGAGAAAAAAAGAGAATGACAGCTGCAGCGGGCCGTGACCGAGGTGCCAAGCCAGTACCGGTCGTCACGCCTATCAGACTAGGTCTATCAGTTATCTAAGACTGCAGCTCTACCGACTCCCGTGCAGAGCAAGAAGAAATTTTATTGTCCGATCGAGCTTTGTTTATCTCTAGATTATGCATAGCATTGGACTGAGTATAAAATCACCCTTGTGTCCGTGCGTCCATGCGTCCTACATTTCTTAAGCTATCTTCCTTCCACCTTCTCTTTCCCTTCCCCTTTTCCTTCCTTTTCCTTTTCCCCTTTCCCCTTCTCCATTTTCCTTCCCCTTTCTCTTCCCCTTCTCCATCTCCTTTTCCTTTCCCTTTCCATTTCCCTTGCTTTTTTTTCCTTTCCCGCTTGGTCACTATGAACCACCCATAGAAACTCGGCCCCTTGGAGTCGAATGGTCACGTAAAAATCGCAAAAAAGCACCAAAACCCCTATTTTGGGGGTTCAGAATTACCCCAAATCATCGATGTTGACACCACTAAAAGCTCGTCAATAGTGCTTGTTATGATGAGCAGCATGTCTGTATCTATGTGCAACCGTTTTCACGCTACACAAGTCAATAGCGATATAATAACCACTTTTAGGGGTACTTGTATTTGACGCCCGCGTACGCAGGCCTTCTTGAATCTAATAGATCGGTGCTTAAACTGCTAAAATCTACGTTTAGTGCTAAAAATTTCATAAGCAGATTGTCATGGTATAACTCTAGCCGTTTCGGCGCAATTCACTCTTAAAATGTGTGTCGCAGCTCAAGATCGCGAAATATTTTCCAAAAACCCTTATTTTAAAGGTTAAAGGTCGTTCAAGGTCATCGATGTTGATAAATGTATAAAGCCCGTCACCAGTGCTTGCTGCTTGTTATGATATGCAGCAAGCCAGTACCTATCTGCAACCGTTTTCAGACTATACGAGCCAATAACGGCAAAATAACTACATTTTTTGCACCGGTATCCCACTTTGACGCTTTCGTTCGAGAGGAACCTCCTAACCTAGGAGCACATAATTTTGTCACTAGAGTCCTTGAAGCAACCCACAGTGAAGATTTTGTGATCCTAGCTTTCATCGTTTTGATAGGGCTCAATAGTGTGACGGACACACGGACAGATGGACAGACGGACGCTTAGGCCATGGCTAAGACGCGCGAAGCATAGCTGTCACGCGTAAAAATGAAAAGGAGGTTAACGACAATCCCAACAACAACAACGTTATACCTTTCCTAGACCTGACAGGACAAGAAAACGGATGCGTGACGATTCCTGCAAGACGCATAAAACACAGAGATATTTCCGCATCAGTTTTCGATGACGCAGATTCGGTAGCGTGATGCTCAGCACCAGCAGCAGCAGCAGCATCACAAGTGACTGAGCGGGATAGTGCACTCTGCAGCTTCACGTGACGTTGTCTGGATTAGCTTTCAATGTATTGACGACGTTATATCCTTTTTTCTTGAAGCCAACATTTCTCAATCAATCACGTTTATTTCTCGCAAGTCGTTCCACGCGCAAAACAGAAAAGGGGAACAGTACAACTACAAAAACTGTAAAAACACATAGAAAGACATACAAAACACTATAAACTACAATAAACTACTAAATACTAAATGGAAACTGTTTTGGCCTAAGTATTAAGGCTTAAAGTTATGTGTTTTCTTTAACAATAATGTGTAGGTTCAATTTTTGGGATAAGACCATAAACCATGAAGTGGCAAAACTTCAGTGATAAAATTTTTTTGTGTGTTTTAATTTACGTGTAGGCCCTTTAATGGTGTGAGTTTAAAGCATTGGCAAAAGCGCTTTTACGCATAATAACAATGTAGCAGCTGGGTTATATAAACTAGTTCTGACTTATTGTTTGACATTCAGAAAGAGAGTTGGTACGGTATAGTTCCCATTTAGTACCAACCCTGTCGGAAGAGACGTGAAGTTTGTATTTTACGCTAGCGACGCGATGGACCGAGAGATGGGTGTCGTAGACCGGTTATGCTCATCGACTTATAATATCAATACCAATATCATAAATCCTCAGTGTCCACGCGCTCTTCTACCAGTCAGTTACTTGCAATTCCACGGCATAACTTATCCTTTGGTTTTCGTTCCTTTCGTGTCTCTGCTCCGAAAATTTGGAACTACTTAACTCTTCAAATTCGTCAATGTGAAACCTTGGCTACATTCAGATGTCACCTAAAGACCCACTACTTTCAGTCAGCCTTTTCTGCCACCTAGCGTCCATCATCCTATGCACCCTGATTTTTTCTGAGACTTTGTCGCTTTATAAATCATTTACTTACTTACTTACTTACTTACTTACTTATTGCTAAATCATTGTTTCAATACATCTACGACAAACACAGCAGTAACAGCAGCAGCAGTAACAGCACGCTCGGCTATTCAGCTACAACGATGTCAAATCTTCGTCACAACTGATCCGATACTGGATATCTTGATGACCGATCCACTGCAGACGATCGTGTACGCGCTGTGAGAGACCGTTCTTTCGTGACACACAAAACATCGCCTTCAGCAGCAGCAGCAGCAGCAGCAGCAGGGAGAGAGGCTAAAAGAGATGCGACGCTGATATCACCTGATGGACTACCGTGCACCGTGCGTTATCTGGTCAATGCGCTGGTAGTAAGACTGTGGTGTCTAATAGTGTCGATATATGTTACATATCGTCTTCATCTCAACTCGCAGTTTTACGTTGCTTTCTTATTCTGATGATTCGCGACGGCTGAATATGATCATTCGCAGACACTTAACGCTTTATCGTGCGGCCATTCTAATAGTCCCCATTACCGGTTTTGTCCGTTCATCCTGTACGTGCTCCTAACTGGAAAATGAAAAGGCATGGAAAAGCCAAATTTGGCGCGAAAGTTTTATACAGCATAAGTAACTGACGTGCTAATTTGGAGCTCAAAAGGTCCGTAGTCAGGTGGGACGGCCGCAAAATTACGTTGCCACTGGGTTGACATTATGTTACTAGTCATAATTAACTGCATCAATCATCTGTTGCTATCAGCAAGAAGTCACTGGCAGCTCATGTTATACGTCAGTTCATAAATATACCGGTATTATACTGTATACGTCGTCGGCTTATTCGGTGTATTATTACTGCCCAAAATTTTCATGAGATTTTATATTTAACAGTTAAACCCATGACAACAATTAAAATAAAAAATGGAGTTTTGTAAGATTTTGAGGATGTAAAGACCTAAGCCTATATGGGACCAAATAAAAGTAAAAGTAAAATCTGATTTCGCCTACATGAACAGAATAAATCAATCAACAAATCAGTCCAACAATCAATAAAACATTAAGGTCTAACAATTACTAATAAAATACTGCTGTTTTTTTGACCATAACTACGGTAGTAATATTCCACAGTGCGACTACACAAACAGGACAAGCGTGAGCATGTAAGCCTAGTTAGATTAATTAATTGATACGAAAGTCGAGCTGTGACTCGGACTAACCGTGAAATGCTGTAAGACGGCGAGCATCAACCAGGCTACGAGATGTTGATTCCTCAAGCCGTTCATATTTTCAGCAAGCAGTCAATGTCACTGCATGGGGACGGATTTGCTACGCTATCTGCGGCACAGAGACGCGGCACGCGAGATTTTAACGGCGTCGTCGTCGTCGTCGTCGTCGAAGTCATCAGCACTGCGCTTCACTACAGACTGCAGTCAGTCGATAGTCGATACACTCGCTTTGGCTGCCTGCACAAGCGTTGTCTGGTGGCCTACCCCGTTTACACGATGAAGCGAACATGAAGCAAACTTAGAGCACACGTCGTGCACGTGTATATTGAATACGTTTGTTTCAAGTTTGCTTCATCGTGTAAACGGGGTATAACTTAGGCTTCGCAATCGACATATCGATCTGCGACCATGCATCGTTCAAGTTCTAGGTCTTGTTTTAGTTACGGCAGGCCGCTTGTGCGGTAGTAGCGGGAGGTCTTACGTTTCACTGTTGTTTCTTTTTTTCAGGGAGAGATTTTCGAGCTTCGTAGTCCGATCGCTGTGAAATTTTGTCAGTTGTCACATGGTGAAAAGTATGTTCTATTTTATTATCTAGGTCCCAAAATTTGGGGGTGCTGTCCCACCCAAAATTGATGAACAAAACATGCAAAATTTAACTCGATTTTGGATAACGTTAAACTTCGATCGCAAATACCTGCGAAACGAATGGAGGTTTTTAAAATCGCAATAAGCCCTACTTACTCGTACTATGTAACTGGTTTCCATCTGTAATAACTACAGAAATAAAACATCACTAAAAAATCAAACATTAAATTGCTATTGTCAAACATGCATCGTATGTTGCGAAGACTAGGACAGTAAACAACGATGTCGAGTAAAACGGTTAATGCCTGTCGTTTTGTCATTACCGAGATAATGTACTATAATGTACAGCGAAGCAATGGCCTCCCTCCCGCCGCTTAGAACACGGCAATTCCCGGCAAGGAATGATGGCACGCAGCGGGACGTTGTTCCGATCAGATACTGACTGGTCTTTTAGTAGGACAGAGACATGACGCAATGCAATCGCACTTAAAGATCGTTCGATTTTCCAGACACAGCGCATCAGAACTGCTGGGCGCAGACGGTCTCTTGTCGTAGATTTATGATCGAACTAAACGGCGACATCATAACTCATTTAAGCGGTGCCTACATGTGCCACAAAACTGAAACAGAACTAAAACGAAATCGCTTAATAGGGTGTTAACACGATGAAGCAAACATGAAGCAAACACGAAGCAAATGTATTGAATATACACGTGCAGATGTGTGCTCCAAGTTTGCTTGATGTTTGCTTTATCGTGTAAACACCCCATAATTTTGATAAACGTAAAACTTAAAATGTTGTTTATCGCGCCGCCTAAAATCTCGTATACGATATAGGTTTGATGCTAGGATGAGCATATAAAACTGTTTCAGATTTAAATTTTATTTCAGATTTTTACACACCCTGTGAGTTTAATTTCACTTTGTCGCACAGCTAAACCTATATATGGGCCGCTAAAAGGCTTTTCTTATTCTCATCGCAACTTAATATCATTTTGCTGATCTATGATATACAATTCAACGAGATGATTTAAACGCGCACTCGAGAAAAACTACTTATATTTTTTATTTATTTTAGCTTAGTCTAAGACATATACATGTACATTACGACTAAAATTAACAAATGACAATAATAAAAACGATTAGCTTAGAAAATTGAAGTAGCACATTAATTGCCAAAGCCAATCCAACAGCTGTCGGTACCAACGTCATTTAAGGATAACAGCCCTTTACCGAAATGTTGCCAGTTCACGTTTCAAGTCTGCAGATGGCGAAAGTGACGGCCGATCTGAGTACAGTAATGACAAAAGATAGTCCAAATCACTCGTGAATGCAACATAATCTAACGGAGTGCCAGTGGAACAGTATGACAGCTACATTCGGCCTGATCGTGAAAATATTAAACGCGCATTAGTTGAGATTAAACTGACTTCGACGCATTTTGTAAGTTGACCGTCCCATCGCAGCTGCTAAAAGACAGCTCCAAGCGTTACGGTCACACAGTGACAGCTATAACGTGAACATTCAAACATGTCGACAAAACTCCATACAAATATATAAGATACAACTACAACGAATCGGGCACTACTGACACCCACGCGCTATACAAATTGACGACCTTTACCTTTTACCTTTACCTATCTGTAACCTATACGACCTATCTGAGCAAGCAGTGAGATAAGGCCTAAAAACCTGCAGTGCTTCCGGTTGAAGCCGGAAAAAACTACGACCAAGGGGTAACGGAATTTTTATTATCATTTATTTTTATAAGATGACTTCTCACGTTGTATTACCAAACAACTCACAAAAAACAAACTGATACATTCTCGAGAGCTTAAGGAAAGTTACTGCAACATTTCAGACTAAATGAAACAACATTTTCCAGTACAACTTCGAAAACATCCCAAAAAATTGCATTAATATTTTTGGAGGTCCAATAAAATTTTAGGGACGCATGTTTTTTTATTGACGGACGGAAACCAAAAGCACAGGTTTTTGAAGCTTAACAGTCTTGCTCACATAATGTTTCAATAGGTAGACACAGCTGCTAAAAAATCTCGTGCAATTTTGTTGCCATCTGACTAAGTTATAAAAAAAGAAAAAGGGTCCTTTTTATGAAACACCGTGTACTAACAATAAGTTGCAACAACACAATAAAGACTTATATAATGCAAACTTCATATTAATAAGCCGTTGCAGTTTTATCTACGTGAACGACAATAAATAACCATAAAACCCCAGATTCAATTTTGCAATCGTCAGTTAACGGCCAAGTAATTGAAAGATCAAAATGTGTGGAAAACGACATGTTAATTAATTGATGATTAATTCTAAAATTAATTGATAATTAATTCTAAACATCAAATTATATTGGAAATTGCTAAACTGGAGATTAGAGTTAATTTAATTTGTAATTAAAGAGCCGGACCTACAGCGCTGCTGCTATATAAACAACATGCAACCATTTTCAGACAATAAACGGTAGTTAATTATTTGAGTCAAGTCGCGGCAGAGTTTTGACGGCAGCCGTTCGACGTATTGGACCTCGACGCACGTCGATAACCCGCTGATCTTGTGCAATATTGCCCAGACTGAACACCACATACACCAACATAACGATCACACTGTAACATGAAAGACAAATTTATCAGGCACTTAATCTGCATAACGACAGTTAGATATTGCGGCGGGGTTGTAAAAATTAGTTGGTAAATTTCAATATCTCAATAGACATTGGTCTTCAAACAATTTTTACACCGAGGCCTAATTTGTACAAGTAGAAAAGTTCTTGCTTTCAACGTCGCACATTCTGCAGTCTGATCGCACACTTCAAACACGTCTGCAATAACTTTTATAACTTGGGTCTCGGTTTTTCCTGGTAGTAGGCCTACCCAGATTCCGCATCATTGCCAATAAATTGAGACTGCCCTAAAATAATAATAACAACTGGCACTATGACTCCCTAGTTAAAGCCCGTGGTCTTTAAGCCTACAGTTTCGTGTGCAAGAGAGCTCCGGGTAGCTCAGCAAGACATCAGAGCTTTAACGACTTGGTCGCCCGTAGCTTTGCTTCAGCCGGGGTTTCCATCCCCAGAGCCAACCGCATTATTCCGGTCGGATGGGAAACGACCAGATGGCATCTCACTAATTCCATGGCAAAGCAGCAAATCGTTAAATAAGCTACATTTGCTTGCTATATCTTATTTTGACATTCTGCATTTTGAAAAAATTTGTAGTTTAAGGCTTTCTGCTAGAAAACTATGGGCTACAGATACGATGTTTAGTCACTCTGCCGTCGATGTGATGGTTAAGACAAACCTTCTTGGCGTCAGCGGTTTTCCATCACGGCACTTCGTCCTGAGGTTCTCCGCGTGTCCGTGAACGTCGCTCGTCTCCGAGATGCAATCTTTGCGCTCTTCATTTGCCACGTGATACGCCTGAACTCACACCGCCACTACATTCAAACTCCACTTCGTCAAATTCAACACCGAAGAATCAAAAGGCCTATCGCAGCTTCGTTATTCTACAACTAAACCAACTGTTGACTTTGTCACGAGAACATAACAAGAAATTTGAGCTAATGCTCACGAGACGCGAGAAAACCTATAGCAGTTCCGGTTCAGTAGTTTAGCTGAAAATTGGGGTGTTCACGCTAAATTAATTGTCTCCGGGTTGCTCGATGCACCAGTTCAATCAGCTGACCACTGACGACGTTGTCGCTGCTGTCTGCCAGCTGCCCGACAAGCAGTCTGCGACTGACCAGATGCCGACGCGCCTGCTGAAGCAGCACGTGGATCTGCTCGCACCGTTTCTGACAGCGCTTTTTAACCGGTCGCTGTCTCTTGGTGTCGTGCCGCCCGTGTTTAAGGCGGCGTACATTACACCTCGGCTAAAGAAGCCTGATCTATATCCAGCCGACGTCAAGTCATTTCGGCCAATTTCTAATTTAACCGTACTGTCGAAGTTGTTAGAGTGTCTGGTGGCACGACAACTTCTCGACCACGTGTCCATAAGTTGCTGCCGAGCCTCCAGTCTGTTTATCGGGCACAACACTCAACTGAGACGGCGGTCCTCAAAGTCCTGTCGAACATTTTGTCTGCCGCTGATCGCGGCGACCTGTCGATGCTAACACTGCTCGACCTGTCTGCCGCATTTGATACTGTTGATCACCCGATCTTACTGCGTCGTTTCATCACTTCCCACGGCGGCAACGGTGTCGTTCACTCGTGGATCAGTTCGTACCTCGCCAACCGCACTCAGTACGTCCGCTGTCCTGGATTCAGGTCGACTCCACTACCGGTGTTGTGTGGAGTCCCACAAGGGTCGGTCCCTGGGCCAATACTCCTTCTTCTATATACAGCGGATCTGGTACAGCTGGTGCAATCCTTTGAACTGTATCCACACTTATACGCTGACGACACCCAGATCTACGGCTACTGTCGACCCGGGGACACCGACAATCTACGGAAACGTGTTGCTGACTGTGTCGCTGCCGTCGCTGATTGGATGCGTTCAAATCGACTTCAGCTCAATGCATCCAAGACGAAAGTACTGTGGTGCGCTTCAGCCCGTCGACAAAGTCAGCTACCTTCCGATCCGTTGGCTGTTGGCTCTGATCTCGTGTCGCCTGTCAGATGCGTGCGCGATCTCGGTATTTTCATTGACGCTGACCTGACGATGCGTACCCAAGTCAGTCAGACATGTTCGAAGTGTTTTGCTGCCCTTCGACAACTACGAAGCATACGCTGACGT
>Ga0209367_1008466_pt1 | contig 14061 bp, 9 predicted proteins | sample WorMetLIZISLAND2_FD_187412 | JGI IMG/M metagenome (GOLD analysis project Ga0209367, IMG submission 187412) | Marine gutless worms symbiont microbial communities from Max Planck institute for Marine Microbiology, Germany - Olavius geniculatus... ... | reverse complement strand
GGACGATCGGTTTCATCAAAGGGGTGGGAGATTATGGAGGGGTGGGAGCTAAGGAGTTGGTTCGAGTGGTTTTCTGACGATTCATACACTTCTTTCATGTCTGGGGTGCTAGGTTCCATGTACACGGAGTCAGGATGAGAGGGTATTTTAATGCATTTTAGTACTGTATCAGCCACAATATCTTACTTATGAAACTACGGTCTGGCTCTTTATTCATTGTTTTATAAAAGGATTTAATGCAATATAACAACAGAAACCGGCATATCACTCCACTACTAAGGTTAGGACTATATTTACCAAGTTGCTTAACCAAAACTGGTTACGTTATTCGACTTATAACGATTTATTGCTCTGCCTTCTCCACTCTTCCGCAACCACGTACATAGATCGTCAACCAGGTCATTAAAGGTGGACAAAAAACGTCACACAATCGTTGGTTCATGCGACGCGGCGGAAGTGATGTACGAGGGCAATCGTACGACTGCGCACGCGCGCGACGCACACGAGACGTTGCCTACTTCCGGTTTGTGAACGAACACGCCAATCCCACTGACGCTAACACGCGAGGACTCGATTCCGCAGTGAATTTGATGATGGTTTCTGAACGTTAGCGGCGAGGGTTTAAAAACAGTAAACCTTCGCGGGCAAGATGTTGCCAGTTTTCGACAACTGGCTGCGAATTCCCGACAAAGGAGATTACAGATGTTCAGCATTTTAATTTTGTTTTTAAATTTTCTCAAAATCGGGGGTTTCAGTGCCAAATTTTGCATTTTAAACGGCAATTTTTCCACCGCCAAATTACAATATTTTGTTTCGCCCAATAACTTTCAATCTATGACCGGCACGACACCGCTGCGAGGAACACTTGCGTGACGTAAAGTAGTGCCTCAGTTTACCCTTACAGGAAGGAAAGATAAAAGGGTCGTAAATCGCCGTAAAAATTCGTCTTGTTGTTCCGTCGCCCAATTTCAGGCAACTAAAGCATCACTGTGTCGTCGTAAAGTGTTGCATTATTATCGTTAACTATATACTCAGATCCCAGTATGCGGAACTGCGGACTGAGCTAGCGGATCAACAGATTTTGGCATCCGAACTTCTCTGTCTCGGTGTCGATCTCTCGGTCTTAGCCCGGATTAATTTAAATGCTCGCTCGACGCTAAGAACACCGCAGACCCATAGACCCATGTGCTCGCCTTTCACTTATTCACCGACTTACTCCATCGGGGCGATACCTACGGCAAAAAATGTTGTGGGGGTCGACACCCTCCTCCTCGCAAACTTTTGATTCCTGAGGATTTCTTGTAACCGCAAAGTAAGACTATTTTTGCTTCTCGGTGTCATGTTCAACCATAGAAATAAATAGGGTTTAAACCTTACGATGCAAGCCACCATTTCGGCGTTTAATATGCACAATGAAAATACTAAATGTGTCATTGTGTAAATGTTAAAAATCAAATATCGTTCATTGATCAGGGACATTTTGCAGCTAAAAGTGCACTTTTTCGTCATTAGAGCATCGGCACATGACATCTTTACTTGGCTTGAAGTGGGGAAAGGAAAGGAAAGAACGTCCCAAATTAATTTATAAAATCAGCGCTGTGGCGTAGACAGAAGGGCCCAGCCCCCGATCTCTAAGTTTTTTTTGTTAAAAATAGATATTAGCAACTCGAAAAAATAACAAAAAGTGTTTCCACCAGATCTCATATTTTAAGGCCACAATGCACTATCTTTGATTTCGGATGGGGCACCGCCGAAAACAAAAAGCCAAACTGGGAGCTCACAACGCTTCCCCAGACTTTGTCTGTCATTTAGGGGTCATCTTTCTAAGGCGAAGAAAATAGGGAGGAAAACGGAGGAAGAGAAAAGATAAAAAAAGTTGCGAAAAAGGATAGAGAAAAGAAAGGGCTGTATAGTAACGGAGACGAAGCCCCCAATTCACATTTTGGCTACACCACTGAGTCAGCCCCCTGCGTCGCCCAACCGCCATCGTATATATATTTAGCTGCCCCATAGGATGAAGATTGATAATTTAATATCGTCGGACGTAGGCAGGTCAGCCCGGAGCCAACAAACCGTTTATAGAGTGATTAATAAATGGCGCCAAATAAAAAAAAATCCCGGCTTGGCTTCGCCGTAGTTTGACTAGCCAGCGAATATACAGAATTAGTTGGACGCTATATCAGTCGTCGGATATTGCTTTCTATAGCTAACTCGTTTGCACCGCTGTTGAGGCGAGAGCCTGCCCTGCGCTAATTAAATAACCAACCGAAAGTTTTTGCCTAGCATAAAGCGCCGTATTGTCGCCACCGTAGGTTGCCCGTCCGTTTATCCGTTCGTCCGGGCTTGGGTTGATAAAATAAGTAAGTAAATTACTTTACGGTTTTTAATTTGTTGCTCGGTGCCTTAGCATAAGCTACATTAAGCTATCTTCTAAGAGAATGTCCCTTAAATTCGGGTACAATACAATAGCCTATATTGCACGTTTATTTGCTACATTACATCTTTTTCGATTTTTTGATAAACAGTAAAGATGAAAAATGCAATATAAACACAAAACCGACTAATAAATGAAACATACTGTTATATATATGTTTTTCAGAAAAGAAACGGGTTTTTAACTTTTTAACGCTGGGCGCATTTACGCGTTTTGTCTGGCAGGTAGGCTAACACTGCATGGTCTTTTGATTTCATATGGCAGGTGACGCTTTGTAGCTCTGCGATGGGTTTTCTATAAATGACTGTACGCAACCGGTTAAGCTTTGCATTTTACCTAATATAACGTTTACACGATGAAGCTGGCTCGGCGAGCTGGCTCGTCCAGCTAACATATAATTCCTTGATGTTTGCTCGACCGTGTAAACGGGGTATAACGTTTACTTATTCAGTGTGATGATTTGTGTCTGATATACGCAGGCGAGTGGTCGGGCTGTTTGCAAGGGAAATGTGGCAGTGGCGGCCTTGACACTCGAACAGTTTACTGCGAGAGCGTCACTGACAACGTACGGGCAGTCAATGACAAGTTCTGTGACGTCAGTAGAAGACCAGTGACGTCACGCACCTGTTTCCGCTACTGTCAACATCACCGATACACCTACACGTGGGTCGTTGGAGAGTGGTCAGACTGCCAAGCCACTGGGCCTTGTCAACTCGGGCTCCAACCAGGTGAAACTATTTGACCTTAGTGACCCAGTCCTCAATCCTCCAGAGAAAACATAAGCATACGTATAAACTGCACGAACTTTTAGAATTTGGTTAGTTTATTTTCGGAAAAATAATTACTGTTGGCACCAGATGTCATCTTTTAAAACTAAAATGCACCAGATTCGATTTCGGTTTGAGCTCCGCCCCAGATTCCGCTGGGGGAGCTCTCGGCGCTTTCCCAGATCCCCTAGCTCGATTTTAGAGGGTCCTACTTCTAAGGGAAGAAAGGGGATGAGAAGAGGGAAGGACAGGGGAAGGGAGCGGAGGGGTAAAAAGGGGGCAGGGAAAAGAGAGACAAAAGAAAGAAGGGAGGGATGGAAGGGAGACGAGGCCCTCAATTGAATTTTCTGTCTACGCCACTGTTTGACTTACAAAATAATTTGTTTTAATATGTCCGGCCATTGCAGACATATGCGGCCATTTGTTTACCACAAAGCTTTAAAATTTTTGTGTTTTTAGTTTTCCTAGAAAAACTTGCCTTCCTAAAATGTCATTGAACGCTTGAAAATATTATTGCGGTTTTGAGTTTGCTTTTAAAGTTTTACGTGAAAAAAAATCTAGTCTGTAGTGCGGCAGTATTTTTACTATAGTTTTTGGGTACTATTTAGCGTTTTCGTTTGTCTTTTATGATTTTTTACACATTAAACGTCATGATATAAAAATATTTTCAATCGCTTTTTTTCGTCCTTTCGTTTTCATCGGCTGCAAGCAGTATTTTCAAGCCTAACTAAGTTCAAAAACAAAAAAGCGCTTAAAAATTATTTGGATGTTTTTGAGGCAAAAGTAAACGGTATGCTGATTTTCAGTTCCAAATGTTTCAGGGTAGTGGTTATGGTTAGGGTTAAGTTAGTTCTCACAGGTCTAAACAGAAGGTTCTGGTTCTGGGCCAACGTGTTTTTCACCCATAATTTATTCAGCTGTGACATTTACAGTTTACTTTAACTTGAACATTTTTCGTATTTTTGCGTGGGTTATAAAAGTTGGCGGGACCGGAAGACAGGAGGTTGCAATAATTTCCCGACAGACAGTCTAAATTTTTTACACGTTTATTCCGACAGACAGCTGAAAATTCCCGACAGAGGAGATTATGGTGCTAAATTGTCAATTTTGCCCATAAATCTCTACAAAAAGGGCTTTTCCAACCTTAAATTTTGCAATGCATCTCAAATGAAAATTGTTCGACAAGAAACTTTTACCGACAATTATCTGACAGCCCAAAATTTAAGGTTCGGGAGTAGGGGGCAACTGTTTTTCCCCCGGAAATAATAAAATAATTACTGTATGTACAGGGGTAAAACGACGTGCGGTGAAGTGCCAGGCGCGATGTGGTCATAATCGACGTCGTCATCATCGCAGGCGACGCACCGGAAATGATCCCGACATGCCTTGCTCGCGGTTCAGCGCCAGACCGGAAACAGAGCGCGCGTGCGCGGTGCAGTGTGGGAGGGATTGCGTCACTACAGACCTAGGGCCGGAGACCAGCGACTGCGAATCGTGCTGGAATCGTTGGTCAGCGCGTCATCGGTCTGTCCTTCTGGAACCACAAGAGGGTGGTTTACCATGCCAGGACCTGACAGAGATGGTAGCGTGTCCGCGTAGACCCCGCTGTGAGGTCCAATATCGTCAGTCCAACAATCGCTATCGTCTGGGCCGCTGGACCGACTGCGCCGCCTTTCATCCCTCACAGGCGGTCGCCACGTTTGGAAGTCTGGACAGAAGCAACAGGGACAACCAGGGATCTACAAGTCGCGGTTTCACTTCTGTGATCGGATATCGACGCCGATCGGTCGACTGCATCGACATGTCGGGAACCAGCGTCGATAAAAAGTCAGCCACTTGGCATTCGTGCTTCAGCTAGAAGTGAATCATCATTGTCTTTAGGCTATCTTCTATTTTCCAGCCGGGCGCAATTGTGTTAAAATGTTTTAGTTTCAAAGTGTTTTGCTTATGCATACATGCAAATGCAACACATGTGAAATGTTTTGTTAAAGGTAAAATGTAAAGGGTTCAGTACTTGCTGCAGTGGTGCTTACAACCAATCAATCTCAATCTTTGTTTGTGTCAGGTAAAAAACCCATATCATCTAAGCCTAAAAGAATATTAAGAAGTAAGAAAATATATTATATGCATGCAGACGCAAAGAGCAACCACAAACACAGTCAGCGAAACACATCAGCTACACACAGGAACAATTCCAATGTTTCTGAGATTAATTATCAGCATATTGTCAGACGACCACCAGTGTGCACTGTATACATGACGTCATGACTTACGTGAGTCAGAGTCGTTACCAAAAAAAGTTTTACTTTTAAAAAGGTTAAGAGAAAAAAGGGAAAAGATGGTAAGGGATAGAAAGGTAAAACAGATGGTAGGAGAAAAAAGAAAGGAAAACAAAGGGAAATGATAGAAATGGAAAGGAAAGGGAATCCCCACAATTCACATTTCTGGCCACGCCACTGCCTCGTGCACGAAAACAGAACGATGCTGATGTTGTGTTAGTTTCTGTTCTCATCACAAGTCGCCGTCATCGGCATCACTCTGTCTACTTCCTCGACCTCCACGCGGCAGAACATTTGACGTGGACACCGACTGGACGCGTTGGACGCCGTACGACGAGTCCTACTTTGTCTACCAGCAACGCAATGACGCACGTGGAGATACCGCTTTAGCATCAGAGCCTATCTCCACGTCCAGCAACACTGCTTTGACGAAGCTGACTGACGATCAGTGTAGCAGGTAAGCACAACAAGTTTCTGAGTTTGTTTTTGCAGAGTCGGATTTAATTATATTTACCATGTTCCGAATATTGGATTCGGACAGCAGCGCGACATGTTCTCGCTTCTATGGGCCTTTGCGACATCAAAAACTTATACTTGGTGTATATGACATTTTCTAGCCTGGGGTTTCTGTGCGCCGTGTTGCAAAATCCAAATTTTACGATAGTTACTTAGTTGCTACTTTTTGAACAGAAAATTTACCTGTATATGGAGGCTATACATTTTCACTCAATAAGGCTTAACGGGAGTTTAAATCCCGTCCTGTGTTTTTTTAGAGATCTGAAAAGTTTTTCGTGGCTCTGAGATTGGTTCGTTGTTGTTCACACTTTTAATCGGTAGGCCTGCTGTTTAGTACGTCTACTGTTGGTAATGCTGCTGCTGCTGGTGAATGTTTTTACGCGAGATAGCAGAATGCATCGCGCGTCTTAGCCGTCGTCTAGGCGTCTGTCCGTCCGTCCGTCCGTCCGTCTGTCACACTCGTGATCTGTATCAAAACGGTGCAAGCTAAGATCACGAAATTTTCAGTGTTGGTTGCTCCAAGGATTCTAGTTTACCGTGACAAAATTTTTCGTCTTTTGGTGAAGGAGTTTTCCTCGAAAAGGGGCGTCAAAGAGAAGAACACCTTAAAAGACGTTATTTTGCCGCTGTTGGCTCTTTTAGTGTGAAAACGGTTGCAAATAAGTACAGAAATGTTGCTTATCATAACAAGCACTGGTCACGGGCTTTTTAAGTTTTACAACGTCGATGACCTTGAACGACCTTGAACTTCCAAAAGGGAGTTTTTAATGAATTTTTCGTAATTTTTGGCTGCAGCGCACGTTTCATGAGTGAATTGCGACGAAATGCCTAAAGATAGACCAAGACAACCTGTGTATGAAAGTTTCAGCATTAAACGCAGATTTTAGCAGTCCAAGTGCCGACCCTTAGGTTTGAGGAGGCCTGCGCACGCGAGTGTAAAAGAGAGGTAGGCCCTACCCCTCTAAAACGTGGTCACATGTATTTTACTGATATTGCCTCGTCTAGCATGAAAACAGTTGCGGATAGGCACAGACATCCTGCTTATGATAACAAGCACTAGTGACGAGCTTCTTAGGAGTGTCAATATCGATGACCTTGAATGATTTTGAACCCCCAAAGTAGGGGTTTTTATTCATTTTTTGCGATTTTGAATTGCGAGACACATCTTAAGAGTGAATTGCGTATAAAATTATTATTATTTTATTGCATGCTGTACACTGATTTTTAAAGTGGCAGGACCGCTGCTGTTGCGCGTCACGTAAGCTTTGCTCAAATTACTTGTAATAACAAGTGAAAATGTTGCAGAAAAAGTGAAGATCAGTTTCGATTTTTCACGTTTTTTTCGTTTTTGACTTTTGATATAGGGCCATTACGAGACAGAGAGACAGACAGAAGGACGAATAGACGGACGGACAGACAGACAGTCAAGAAGCATAATGCGGTCTACGAGGACGGCCGCATAATAATGCCAATAACGGTGTTGCTGGCAGATATCGTTGGTTAGTTGGCAGTTGGGGCGAGTGCATATTACAACAAGCGAGCGATGTGTGTGGCACCGGACTACAGAATAGGACAGTGCTTTGCGTCACGGCTTCAGGTTTTTATCCAACAATCAACACTAATAAACTCTTTCTGATTCTTAGAAAAAGATACTTGCAGCGAATACAGCGTTTACGACACGTAATATAAAACGTTACAATTATTCACATCAAATATTCGTTTAAAAATTAGTTGGCAATTTATTACTGTAACTCTGATTATCTCAGCGTTTATTTTTTCAGTACCGCAGTATTTTAAGTATTAAGGCGCGTACAGAGCGACGTAAGTGAACTGAACTGCACGGTTTAGTTTTTAACGAACTGACCAATGGGCAATCAGGGCGAGCCCATTGGTTATTGGTTGATGCGTACGTGAATGTAGTCACGTAGGTTACTCAAGCCGTTAGACGGTGCCTACTGTAATGTTACTGTAAAAAAATAAACCATGTCAGTTCAGTTTAGTTTAGTATAGATCAGTTACGTCGCTCTGTACGGCCCTTGTACTTTGTCAATATATTGCGTTTTTGTTGCTTCGAGGCTTGCGCTATATTCACATTTTACGTGTTTTACTAACATATTCTTTTGTAGCAGGCATGCTTGTGCATCTGACACATGCTTAATACACTATACTTACTTACTTACTTACTTACGTGTGTTTTTACAGACGCGTCTCCAGTGGCAGATCATCTGTGTAGCGGCTCGGGTGAGCCGGAAATTCATACTCGCACGTGTTCAGTCCCTTGCTGTCAACCTTGTCTTATCTCTGAATGGTCGCAGTGGTCGGACTGTTTGCCCGACAGATGTCGTCTCGAGCGCACCAGACCACGTGACGGTAACGCATTTTATATGCTCAGACTCCATTTGGAATTTAAATATATTAACTTTTAATTAGAGATCAAGCCTTGCGCAAGGCTAAGCTGTTCACGGTAGCCACCGTTAGCAGCTTCTATTATGGCATAGTTTTTTTTTAACTCGCAAGGTCAAGGTATTCGAAAATCCGATCCTGTGACACTGACCTTTAATCTTTGACCTATGACTTAAAAATTCAATAAATTTCTAGAGGTTGGCGAAATACATGCTCATGCAGAATCATATCAAGGTACGTGCAACGGTTTATGAATTATCGTGGTGTCAAGAAGACAGACAGTGCAATTTGTTACGATGTTGAAAACAATACTGTTGTCGCTACCAAGGACAGTGATAAATCTACAACGTGTCGAAGAAAATTGAGTACGGGAGTTTTTTTCCCGACAGGTTACAGAGAGCGTACGCGTACAGTGGTTCGTCACAGCAACGACCCTGATCAACCTTGTCCACACTTGACCGAGTACCAGACGTGCGAGTACTCGCTGTGCTACCGCTGGAAAACCACTCCGACCGGGCCCTGCAGACTGAAATATCCCGACATGCAGTGCGGCGAAGGGATGCGCAACAGGACGGTCGAATGCGTCAGTGCTGTCGGGGTACGTCGATGTGTTTCTCTCCTTACTTATTTATTTCATGAATTGACGTTGTTTTTCTGTCTCCGACCAGTCACCCCAGTGTCTGCAGTGCTGTCGCTCTAGCAACACATTTCTCCGTAGCGTAGTTTGTCTGCTTGTCACATTTAAACCGTTTCATGGATCGAGACGCCATTTTACAGTGTGCGTCCGATGACACATAATATCGTGTTAGATATGGGATCCCCGGACCTAGAGGGAAGAGTTTAGGGGGTGAACCCCCACCAAAACATGCTGCTATCGGCTGGCGAATACAAATGCGAAGTATACAAATAAACGAAGAATACGAAGAATACAAATGCTTGCTGTCGGTTCAGATGGTGGTGTCGTCGCGCCTGTGCAATGACCCGAGACCGACTCACGTCGAGGTCTGTGACGTGGCGTGTGCTAACGATTGCGTCACTTCGCAGTGGTCTGATTGGTCCAGCTGTTCGCGCACCTGTTCTGTGGGGCGTGTCTCCGGGCATCGCACCAGATACCGTGACATTCTTGCTCACGCCGGACAGGGTATGCTTGCCGAGTTGTCAATTAAAAGCAGTTTACTTACTTAGTTACTTACTTAATTTCTTAATAATATCATTTAGCCTAACAAGGATATTGGAAGAACCGGCGGGATCCGTGATGCCATTTAAACTTCAACATTTTTTTACTTTACTCTCTTGTTGGAAACTACTAATTAAGAGCAAATAATGATAACAAGAAGCCCAGCTGTTGCTAGGATAGCCAAGCGTACTGGTTGTCAGTGACCTTATAGGTCATCCAAGAGCGACAATTTTCGTTTCATCTGAAAGGGCGTATGCCACTTCTTATTAGTTAATCTTGGCCGTATCTCACACCGTTTCCAAGATATGGCCAGTTTTCTGTTGATAAATGCACATTTTTCTATTCCCTCCATTCCAACCTTAATTTGAGTACGTTTCCCTTGAATTAGATGGCTGAAATTTTGCGTGCCCGAGTTTAACACAGATGGGTAATCAGTCGTATAAAAAGTTTTCGCTTACGACCTAAACCTTAGCCACAATACATCCGTGACTAACGGACAGACTGACAGACGGACGGACGACAACCATGCCAATAGCTCTACCGTTACTTAAGTACGGTCGGCTAAAAATAATATCGTTGTTAAAGACATTTTAGGTAAACTCGGATTGGCCGCTGTCGACGGATTTTCAGTTTTACCGAGGGCGATGTGGCAAATGTTGTGCAAAAAATAACAATCGTTAAAATGGATTTTGTTAATCCAAAACATTGCTTGAAAAAATGTAAACGTTAAAAAATTATTTATACGTTTAATAGCATAACGCATGTGCATTATGCAAACAAGTTTCAGACTTGTGTCTTGATCTTAAGAAAAAAATCTAAATTTTGGTCTTAAGGAAAATTTTACTGTTCGTGCTTATAAAGTTAGTTTTATTTTACTTTGTTTTGCTGTCGAACAATATGTAATTGAGTGTTGTATTTTCTTGCACTTTTTCTGTTTACATAATGTTTTACTGTAAACAGATGGATCATTTGACACATGTATTTACTTACTTATTTACTAGCTTACTTACATGCAGACGGAACGCCTTGTCCACCGATGCGGATGCTGATTGAGAAGGACCGCTGCGCCGATATACCTTGCCACACGTACTACTGGGATCCAGGACCGTGGCAGCCGTGTCAGCCTAGTTCAGCGGCCTCTGGACATCTTCCAGCCACCTGTCTGGACGGAGGATCTCAATGCAGTAGATCATCATCCGTTGACACACATTACTGTGGATCGGGCGTACAGAGGCGTGACGTCTTCTGTCGCAAGAGCACCGGCGATAAACTGCCAACCAAACGGTACTTAGACTGACATTTTTTTTTAAAGTTTTCTTTGAAAAAGTAAAAATAAGGCCCGATGTACAAAAAGTGTGTCGTAATTTGTATGTGTCGAGTGGCGACATAAATGAGCGAGATTTCTGTCAATTTTATCTTTTTGATTCTCTTCGACAATTGTGATAGGCCTGCGTGTTTGTCTATAAACGTGTAAGCTGTATTATTAACTAAGTTTTGTTTAGTTGTATTAGCCGACCGTACTAAAGTAACGGTCGAGCTGTTGTCATGGTTTTCGTCCGTCGTCCGTCCGTTCGTCCGTCTGTCTGTAACGGATGTACTGTGGCTAACGGGTAGGGCTTAGAGGAAAATTTTTTACACGATTATTAGCTGTGTGTCTTAAACTCGTGCATGCAAAATTTTAGCCATCTATTCCAAGGGAAACATTTTCAAATTCGGGATGGAATAAAGTGGGTAGGAAAATGTGCGTATTTAACGGAAAACTGGCCATATTTCGGAAACGGTGAGAGATATGGCTTAGGTTATATTAATCACTAATAGGAAGTGACATACGCTCTGTCAGATTAAATGGAAATCATTGACCTTGGATGACTTTCAAGGTCAGCGACAACCAGTATGGTCAGCTATCTTAGCGACAGCTAGGTTTCTTGTCTATTTCGTTGTATTGTGTTAGCATTCGTGATAAATAAAGAGATGTATATTTACTTATTTGTTGAATATCGGCAGGTGCCCGACAGACTCGGCTCCGTCGTCAACACGCAACTGTTCAGTGCAATGTGCTACGGACTGTGTCGTCAGCGCGTTCACTGATTGGTCGCCGTGTTCCGTTACTTGCATCTCAGGTGTATATTGTTCCGCTAATTATTAATTAAAAAACAAATTAGGCACCCGACTGTACTCGTAGTACTGTTTTTTTTTACTTTAAAAAAACTGATTGCAAACGATTCCCTGGTTTGCGACAGTTCATATTAGGCCTATAATTATAGGCCTAAATGAAAATATGAATAGTGCACTAATCTTGCGAAACTGCTTGAACACTTAGATTGCGTTAAAAGGCACATTTTTGCAAACTCTTCGCGGCAAAATGTGAGGCACATTTTTTTTGATTAATTGAAACATTGTTGTAGGGCCTAATTACAGCAATTTCGACATAGAGGCTCATATTGCGTTATAAAATGAGTGCAACCGTAATTTAAATGTGAACTGTTGGTGAGCATGTTTTGATTTTGTGCGTACAAATTTTTACCACGATGGCGATAATGGTGTTTCTCTACTGCAGACGATACAGAAGTTTTGCCGGTACAGCGGAGATCGCGGTTTATTCTATCCTTCCCAACTCTGTGGGGTCAACGATGTCCCGCTCTTTACGAGACGCGACCCTGCATGGACCTGATGAGATGTAGAAGCTATCGCTGGCAGACCAGTGATTGGAGTCAGTGCATGTTTCACAGCCATCAGGACAAATGCGGCGTCGGATACCGAGCCAGAGGTCTAGCCCAGTCATTAACTACTTGTGGCTAATACTCTGTTTACACGATCTAGCAAACATCGAGCTATCTCGTCCAGCTAACATATAGCCAGCTCGTCGAGCCAGCTTGATCGTGTAAACGGGCTATAATCCACACCTACGACGTCGACGCGACTCAACCCAACTGTTGGTGTAAATTGGCCATTGCTGCCAAAGTTTCTTTATTTGCTGTCATATTTGCTATAGTGAATGAAATTAATTAATCATTTGTTCAATTTTACTGTCATTTATCTACAAACTTAGTTACTTACTTACTTATTCACTTATTTATTTACTGAGTTACGAACTAACGTGTGCTCGGTCATTTATTTATTTATTCATTTATTGGTTTATTATTATTGCATTGTTAATTAACGAAGCAGTTATGCTGATTTTTTAATTACGCCGTGGGTTGATAAAATATATTAAATGTAGCATTGCTTGTAGCAGGCCACGACAGAAGTTGTGAGCGCATGGTGAAGTGAAAATGTTAAGTTAATGTACCTTTCAATAAACAAACGTTTATTAGTATTGCGCAGACAAAAGGTTAGATTGCGGCAATAGACATTGTTCGTCAAAAAAAATCTGTGCCTTTTTATTGTCTATATCTTTGCCAAACATTAACGAATTTTCAGAATTCTTTTACTGATGCGTTTCGTGAACAATATGCACTGAACTGATGACTGAATATCTTACCACACATTGACTGTGTTGCTACACTACCATGTAAAGCGTCGCAGAGATGTTTTTCGTGTTTGTGTGTACACAGAAGTGCGCTGCGTCAGCGATAAGGACGACTACGTGCCCGATGACCTCTGCGTTCAACAACGAGGTCAAGCTCCCGACCTGACCCAGATCTGCGAGGTCAGCTGTGACCAGGAAGTCTGTAAGTTCTCTGACTGGACAGAGTGGTCGGCGTGCAGTCGCCGCTGTGGTGGATATCGCACCCGTCGTCGATCTATGGAAGGTTTAAAGTCTCATGTGTTGCTAGTCTTGTGGTGGACTATAAATTATTTAATTATTGAAAAAAAACTTAAGTAAACTAGAAAGCAGTCATAGCCCACATACCTCCGCCAAGGCAATGTTGTTCGCCAGGTGCCGTCACCATATTTGCTTTGCCAGCGGTTTCTCTTATGCCCCCTTTTAAAGCAATGGTAACGAAAATTTCAAAGTGATCCAGAATCCAAGATTGCTTCCGGATCACCCCCAATATTGAATCACTGGTAGTTTTTGCCATTTCCGACATTGCCAGAAAATTTCACAAAGATCCGTCCATAACTTTTTGAGTTATTTTGCTGACACACAGACAGACAGACAAACAAACAAACAAACAAAGTCTGGCAAAAACATAACCTCCTTGGCGGAGGTAATAAATCAAAAATCTAGTAAGCAAATAAAAAAGAATTAGTAAATCAATACTTTGTAAATTGACTGATTCATTAATAGTTAATCATGTTATTTCATTAAATCATGCCAGGATGACTAGCGAAAATAATATTCATAAGCATATTTACGCCCTCGTGGACATGATTATGTGTTGCCTGTTTGTAGTAAAAAATTGCATAAACAGTCTTTTTTAGTTAGATCACTTTTTGACTGTGTCTAATTATTTTATGCTATGTTACCTTGTCTAAATTACATTTCTCTTCTGTTTTGCTATTTTATTATGTGCGTTTGTCACATATTTTATTAAATACTGT
>Ga0209367_1008465_pt1 | contig 14061 bp, 6 predicted proteins | sample WorMetLIZISLAND2_FD_187412 | JGI IMG/M metagenome (GOLD analysis project Ga0209367, IMG submission 187412) | Marine gutless worms symbiont microbial communities from Max Planck institute for Marine Microbiology, Germany - Olavius geniculatus... ... | reverse complement strand
GAAAAGAAGTATATAAGATCAGTGTAATATTGAAGACGAACCGACCGACCGACGACCGACCTCTGTTCCTGGAAGAGCCTTCCTGGAAGAACTTCAAACGGCCACATCTCCATAACGGTGCTAGATAAACGCATGGTCACTATGGACCACCGATAGGAAGTCGACCCCCGGCAGTCGAATGGTCACGCGACCGATGACGTCATTTGTGGTGTGAAAAAATGAACTGAAAAGCAGTTAAAAGAATATATAAGAAAATAATGCGCGCGAAGAGTACATTAGATTGGTCACAATCTAATAATATTTTTTGTTTGTGATTAATTATGTTTACTTTCATTCACGGTTTGAACATTTCTTCGTTGTATCGATGCTGCTGGCAAACTTTTCTTGTTAGCTGGCTGCAAATTGCTGCAGCGTTTCCGCGATAAAGAAGAATCGCCCCAGCGGGACCAGGTCGATGACGTTCATCGAATGACAATCAAACTATGATAGATCTGGGTATTACCGTGTACACGGAGCATAGATCGTGGTCTCAATCTCGAAACAAACAGTCTCGGTAGACATGGCGAGCTGTTCTCGTGATGAATGGGTAGACGACAACGCCTTTCTGTTGTTCCTAGATCCGCCAATAGTGCGGCTGTCCTAATAGACCGCACTAAGCGTCTCGTCAGTCCGTCTGTCCAGTAAGCGTGCTCCTATCTCGAAAAACCGGCGTAAAATGCAAAAAAAATGATAAAAACGTTCCTCGGAGGTAACCAAATTGCCAATTTTTAACTCAAAGGGTGAAAGGTCAAGCAGACGGCAGCACAAATGCCGGCAATGGACGAACATAGTTTTCTTGTTTTAGGCTGTATGTGTGTGTGCCAAGAAAGCGCATTGTAGCAATAGCGACGCTGTCTGTTGTCCCTGTATGCAATGTAACTCGGATCACTCGATCAATCACGAGAAAAGGCCAGTGAAGCGTGACGTTGATACAACACACTCGCACTCACTGAAACTGATGCATGCCCTTAAAATGCCAAAAGTCGCTATCTGTTTGCTTATGCAAATATCCTTGCAGTTGCAAAAATGTGGGCGTAAACCCGTTGTCCACACGCTCAGATGGGCATGAGGATGCACCAAAATACGTATTTTGCGACGCCAAAATTAAAAAAGTGACCTTCCAGTGAGAAGAAAACACTTTTCTCCATATTTCACCCCATACTTCCGGCATCTGCATTCTTGGGCTTTCGGCGTTGGGCCTGGTCCGCGAATCCAAATTCTAAACCCGCCCGTGTGTTTGCCGTCTTGGATTAGGCTAGGATCCGACATGTGGTAGGTGGTCAGGTAGGTGGTCAGTAAGTCAGAGCGAGTCGCGGTGATTAAATTCATGGGACGTGCTGCAAGTCATCTGTTAGGTAGGCCACCATTTTACTGCTTTCACTGGCGTCGTAATTGACGGTGAAATGGCATCGTCGTCTGAGCGTGCTAGCTGTGTATTCTCATTCAAACTCCACGTAGGCCTCTTTTGATTTGACATGGACTTGTTGTAGAACATGTTGAGCAAAAACCAGCTGTACGACAAGTTCACAGGGATCGAAACCAACAGCAAATCCACAATAACTTGTATAACAAATCCGATAAAACGTCGAAGGACTACGAAAATCTACCACAAAATGTCATACTACGCGTTGTACCACTTGTTGTCCAACAAATTTACAAATATCGAAAAAGTGGACTTTAGTTTTTTTATTGTAGTCGCGGTGTGATTCTGCAGTCGATCTAGGCCAGTTTCACGCACGTTCCGCGTTTACCCTAATCCCGACCACGAATTCGACCTATGGGCTACCGCGTCAAATCGACCATAAACGTGCCTCGCCGCCCGCCCAACGTCGGACGACGGACACACGAAGACGCATGACGCGATCAATAGTGAGCATAATTCTTATTTCTCCGAGTAGCGACGACTATACCGTAGGCATACGTTATGGAAATTAGTCCTGATATTGGGATAATGTAAGACAGCAGCCACACTCGTTTAATTCTCAACAAAAATGCATGTAAAATTATGAAGCAAAAGCAAAGACCTTATCAAACTACATGAACTCATTTTACGTGGCGTGCACTAACATTGGCAGCTCTCTTAAGCCTAGTAATGTTAGAAAACAATAAGTACGTAGACTGCTTAACTATATGACAGTGTCAAATACAAACGAATCTGAATAAAATTTCTCGTATTAGATCCGCAATAAATTGTATAACATACATGCATAAATGAATAAGTAAATAAAAATGTAAAACCAACAAGTAATTTGAGCAAAGCTCATGAGGCGCGCGACAGCCTTGGCAGTTCCTCTTCGCAGGTTGTCCAGGTCTAGGCTTATTTCCAGCCATTTCGGTGCAATTCACTCTTAGAATGCGTGTCGCAGGCCGAAATAGCGAAAAATTCATGAAAAACCCCTCTTTTGGGGGTTCAAAATCATTCAAGGTCATCGATGTTAATAAATCTAAACAGCCCGTCTCCAGTGCATGTAATTATGTGCAGCATGTCTGTATTTATTTGCAACCATTTTCACACTAAACGAGCCAATAGCGGCAAAATAACGTTTAAAAAGGGTACCCCTCTTTGACGCCCTCGTTCGAAAGGAACCGCTTTACCCAGCGGCATGAAATTTTGTCACAAAAAAGCTAGAGTCCTTGGGGCAGCTCACAGTGAAAATTTCGTGATCCTAGCTTGCACCGTTTTGATACAGATTACGAGTGTGACGGGCAGACAGACAGACAGACGGACGAACAGACGGACGGACGAACGCATCGACGATGGCTAAGACGCGCAAAGTTGTTGTTGCGCGTAAAAATGAACAGTCCAGAACAATCGCCTATGAAAATATTAAGTAAAGGGCATCACGAAACCAAAAGAGAGTAGAAGTCAAGCTTGTCGGCGGTAAGATTAAACTATCACTTGCTTACAGAAGATAAGATCATGCAACGAGTTCACAGCATACCCGTAACACTGAATGAGAATGAGATCATAAATCTGGTTTTCATTCGCTTGGTGGCAGCACGTTTTGTCCCGGACTGTTGATGAATCTTTTCTCCAAGAACTCCAGATTTACAGAACTAACTCGTTTGACAAAATATTTTACCAGAGACTCTTTGTAGCCTATGCTAAATGTCGTAACTAGGGATGAAATTTAATAATCGAATCATTTTACTGACTACGGACTTTTTATAGTATTCGCCAAGCTGGCTTAAATTGACGACCGCTTTTAGCGCTCGTCAAACCAGCTCGTCAAGCCAGCTGGATGAATGCACTCATCAAGCCAGCTCTATCAGTGCTTAATGTATGTTGCCTGAGATTTAAAAAAACTAAAAAAGGTAAAGAACGAGAACTGAAACTGGAAGAAAACTAGAACGAAAAATCGCAAACAAGAACAATCGTTAGCAGTTCATGCAGATATTCGTGATATCAGCGGTGATTAAATTTGGACTGTAGATCGAGTGAGATTTGAGCCAGTGGCGTAAGGCCCCTAACCAAATTTCAAAGAAAAACTCATCGTAGGATACGTCCATAAAAAGACCATATTGTTAAGCTAGTCTACAAGTAGAGCCGTGATTAGGCGCAAAATAAAAATTGACCTGGCCTAGAAGAAGAAGAAGATTCCGCATAGACAGCTAGGTCCATTGCGAGGGAGCTCATCCCCTTGACGGCACTTTGAGCCGGCGAGGGCGAAGCCCAATTAAGCTAGCATACAGCCCAAGTCGGCCGTTTAACCGACTGGATCGGTATACTTGCAGTCCTGGCCACAGGGCCTACTGGTGCGCTCTTCCCTAGCGATGGCCTTGACCACCGCCAGTACTCATTTTACCATCTTACGGAGAATAGAAGGCTGAGTCGACCTAGTTGGCTGGCTCCGTACTGTAGACAGTCACCCATCTAAGTACTAACCGGGCACGGCGTAGAGGAGCTTGTAACAGATGCACGAGGTCAGTGCAATCAATAGGCTAATCGGCGAATCAGATAGGCTATGTTGAAGGTGCGCAGATGTTTGCGATCGATCAGTCATAATTTATAGCTCGAGTGCACAATGAAGCAGTGTGCTGAGAAACACAAAAGTAATCTCACCATTTTCATTCGAGGTCAAAACGTACTAGTTCCACAAATTCTTTTCACTAAAAGTGTTCTAACTTCGCTCTGACTTCGTGCACTTTGAGTTTTGAACTAAACTGTGCTTTCTGATGACGCAGTCATTTCACCTGGAAATGCACTCATTGCCCTAGCATTTTTACTCGTGAAAGCAGCTACTGCTTTATTTAGCTTTAGCCATCGCAATTCTGCCTGTCCGTCTGTCCGTCCGTCTGTCTGTCACGAATCCCGGACAACATTATTAGTATACACAGCATTAAAACATCGTTATTTATTTACAAGCACAAAAACGCCAAAGTCCTATGTCATATGAAAACGACATTAACAAGTATCAAACTTAGTGAAAATATTAAACATAGATTAGCTCAACAAAAAAACTAAACTACAAACCTATTATATAATTTTGTTAAATACGTTTTGGTAAATAAGAGCGAATTGCGCCGAAACCAATTGAGAGAGACAAGGACAAGCTACATATGAAATTTTCAGCATTGAACTTAAATTTTAACGGTTTAAATCTTAATTTTCTAGGTTCAAGGAAACCTGCGTACAAGGGCATCAAGGAGCGGTACCTCCGTAAAAGTTGTTATTTTACCGTTGTTGGCCAGTCTTTCGTGAAAGCGGTTGCAGATCACCATGGACATGCTGCTTATCACAACAAGCACTAGTGACGAGCTTTTCAGTTGTATCAACACCGATGATTTTAAAAGACTCTGAACTTTCAAAATAAGGGGTTTTTATTAATGTTTGCGATCTTCGGCTGCAGCACACATTCCAAGAATGAATTGCGATTAAATGGCTGGAGATAGACTGACAGTTTGCGAACAGGAACTGCTATAGACTTTCGCGCGTCTCGTGAGCATTAGTTTAAATTTCTTGTACTTCACGCTTTCCCTAGCGTCGCTCAGTAAAAAGCGACCGAACTTAATAATATGAGCCATGGAATCGTTGTGTTAGTTTACTACGGCGTGAGTGCAACTGTAACGTCTTTGCAGCGTTGAGCAACATCGCTGCTGACTGCCTATCGAGAGAGCAGCTCGCGTCAAAACAGCAGAACAGCTGCTGTACCACATTAATCTTTCAGCTAACTTTCATCAGCTATGTTATAGCTGCGGCTACCTTTCTTTCATCGTCGCCTAACTCCGCGATCCGGAACAGATTTATGACTGAGGAACAAGCCGTTTAGCCATGTACATCAAGGAATCGCTTCTCGAACTGTAAGTCAAAACAACATGCAGAACGGACCGATAGTCTTATTTTTTGCTCCGTACTTTTATGCTGATCTTTTACTGGAAATTCGGATTGTAGGTCTGTCAGATTTAATATTTAATAATATTAATACGTATCGTTGGCTGGGGACAGAAACCCCGCTTTCACTAGGAAAAAAGCCACCTCATTCCCGTTCCCATCCCCTCGACGTTTGATTTTTGACGTCTTCGGCGTGTCGTCTATTTTTGTATCATCTTGTCCCTCTCAGATTCTATGCCGTCTATACGTCCACGCAGCAACTTCATTTGACAGGTAAGTGGAACGAGTGGAGTTAAGTTCGGCTACCTGATTGGCCGAAGTGATTTGTAGCCAAACACTCAGCGCGGATCTACAGCAACCCAGACGCAACGCATCGGCGAAAACAGCTGAGCTGTCTATACACCTATAGGCCTACAGAGCCGACGAACGCAACCGACCAGCAAAGTGTAAAGAAGATCTACATCATCCGAGCCGACAGTCGGCGGCCTTTCTTCAGCGTCCATTGCTAGCGAAGACAGTGATCAACTAAATCTGAGGAACAACAGCGATCGCTGTGCTACTGAATGAGCTGAACAGTGACGAAAAATATGTGTTGAAGCAGTCAGTCTTTCAGAAGTTCCCGAGGGTTACATCAGTTTGCTTTCATGAATTCGTGCGTTTCCGGCAAAACTTTCGGCGGCCGTATACGTCATAACGGATGTTGATAACACTGCAGATAAACGGTTGTATGCGCAACAGTACGAAACATTTCGCACTCGGTCTGTTCGCATGTAACAATTCCTAATTTCGTTGACCCGCATTCTATAAGACGTGGATCGGCGGCGGCATCATGTCTGAGAGAAAAACAGAAGACGGCCTGCAGGATGACATAGTGGCGTTCGACAACTACCTGGAAGTGGTGGCTGACGCCAGCGTCATGGAACTAACGACCGACCATGCCGACCACGTTCGGCCGCCGCCGCCAGCCCCCGCCGTCATTGTCTCGCGGCCGGTGGACGACGGCGGTGAAGGTCGGTGCAAGGCGGCGTGTCGCTGCGTCTACGGACTGATGTCGTCGAGTGTCGGACTGATCCTGTTGCTGACCATTTACACACTGCTCGGTGCGGCCGTCCTTCACCACACCGAGTACGACCGGGAGCTGCAGATGCACGCCCAGCTCGACCACACGCGACGTCGTGTCATTGCCGATATCATCAATCTCACCGCCACACACCACCGGCCAGGTGACCGTCCACGTGATCGCGGTGACGTCATCAACATCACTGTACATGAGTCAAGTGATCCCGATGACATCAGGCTGGCGGACGCCGTGGAAGCTCTGCTCGTCGAGTACGGAGACGCTCGTCAGGCACTGAACCCGAGCGCGAAAACGCCAAGCTGGACGTTCACCGGAGCCATGTACTTCTGCGGTACCGTCTACACGACAATCGGTCGGTTCCTATAGCGACTTCGCTGTTCCTCTGTCTTGCATGGCAGGTTACAAAACTATAATGCTGTAAAAAGACAAACATATTTGTACAAGATCAGAAAACGAAGCATCACTTTTTGTCCATAACTTTCGTACGCAAGCTGCTAAAGACCTGATACTACAGCCGAGCTTAAAGGAAAGATAGGTTAAAAATACGATGGCTCATGGCATATTGATGTAGAGGTGTGCTTAATTGTATTAGCCAACGCTGAGAAAAAAATAAGTTTAAGTGTTTAGTTAATTAAACGTTAAATGATTAGAGGTCTTACGCATACAGTTAATATAGCACACGTAAAAAATTGAGGGAAAAGTGTCAGATAATTTTTTATAATTTGTTTACGGATTACAACGTGAGTTACGATGGGATGCGGACGACTGCGCGACAAAACATCTAGGCGACAGACGACTGGACGACAGACCACCTGGGCGACAGACGTTTGGGCGACAGGTGTCGTTTAGTTAGCGAAAGTAAAAACGTAAAAGATGTATTAATAGATTGTCTCTTGACTTTTAGCGTTCTGGTTCCAGGTTAGCATTTTGGTGGAGGCAGTATACAGTTAGATCGATAGTTTAATTAAAATAACGTTCAAACAGTAGCCTAGTTCAACTATTGATTTTAGTTAACAGCTAAATAGTTCAATTTAATTTTAGAAAAATATCACTTGAGTGACTGCAGTAAACTGACGGTAGCAACTGTCGCAAGAGTGATTTTTGCCGTTATACTGCATTCAAGTCAAATATTGCTTGTTATGTGACACCAAACCGCAGTGCTACAACGCTAGATCTGTCGGTTGAATCAAATATAATGCAAGAAATTAATTATCCGCATCTTAATAGCCCGCCTTTATTTTGGGTGTTGTTTGGTCTGATTTGGATTTATAGCAGTTATATTACGTTATATGAACTTCGGTCTCGAGCGCATGGGCCAACTGAATATTTTCCACGTGATGTTTATCAATATTCAACTTGTGCATAGACCTATTATACTGTAGAATCCGCTTGAAATATTTTGTTCTTAGTAGTCTTCCATTATGTCACCCACACGTCCCAACCTGTCGCCCTAGCGTCTGTCGCCTAGACGGTTTGTCGCCCAGTCGGCTGTTGACCGTTACGTTTACCGTAAGTAAGAGTCAACCGTTTGTAATGTCGTAAAATGTAATTGTAATTAACTGACGATCTGTTTGCACATGTACCAAAATATTTCTGTCGATTCAAACACGATCTCTTAGGTAGTACTTTTTTACATTACTAGGTAGGTTGAGTGGGTTCTGTGCCACCTTCTAGCATCTCGTGAGTTCTAGCGATTGTTGTTAGGTTACGGCAACGTGGCGCCGGTGACGACAGTCGGTCGTTTCATCACAATCGTCTACGCTATTGTCGGTATACCGCTGTGCCTGGTCGTGCTGGCCAGTGTCGGCAAACTGCTGACGCGTGCCATCAAGTACCTTTGGTCGTTTGTCCGTCGGTTCTACTACACGGGCAGCTTCCGGCGTGTTCGACGCATGATTCCAGTCAGTCGACTGCGCATGACGCCGTTCCAGCGCACCTGCTACGTGCTGCGTCGACGCACGCAGTTCTTCCGACGCGCCGTCCGACGTCGCAAGACAGCCGCCGACATCGCCGCAGAGCGGAATGAGAATGAGAAGTGTGTACCTTACGAGGTAGACGACAAATTCAATTTACCCGTGGCCATAGCCGTCATCATCGGCATTAGCTATACCCTGCTTGGTGCTCTGATGTACATGTCCTGGGAGAACTGGTCCTACTTTGAGGCAGTCTACTTCACCTGCATTTCGCTGTCGACGATCGGCTTCGGTGACGTAGTTCCTGATCATCCCAAGTTCTTTATCGCGTCGTCCGTCTATGTGGTGATCGGGCTTTCGCTGTTGGCGATGATCATCAACGTGATTATGGTCGCTATGCACGTCACCATCACCAAGGTGACGAACCGCGTCATCGAGGCGTCACAGAGGCTGGCGGCAGAACGTCAAGACACAGACTCCGACGTCGAACCGGAGGACATTATTGTGCCTGAGACTACCCGACCACAGCGGTCCGACATACCACTGCCGCCAGCTCACCGGCGAGGATCTTTTTGACAACAAACGTCGGCGCCTAGTGCCGGTATGATATGCGGCTGTCCGTCCAGTTGCCGAGTGTCCCAAAAAGCGATGACAGTAATATATACACAAAAGTTAGGTCTAGTTGGCAGTCGGCGCCTGAGCCGCCCGGCCCATGATTTTTCGCTCGCAGGTTAACATTTCCGCCAGATATACGACAATTTCTCAAGGTTTTTGACGTCCCTTGACCTTGAACTGTGCGTGGCTCTTTGAACTAAACTGAACTAAAAATTGACAAACCGCTTTCTCCTGTCCTAAAAACGTTTACACCAAGTTTGGTGGTTTATCAGTCTGTCTTTTTGTTTTTAAGTTTCAGGGTAACAGAGAATCAGACAGACGGACAGACAGACAGACGGGCAAGAACAAGACGCGCAATGCGGACTATAGGACGGAGGCATAATAAACGTGTTCGTAAAAATCGGTTTCGAGTCACGCGCGAAGAGAAGAGTTTGCGGATTCAAAGCCTCAGTAAACATAGGTCGTAATTATTGCGGCGCCTGCCAGTCACGCCGTAAAATCTTATCTCAACCAAATAAAATTCAGGTAAACAATTTTGACGGTTTTGCGAGTAATGTGAGGAATGATCGTCACACCCTATACAATTGTACTAAACTGAGTGCAATTATTGTATATAACAGGTAGGCCAAAAGCGAGGCCACTTTGTTTTAACGGTCTGCAACTGTGAAAATACTGATCAGATCGCCACCGAATTTGGCAAAATGACGTTACTTTGTTTTCAATATAAACTTGTAATTTTTATGAAATAACTGGAAAATAAAGTGGCGCCAGCTAGCAAATGTTAATTACGATTGCAGGTCTTCAGCTGAAGATGGTGCTTTGAAATGATTAACTGAATGACTGATTGATTTGAAGTATATTAGAACTAGAATGCGCATGAACATTCACGATAGTAAAGCATATCATTACTGAGGTGTAAATGTTTAAATGCTCTTGTTTCGAAAATATTTTTTATAACACAAACATTTGCCTGCAGATTTTCCATTAGATCTATGATAATATTCGTTTTCTTTTGGTGCTAATTTAAGTCTTAAACCTCATTAAATATTAATAACATATGATGTTATTTGCGTGTTACTGGTATGGATCTGTTGAGTGTCGACAGTGTGTGCTGTACGTTTTATTATTTTATATAGGCTTAATATATAATGTTGCCTGAAAAAACAAGAAAACGATTGATTGATTAAGTAAATTAGAGATGTTTGGATTGCACGAATATACGTCCAGAAAACATCTAGCTGGCTCGGCCATTATAACATATAGCAGCAAACGTCCAGCATTAGCACGTGTATTTTGAATACATTTGCTGGAAGTTTGCTGGACGTTTGCTGGATCGTGTAAACACCCTATAAGAGTCGTGTTTGTGTAAAAATCTTGTTAACGTTTTAACCGACCGTACTTAAGTAACGGTCGACCCCTGTCGTCCAACAGACAGCATTACGAAATTAATGACTGTCTGGAGGATAACAGGGAAGATTATTAGAACATCCATTATCGATACATATGCGCAATTATAACTGGCAATTTTTGCAATTTTAGGTTTAGGTCGTTTTTGTGTTTTGTGTTTCATAAAGGTTAAACTTTTGTAAAGGTTAAACTTTTTGTTTCGTCATTATGTGTATGTGCAATTTTGCCTGCAAAGGCCGTCCCGAAATGACCTATACTGTGTCGGGCGGGACGTTAAACGCTACTCACTCACTTACGGTCGAGCTTATAGTATGATAGTCGTCTGTCGTCTCGCTGTCGTCTGTTTGTCGTCTGTCACGAATGTATTGTGGCTAAGCGTTAGGTTTTAGGAGAATAATTTTTACACGAATAATTGGCCATTATGTCTTAAACCTAAACATGCAAAATTTCAGCGATCTAGTACAAAAACATTTCCAAATTCGGGGTTGAATGGAGGGTGGTAGGAAAAATGTGCGTTTTCAACGAAAAACTGGCCATATCTCCAGTGGCGGATCCAAAAATTTGAAATAGGGGCGGAAGGGTAAGGGTGGGGTCTGGGAAAAGTTTAGATAATTTTATGCCAAAATAATACATTTTCGTGCTAAATTTTCAGTAGTTTTAAGATGCATCCAGTCAATAGGGGGCGGCCGCCCCCACCTTAGATCCGCCTCTGCATATCTCGGAAACAATGAGAGATAGGGCCAAGGTTACTATTAATCACTAATAGGAAGCGACAGCTGATGGGCTTCTTGCATGTGCAACTTTCGTGTCTTTCGTGCTGAAGATACGTTTATTCTCCTACTGCTATTAGTCTATTGCAGTCAGCCTATTAGCACTATTAGTAGGTTTCATTGCGCGGCTTAAAAACATACACACATTTCGCATATGACATGAAACGCTCGAGTTTCGCTATAATAGCAAATGGAGTTGCACTGCTTTGCATAAGTAATTATCGTGCAGTCGTGCGCAGAACAGTTGTTGTCTAGACCAAACAATGGTCGGCGGAATCTATCGCCTACCGCATACCGGTATTGATCATCTTGTGTGAGCGAATGATCTACGCCTGCTGCCTGGAGTCCACGGGATATCTGTGCACAGAGATGAAGAATAACGTCAAAAAACGTGCCGCGCCTTTCTGAGTTCAGCAGCAGCGCTGCTATCGCGGGCTACGCCAAGGAGTGACTGCTAGGCCTATAGACTACCAACACAAGTAGCTTATCTTGCCTTACCAACGTTCTGAAAGGTCACGCCTAGCACAGCTTGTGTTTGACACTTCATTACAGCACCGATCGTATTATATGCGCCAACACTGCTCAATCTATAATGCCCCAGGCCCATACACATAATGCCACCTATCGATAGCATAGAGCACACCGTTCAATCCACAGAGTAGTCATAAACTGTGGGTGAAAGTCATCCAAGTTTTTGTTTCAATTTCACCGATTACTCACTGTTATCAATACTGCTACTGGCACATTAAGCAGCAAATTTGAAATAATGCGCATAAATAATAGGATACGATACTAGATTTGCACTAAAAAGCTGTCAGGCAAACTGCCCGTTTGATCTAACACAAACTAAAGCAAACTGAAAATGTTTTAATGGAAATAAAGCAATAAAAGAAATAAACTTGATTGATTGATTGATTGAATAAAGTGAGAAAAGTGAAACGAAAGTACTACAGTAAGTACAGTTAATTAAAACATAAAAATCCAGGAACAAATGTTCAGTCGGAAAGCTAGAAAGCCTGACACCAAAAAAATAAAAAAAGTAAGAAATAACGATAACCGAAAGTAGAAAAAAAACTAAAGCAGACGTGACATCAGTCTGAAAGGGTGCCAAATGTCTACGGCTGGTAGAATTTGAGAAAAAGAAAAGTTTTTTTAAGTTGGAAAGAAAAACGATCATCAAACATTTTGCAGCCACAGTGTTACTTTGATGTGCTGGTAAGATATTTTTCGTCGGTTATAATCGTTGCGCTGAAAGCATTACGGCTCCGTTTCGGGTCTCTGCCCTGTTTGTCCCGTTCTTCATAAACACGTGTCTTAGAATAGACTATTTGCCATTTCACCAGGCTAGATGTCCTATACGCATTCTTTTCGAGTAGTGTTCTGTGATGCAGACAAACGTCAACAACTCACTTCACGATAACTTTCTTTTATGAAATAAGTGCAACAAGTTTCTATATAATATAAAAATGTTCGGCGGCGGATACACATTACAATGGTCACGAATTATTCAGAAATGAAGCGCATGAAAATTTTAGTTTTTGACTTTATACCAGCAAAACACAACTTTTTTCAGATCAGTTATATGGATAAGAAACAAGGATTTTTCATTTAAATCTTATAATAATTACTGCAGACACGTCGTGACAATATTTTCTGAGCTAGGCTACAGCGGGTAACGAAACTGGTCGGATTAAGGTTAAACAATAGTACGCCTAATAGTAGCAGAAATACAAAGAAATTTACTATCGATAAGAAAAAGAAATGTCAAAAGATTAAACCCTATCGTTGTCCATGCAGAGTGAAATGCAGACGTGCTAAAGACGGTCGTGGATGAACGACATAACTACTTTTTCTGTTCAAAATTGCAAAAAGAATAAAAAATTTAAAAAATCGGTTTTGCTTCAATCAACTATAGAGCATATTTAGAGGGGAGCTAAAGCGATGCCCCCAAACTCAGCAACTAGCCAAAATAAGAGTAAAACATTTTTCACCCCAACTGGAATTCATAAGTCCTACTTCTAAGAAGAGTAAAAAGGACCAAAGGACCAAAAGAGAAGAAAACAAAGAAAGAAAAAAAGCAGGATAAGTGGAGAAAATGGACGGAAATAAATGGGGGAAAAGAGCAAAGGGGAGAAGAGGAAAAAGAAGAAAAGACCTTGTGGATTAAGTTAACAATCCCAAGATCCCGAGTCGTTTTCGCTAATTTCGAGATTAGTGGCGTCCTAATCCCGGGATTTCAGGATTACAAAAATTAGTTAAAAGTAAAATAAAACTTGTTATACACTGTCTTGGCCGCCAGAGCGTACAGTCTGCAATGCGGTTGCATTCGGCTGGTGACAGCACGGAGTGACGCCGAGCAGTATAAAATAATGCTGAATTACGAAATTCTCCAGACGATAACGTACGCGTTTCTGCTCTGTCCACACTGTCTTACAACCTGCAAATTAAAAACTGAATTGCTTGTTAAAACTGTTACCGTATACAGTGTGATAAAACTCGGTCAGTATTTGTAAAACATCGTTACAAAACTGTGATTAACAAATCCAAAATGACGCCACTATCGCGTAAACAGCGCTCCAGATTGATGTCGTAGTTAACACCATCAATAGCCAGACTGTATGCTCCTTATATTTTTGCAAAAGGCCATGTTTTATGGCCTGCTGTGATTAACAATATTTTTACGGGCGACACCCATGCTACGCGCGTCTTAGCTATCGTAGAGGCGACTGTCTCTCCATGTCTCTGCACTCTGCAGCTTTATCAAGACGGTGCAAGTTATAGAATCACAAAATCTTTTTTTTTATATGGTTTATTGTGTATGGCAGCCAGTGGCTGGATTGACATAATACATTATACATACATACATACATACAAACATACATACAAAGACGACGCAACAATATATAC
>Ga0209367_1008462_pt1 | contig 14063 bp, 11 predicted proteins | sample WorMetLIZISLAND2_FD_187412 | JGI IMG/M metagenome (GOLD analysis project Ga0209367, IMG submission 187412) | Marine gutless worms symbiont microbial communities from Max Planck institute for Marine Microbiology, Germany - Olavius geniculatus... ... | reverse complement strand
AAAAACATTATCGAAAATATGTGGAAAGTCATAAAATTTCATGTGCAGAAGGAAATGTCAGCTATTAACTCTCGACAGGACCCTATCAAGTCTGCTCTAACAACCTGAAGCAAAGTTCATTAAACCTCCATTCGTCAGCTTTACGCGTCCATTCCGCGACGATTTCGTTCTGTTATTGTGCAAAAAGGATTTATGAAAAAATTCTGAAACGTTAGGTAAGCGCTTTCGTTGAAATAATGTTGTTTACGATGTTTGAATTTAGCTGGCAAAAACGAATCGAGCGTTCGCGCCGCCGCCATTATGACACACTTTTGGCCACATGCTGTAAGTAATCCTGATGGTCTGCAAAGCGATGCTGTCAGAACTGAGCCAGTAGGGCATGACTGTTCTTCTAGAGGCCATAAAATAATACAGCACGTCGCATATTCTACCACTACACCGCGGCCATTCATGCAGTAAGCTATAATATCATAATAAAAAGCAAGAACTAGGTATTAGGCGCTCGTGAGAATGCGTAGGCCCTATCTGTGCCAAGAAATTTTGTTTACAAAACAGTAATTAAAAGCTGTGTGCCAAAATAAGATATCTATTTTCCGAGTTGGTCTATAGCGTGTGACACCCGACAAATTAAGAGCCACCTTACCTTTTTCGAAAAGTATTTAAAAGTTTATATATCAGTTCACTAACATTTGAGTTTTTTTATTAAAATAGATATTGTACATTTCTGTACTGATTTGAGACATTTTTTATAACTCAGTAGGCCTACTTCTCTTTGTAATGTTATACCTCTTTAAAACTTTTAAGGTAAACAGCGGTTTTCGGTAGGCCTATTTCATAATTTGGATGAGGGCAATATGCTGAGACACTACTGCCCCGATTTTGAGATGACCTAAAAATTAAAAATGTCATTTTATTTCAAGTTAAATTTTTCAAACCTTGCAACATTTAGGCCTACTGAATACAACATTGTGTGTAACTTACACACTGTTAACACTAGCGTAGCCTAATTTATTGTAACCTACGTAGCGGTCTGTCTACGCTTGAATTAAACGAATATTGTATTGTATTGTATTATAACAATTGTTCAAAATAGTGTTCCGAATGCCTAAAATACGGTAGCGACTGGGGCTTCGCTTAGATTCCGCTAACGACAGTCAATATTGAATAGGCTATAACCCCCACAGTCAGTCGCGTTAGGCTAATTGCGTTTCACTTTTAGGTCACCGGGCACTTTATGCAGGCGGCTTTACATGCGTTCGTAATAAGCCAAGATTTTATTGACAACAGTACAATAGTAGACCTATAATGACGACAAAATGCAATGGAAAAAAGTTAATGTAAACTTAAACACTGACGAATAGCCAATTTAGGCTACCACATGTCACCGAAAAAAAATTAAAACGTGAATTTATAATGTTTACAAACTGACAAAGAACGCAGACAAGATTGGAACACAAACAGATCAGTAGCCCGTTTGTAAGAAGTAAAAGCAGTCAGTGCCACCCTATAATATTATTAGTACGCAGGGCTGGAAACAAACTTAGATTTTTAAAAAACAAGTTTTTAAAATGTAGTTTTTTACGTTTGTAAGGTTTTTCAAAAAAGATTTTTTAAAGTTTTTTGTCTAATATCCAATGAACACCGTACACAAAATTACGACCCAGGAAAAACATCTTTCACACTCTTTTATGAGTGAACGACATAATAACATGATTGACATCATAACTCAAAAACCACTATTATAATACGAAATAAAGTGTGATATGTAATGAATTTTACAACCAAATGAAACACCTAATAACCCTATAGTTAGACTTTTAAGGTTTTACGTTTTTTTCACCTAAAAAACCTAGGTTTTACGGACCAATTTTCCAGCCCTCTTAGTGTGTGTAGGCCTAATTAAAGATAAGCTTCGAAATATTTGCAGCACAGGCAAGGCGCCGGTGAAAGAAAAACGACAAGCAACAAACGCCGAAAGTGTGGAGTACGGGATTGATACCAGTACCATATGCAAATAAAACATAATTTAAAGGATATCATTAAGACAAGGCTGACAGAGCAATAAAAAAATAGCATCAGAGATAGAGCGATGGATATCAAAATGATCAATACACAACTTTCATGCAGGATATAGTCATACTACGTAATTTGAAATAGTGTTAGCAATAACAAATTATTGGAGAAAGTGTCGTGTACAGAGTGTGGTTCATGGAAGCAAGCTTAATGAAAAGTTTGTAAGATAAACTCAGAAAAGTTAGTAAGCTATCAATTGCGTTCATTTATTATTGCTGAGTCAAAACGATGATAATTTAAAACTTTAATAACTTTTAAAGGAAAACTTCATGGCTTTATACGGCGGAGTTATTTAAGTATTCAAACAGCAAGAAATAAGGTGTGAAAACATTGTGCATGTCAAAGACAATACAAATATTACAAGCTATACCGTCGAAATGAAGTACTGGACTAAATAACAAATGACTCTATGCTTTTTGTATTAAATAAAAAATCAGTTTTAGAAAAAAATACTTAAAAATTGTCATAATTATACCGGACGGGATTTATTGTTAAGCTATAAGCCTACGAGATTGTCATTATTTTCAAAATGGCAAAATGCAAAAAAAGGAAAACTTGATAGTTTGTACGGTGACAATGCAAACTGAAGCGATTTATCATTATTATTTATGCGCTTAAAAGTGTATAAAAAGTCATGGTAAAACAGTTAGGCCTAACTAAGATAAAAATTAATTAGTTATTTTCTTCAATGACATTCAGACTTACATACGGAAAAAAACAGAAATAGCTTAGCTACAAGAAGAAATTCGTACACACCTCGTCTAAACCAAAGCAAAAAGCCGAAATATTGTACAAAATTGTACAAAAAGACAGACGAGAATTAGAGTCCGAAGGCATTATGGTCAGTGAACGTGTTCGTAGACACCCGGCTTGTTCGCGTTCTTGTTTTCGTTGGCGGCGTCGAGCGTTTTTCCGTTGGTGCAGATCTTAGCGACGGGGTCGAAGTGTGCGCCGGACGGGCAGGTGAGACGGTAGGGCAGGCAGCAGTGACAGACGAAACCTATCTCGTAGTTGACTCCAGGACCGCACTGAATGAACCCGTCCGGCCGAGACGGGTCCGCAAACAACGCGCTCGGGTTATCGACGCACTTGTGATCACACGGATTCTCAGCGACTTCATCTGCTCGCCAATTACAGTCAATAAATCAACGCGAGGTAATTGGCAGCGTTTGATCTGAAATCTGCATGTAGTTTACGTTCGTTCCTCGCATCTTCCCTTTCTATGAATCGATTAATGGTTGCATAACAACATGAAGCAATAATATACACCGTGTCCGGAAAAAAAAACATTCGGAACATTATCGATTGTCACATAAAGAAAGGATATCGAGGCCCGTCGAGAGGGTGGGGTAAGGGGGTAAGCTACACCGGGCCCCGCAACGTTTGGGGGCCCCGCCGTCGCTCAGTAATACAAAAATACACCAGAATGCACCATTTTGGAAAGAAAATTTTAAAAAATCTCCCCAGAGGGGCCCCGCGAACATGTTTTGGGGGCCCCGCGAGAATGTTTCCCTGGGCCCCGTTGTGGCTCTCGACGGGCCTGGGGATATCCAATTTTAATAATTTTGGTATGAATATTTTTGGCATAATTGGCCATCAAATGACCGTTTAATATTTTATCTCACCCAATGTCTCCTTCTGCACTACCTGGGAAAAACAGAGCCAACGAAATATGAGTTAAAATAAACACCAATACGTCAAAAAGCATCCCCATCGTTAGGCCTCTCGATTGTGACTTTAAAAGGATTGGCAAATTTCATTAATTTTTGGAGCAAACATTTTTGACACCACTTGCCATCAATTAGTTCCCACCTCATCAAGTGTTTGCTTCTGCACCACCTGCGAAAACTCAAACAGGCGAAATAAGATAAAAATGCAATATTTCCTTGGTTTTGTTTCCGCATGTAGTGCAAAAGCAGACAAAGGCGCGGTGGAAAATTGAACAGTTATTTGATCACTAGTTGTGTCGGAAATACTAGCATCAAAAATTATTAAAATCTGATAATCCTTCTTTAAGTTACAACCGAAAATGTTCGGGATGTTTTTTCCGGACACGGTGAACTTCATCATCAGCATGCGCCATGGCGGTAGAGGATGTCCATGTCCTACTGTTCAAAATTATAAGGTATAAATCACGCAGCTTTTACGCGCGACAGCACGTAGTGCTAAGCGCGTCTTAGGCATCGTCGAGGCGTCCGTCCGTCTGTCCGTCTGTCTGTCTGTCCGTACGTCCGTCACGCTGCGGTATTGTGTCAAAACGACGCAAGCTATGATTACGAGATCTTCACTGTGGGCTGCCCCAAGGACTCTAGTTTATCGTGACAAAATGTCGTGCCCGTGGGTGAGGGGTTTCCCCTCGAACGAGGGCGTCAAACAGGGGTATCGCCTCCAAAAAGACTTTTTGCCGCTATTGGCTTTTATAGTGTAAAACGGTTGGAGGTAGGTACAGACTTGCTGCATATCATAACAAGCACTGGTGACGGGCTTTTTAGATTTGTCAACATCGATGACTTTGAATGACCTTGAACCCCCAAAAGAGGGGTTTTGTTGATTTTTTTTTGCAATTTTTGGCTGCAGCGCACATTACAACAGTGAACTGCGACGAAATGGCTGGAGATAGACCAAAACAACCTGCATAATTATATAATTTTCAGCATTCAACGTTGATTTCAGCTGTCCGAGTCCCGACCCCTTGAGTTCAAGAAGGCCTGCGTAGGGTCGCGTCAAAGACGGCTACCCCCTAAATAGTGGTTATTTTACCACTATTGGCTGGTGCAGCGTGAAAACGGTTGCAGATGGACACAGACATGCTGCTTATCATAACAAGCTATAGTGACAAGCTTTTTAGTGGTGTCAACATCGATGACCTTGAATGACCTTGAACCCCCAAAATAAGTGATTTCATTTTTTTGTGCAATTCGTGGCTGCGTCGCATTCAGACTTCAAAAGTCAATTGCGACGAAATGGATGAAGACAGACCAAGACAACCTGCGAACAGGAACTGCTAGGCTGTCGCGCGTCTCATGAGCTTTGCTAAAATTACTTGTCTTCATAGACGTAGGTCTGCTATAGCTGTAGCTTTCAAACCGTTGAGGAATACGATAACATATACATGTACTTTAGCCATATCAGGCTGAGCTAAGTCGCACAAAATTTAGGCGAAGTCCCGAAGCGTCACTTTAACTAACGAAGAGAAACAACGGGCGATGTCGAGCCTGTATATACCTGAAGGTTTCTTCTGGCTGTCGTCGTCGTGGTGGTTGTAGTATCCCTGACCGGTGTTGTCCTCTGCGGCAGCTGACCAATCCTCACTGTTCGTACTAGCAGTCCGGTCGGCGTTGTTTGTACTAGTCCAGTCCTGACTGTCTGAGCTTGCCCAGTCCGCCGAGGTGTCGTCGAGACGTTGAAGTCGAGACTTGGCCAGCAGCAGGAAGTCCCAGGTCCTGTACGCCGGTTCATCGTCGTCGTCAGCTTCGCTCTGATAACCTAACGATATCAGACACATTTATTGCTGAGCAGACTCAGGTAGATAAGTAAGTATATAAAAAGTCAACTAATCAACCGCTGTCTAATGCGCTCAGTACATTTTAGACGTCAATATTTTAAAGTTAAAGTTAAAGTTAAGAACGAACTTATAAAGCGCCATAAAACTAAACGTGTGTAAAGATACAGAGGCGCTGGCTACGTTACAGTTAACCACTGTTTTCAAAAGCAACAGTAAACAGATGTGTCTCGAGTCGACGACGGAATGCCTGCAAACTGTTTGCTTCAATGACTGAAGTTGGAAGATTGTTCCAGATAGCTGGTACGGCTGAACTAAAAGCACGTCAGTTTCAACGTCCACGTCAATATTGAAAGTGTTGATACCCAGTACTGGGTTTCGTAAATTGTCAGGCAGCGAATTTCAAGTTGACGGGCCCGGCCCGCAACGGCAAAGCGCCGACGATCGAAACTGTTCAACCGATCTTTTCTTTGCGTGCTCTGCCCTAAGGCAGGTTTCATTGACGATGGCGTCATCCGACCCGGCTCTGTGCTCCTCTCTTCAGCTCCTCGTAACTGATCTTCTTGTCCTCTTGCTCCATTAGTAGATTCAACATCTTCCTTCTTGGTTTTCCTCTTGACCGTTTCCCTTCCATCTTCCCCTCTAGTACAGTCTTCAGAAGACAGTTGTGTCTTAAGACATGTCCTATTAAGTTTGCTTGGCGTTGCTTGATGACTTGGACCAGATAACGTTGTTCTTGCACCAGACACAACACTTCTTCATTTGACACATGTGCTGTCCAGCTGATCTTTTCCATCTTGCGCCAGATCCACATCTCAAAAGCTTGTATACGTTTGATGTCTTCTTTTCTAAGTGTCCATGTCTCTGAACCGTAAAGAGCACCGTAAAGAGTGGGCTCTAGTACGGAGTATACTCCGTACTAGTGCCCACTGCTTTCACCATCCGTTTCTTCACGTCCTTTGAGAGGTTCCCTCGTAGTAATTCTCCTCGCCTCATAAAAGCTGTTTTTGCCATTGCAATTCTTTTCTTGATCTCCTTATCACAACGAGCATCTTCAGTAAGTAAACTTCCCAAGCAGCAGAATTCATGAACCTGTTCAAGTTCAGTGTTTCGCGGCCAGATTGATACTTTCTTTGGTTGACCTTTAGTAAACATCATTACTTCAGTCTTTTTCAGGTTTATACACATTCTATATTCTTCAGATATCCTTTGTAATGCTTCCATTATTCGTTGCAAACCTTCTTCCGAACTGGCCGTCATTGCGTGGTCATCGGCAAAACGTATAATAGTTGTATAGCCTAATTCTTCAACATACTCTTTCCATTTGTTTAGAACTGCCTTTGGCTCTGTTAGTAACGTGCCTGTCTTATCCTGGATGGCTGTTGTTTTTCTGCCATTCTGTTTGGTGCTCAGTTGTTTTATTTTTGCAGACAACAGATGTTGACGACCCGTGACGTCCAATGTTAGCGTGCTTTACCTTCCCGTGTTGACAGCTACATACTGTGGTCAATTCGAATATCATGCCTGCTCCAGTGCGTAGCGAATCTTCGGTCGCTTTTGTCGTCTCAGACACTTAGTACACTTACTTCGTGCCGGCCGTTATACTGTCCGGTACGCCGTACCGACAGTTTTTGTGACAAATGCGGCGGTAGGCCTACGCTGTGCAGACAATGCGGTTGATTTTGCAAACTGCTAGGCCTATGCAGCAAGTGCATTTCGCAAGTTCAAAATTTGCAAAAAAAAACTTGTTGGGACTCCGAACCGGATGCACATGCAGTAGCGTCATATGCTCCTCCCCAGACTTCCTTTGTACACTGTAGTCGGCGGAAGAAAATTGTCAAATCCCCGAGCTCCCGCACGTGTAGGAATAGACACGATTCATACAAGATACAGTTTAAGCATTTATTTACAGCAAACTTTTATCAATCCAATCGACATCGTCCCATATCGGCCGCTCAGCACGGCAGTTCGTCACAGTCTGACGGGCCACAGTTCGGTAGCCCGCCTCTACCGTCCGTATACCGCCACGTGATCCCCCGTCAGCCCGGAGCCCGGACCAGGACTCTGACAAAAATGACACTCAGTCCTCATTAGCTTACATCCCGCTGGTCCGTGGTTTCTTCGTCTCGACCTCGGCGACTTGACTGACATATTGCCGCCACTTTGTGCATATTAAGCAATGACTGCTCGGTTCACATCCAGTATCCTGCTGAGCAGCACAATCTAGCAGTAGCGCTTATAGACACTGAATACTGGATAAATTATAGAGCAGGATAATGGATATGAACTAATCGAAGAAACGTAGATAACGACTAAGTTTAATAGTCCCCTTAAGACCCCATGAACACGATGAACACAATAAAGACTAGTATACAAAGATACAAAACGACGAAAAGAAAGATTACACAAATTATATGTAGGCCTACATATTGTGTAATCTTAGAAAGTTGGTTTGATAAAAGACCTGACTGTTCGGGTTTTTCCTGTTTGTCGTAAGACCACGGAGCGGCTGGCACGCTGGAGGGCCCGGCGTAAGCTGACGGCGGCTCGGCTGGCGACGGTGGTGGCGGTGGTGGATAGGAAGGAATGGTGTGTTTCTGTGCAGTGGGCGGTTGCGGCGGCAGTGGCTGGAAAGTCTGCAGACTGCTGCTGTAGCCGGGTGGATTTGCGACAGACGACGCCTGGACCGAGGGTGGAGGATAGCCACCAGCCGGGTGTGGGTCACACGACGACAAGCCTGCAACGAATAGTAGGCCTATATATCATAACCATCACCATCGCCATCATCATTTATCTGTCCAGTTGCAAGGGATGGGATCATTATCTCCGCCAATGGAACGAAGTGAATTGGAGGAGATTATGAGATTGATCGATCTGTCCGTGCGTGTGTCTAGCTGTGTGTCTGTCTGTCTGTGTACACGAATTGGCGGAGATATGCACCCTAACAAGCCCCTTCTAGTTTTTGATGCTGTTCAAGATGTCTTTTCTAATGCCATAAAAATCAATGAAATCGATAGTCTACATCGAAGCGGGATGACTAGGCCTAAGCAAGACGTGTACGTCCAAAGGCTTCACCGTATACGTCAAACTTCCGTTCATGAAAGGGTTCGACTTTGTGGGTCGATATTAATTGACGTGGGGGGCTTGTATAGTGTGTCCAAGGGATAGACGCCACTGATGATGTTGTTGATGATAAAGATGAAGTTGAGTTGCTGCAAAGTCTGACCTGACTTGCCGCCCTTGGACGAGTCAGCACTGCACGCTGTGCTGAACTGTTCCGAGTTGCACAATGTGCCGTTACAGAACCACCATACTGCAGGCAGGGGACCCTGCTCACGGCACTGCAAAGAAGAGTCGACTCCGAGTGGCAGGTTTCGAGGGTCGGCACAGCCGCGGTACACCACTGCACGACGACACATACACCGTTGACGATCAATCAGTGAGTCAATCGTAAAAAGAGAAAGTCCATTAAAGTCCTTCCCCAGCCAGACCCGGCGAGAGGAGGGAAGAGAGGGGACAGTTACCCCGGGCCCCGCGACATTTGGGGGCCCTGGGGGCACGTGCCCGTAGGAGCCTAATAAGTTACTCAAAATGGTACAAAAATGCACCAAAACACTTCTTTTTAGAAAAAAAAATCGGAAATAATTTAGAGAGGGGGGCAGAGCCTCTTCTCCGGACCTTCCCCTAGCGGGGAGGGGCCTTCCCCACACCTCACACCTCAAGTGTCTCCTACATCCAAATCCTCGCTACGCCAGTGCCGCAAGGTCCATTCTTGTAGGGCGGCCGCTGAGTAGATAAATGTAATTTGAACAAAGCTCACGTGTCGCGCGATAGCTGCAGCGGTGCTGCCACTTTGGCAATCAGTGTAGGCCTACAACAATAACATAGGCCTATTATTGCATCTTGAAAGAGTACTTAAATTTAAAGCCTCTGTATGGAAGTTTCCTTGAATTTAAGAGATCAAAACTAAAACTTAGATTCTTAAAAATGTGCCTTTTATGCTAAAAATGGCATACGCAGGTTGTCCAGGTCCATTTCCAGCCATTTAGGTGCAATTCACTCTTAAAATGTGTGTCGCAGCCGGAAATCGCCAAAAAATTCACTAAAGATCCCTATTTTGGGGGTTCAAGGTCGTTCAAAATCGTCGATGTTGCCACATCTAAAAAGCCCGTTACCAGTGGTTGTTATGATATGCAGCATGTCTGGGCCTATCTGCAACCGTTTTCACGCTACAAGAGATAATTGCGTTAAAATAACCACTTTTTAGGAGGATAGCTGTCTTTGACGTCCACCTGCGCCGCCCTCCTTGACCGAGGGTTCGGGACTTGGACTGATAAAATCAACGTTGAATGCTAAAAATTTCATACGCAGGTTGTCTTGATCTATCTCAAGCCATTTCGTCGAAATTCAGTGTTGAAATGTGCATTGCATCCAAAAATTGCGAAAAATTCACTAAAAACCCCTGTTGAATTAGGGTCAAGATCGTTCAAGGTCATCGATGTTGATAAAACCAAAAAGCCTGTCACCAGTGGTTGTTATGATAAGCAGCATATCTGTATCTATTTGCAACCGTTTTTACACTATACGAGCCAATAAAGGCAAAATAACGTCTTTTTGGGGGGGAGCGGGGGTACCCTTCTTTGACGCCCTCGTTCGGGGAAAACCTCCGCACCCACGGGCACGAAATTTTGTCACGATAAACGAAAGTCCTTGAGGCAGCTCACAGTGAAGACTTCGTGATTTATAGTATGCGTCGTTTTGACACAATACCGTATAGTGTGACGGACGGTTAGACAGACAGACGGACGGCTAGACGATAGCTAAGACGCGCGAAGCATTCTGCTATCGCGCGTAAAAAGTGTACAGGTGTGTGCACTGACGTCCGTTGTGGTCCCTGCGAATGAAGCAGACGTTGAAATGACATTCAGTCAGTCGCACGAAGCGTTCGTCTCCACTGTCCAGTGCACATCGAGGAAATCCTCGCCGACCGTCCTCTGACTGGGAGCCGCCGCCACTGTCTGACGCCTTGCCGTAACCATTTGCAGACCACGTCGGTTTGTCGTCTTTGTCCACCTGAGCGTCATCGGGGTCGTAGTCGCAGTCGTAGCACAGCGTCGGAGGCTCCGGCTTCTTCGGTTTGCTCGCCTTCCACGGATATCCTGCTTTGATATTACAATACAATACAATACAATCAATTCATAATATACTCGTCTCCGCTCAATGCACCCGACCAAAATCCAGGCAATAATCACGAATATTATCGTAGAATACCCATTTGAATGTGGTGGGATATTTAGGCACAGTTTTATCGCAAATTTTCTATAAAGAGTCTGCCAGTATAGCAAAGCAGAATCGCATAATTTTTATCGCTTTATAGCCCCATTACTGTGTTTTGGCGCCATAAAATTATCAGAGTTCATATCGCAACACGGTTATCTACACGGAACGGCTCAAATGTGTTTTAATAAGTCAATAACGTGACATGTGCACTGCACCTGAACACAGGTTGAAATTAGTCGCCGCAAGCACAAGCGCTACCAGTAAGTAACCGTTCATCGCTGACTTCTACCCTACTCCAGCAGTTCGCCGACTAAAGACGATTATTTCTGAAGACTAAACAAGGAAAACGCCGCTATCCGACATCGAATAGAATAAGCGCGATTATAGCGCGTCCGTTGGTCCGCGGTGGATTTATATCAACTGAGTACGGGTAGCGCGACAGCAACATGGCTGCGATGACGTCACACACAGTGCGGGTGGTCCAGTAGGTAATTGGCGAGGGTCAGCTGCGACGACAGATGACGAAGCTGGACGCGACTCAGACGGATTTGGCGCGCTGCCGAGAACTGTAGCAACTGTAGCAAGGCCTGACACTGTGGGCATCTGCCCTTCCCGGGCTGACGACTGTTCAGTAGGTCTAGTTCACACGACAGTGGCCAGATGCTTTAGTCTTTTGGCGACTTGCGCTGCGGCGTTTCGTCCGCCAAAAAAGAAAGAGACAATCATCATCAACTCCCCACGCGACGTGAGCCGACTTGGCACTGTAGGTACACCGGGAGCAATAACGCAGGCTACGACGGTTTATTTACGACCCACGGATCAGCGACATTTTACAGCAAAACAAAAATCCACTCACATCGTTTACACCTACCTTCTGTAGCTTGTAAATAGGTACTTTTTGTCGCCATTGTTGTGTGATTAAATTAACACATTTCCTTCATTTCACTGATTGCAGTGTGCGCAAAGCTTAAGGCTCAGATTCGGCAGCTTTCCCGCTTACAGTGCTTTCACACAGTTCCTAGCTAATGGGAAAATGGCTCGCTGACCTAAAATCTATGGCACAACATCGGCCGGGCTTCGGTCTCAAATTTTCGTCCTTCGGGTCTTAGAAGTGCACCTTAAGACAAACTTATGGATAGGCTACTAAGCCACAAACAGCCCCTTGAAAGAAGAATGCGTTTTCTTTGCTGTCCTCCGAGATGTCGGCGATGCGTCTGCCGATCTTCTGCACCATTTCTACTGCCGAATGACTCCACGAGCCTGCCGTCTCGATAGCAACCGAATGTCTGTCTGTGTTATAAGTATTAGTAAAAGCAAATTCTGAAATTGCTGGAGGCTCGGATCTTGGTCATCCAGCACACTGTTGAAACGCTCTGCATGCATATTGATTGAGAATGTAGTCGAAATAAGAACGAATTACTATTATCGCTCATCACTATTATTGAAATTAATTACTGCTGCAGCTGTTGATGATGATGATGATGAAGAACGAATAAACTTTAGCGTGGCGTTAAGTCCTAAGACTACAAGGACACGTAACAATAAGCTTAAACAGTGAAGTTGTTGTTGTTGTTGTTGTTAATCGAATTTCGAAGATTGCTGGACCGAAACTTCGCCTTTGACCACTGTGGAGGGCATGTATAGGCCTACGTAGCCTATTGATGTAGAAGCAAGTGCGTTCAAATGAACAACTCGCACCATCTGTTGCCGATGACGTTGTGTCATCACAGGCAGCTGGCCTGACGACGGATCGCGTTGGATGACTAAACATTCGGCTAGATTCATTGATGTGAACTGCACAGTGCTCGTTGGTAGCTGAGACCTTTCGCCAATAAAAGGATCGAGAACGCCTGAGTACAACAGGCCTATAATTTATTGCATATTGAGTTGCGCGTGTGGTGAAGCAAAATGAATGTGTTTACACTTCATCGTATCCACTGTTATGATACTATTCCGAAAAAAATTATTTACATTTTCAACTTTTTACCTTAAAATTCAGCCAGCGCGTATCTTACGTTTAAATGACTATTGTTTTCAGTGTTTTGTGTTATCAATATCAATGCTTCAACATGAACTGTGAAAGTTATCGTAATCGACATATAAGCCAGGCCTACGCCAAAATGTTACAGTGACTAACTTGTAATTACTGACTAGATAGTGTATTATTCTGTAGATGAGATAGACCGTTCATTTAAAAGTACACGATATGAACACATTAGGCTAGTAGGCTTATTCTTCAATAATATTACCCAATTTGCTTCACAAGGGACATTTTAGCGACTCTACTGTTTGTAGCAATGTAAATCACCTTACCTGATACCTGATACCTGATTGTACACTGTGTCTCAAAAAAACATCCCCGACATTTTTGACGGTAACTTAAAAAGCAATCATCAGATTTTAATAATTTTTGGTGCAAATATTCCTGACACAACCTGCCATCAAATGGCCATTCAGTTTCCCACCTCACCCAACGTTTGTTTCTGCACTACCTAGGGAAAACACAACTAGCAAAATATCGCTTTTTTATCCAATGCGATATGATTGCTTAATTAACATAACGCGTAAAAACACATTTTGTTCACATTTCTGGCACTGTGACTGACAGTTGTCTATTTTTCAACTGCCTACAGTAAAATTGCTTGAAGTGTTGGCTCACTATGCGAACACAGGCAATGAGACGCTTTCTCCATTCACTTGACAGCAGTATCGATAATGTTCTGCTCCAGACCAATACAGGCTCTACCAGTCACTTCTGACTTTACAAACATTCCTAAACTTCATCTGGTAGACGCACTGCTGCAAGACAGTCAAATCTTGTAATAGACCTGCTGTTGGAACCCACAAATTAGGACAAATAAAATTTATTGACGCTTTTCCATTCATTTTAACACGTATTATGCCTGGTCTGCTTTCCTCGGGTAGTGCAAAAGCAGACGTTAAATGAGGTGAAAATTAAAACACTCATTTAATAGCCAATTGTGTCAGAAATATTTCTGCCAAATATTATTAAAATCTGCTAATCTTTTTTTGAGGTACGATCGATAATGTTGGGGATGTTTTTTTTTCAGGTTTTCTGTTTCTTTTAACGCATATTTTGCTTGATCTGCTTTCCCTAGGTAGTGCAGAAGCATACATTAGGTGAAATGGGAAACTGAATGGTCATTTGATGGCATGTTGTGTCAGGAATATTCGTACCAAAAATTAT
>Ga0209367_1008461_pt1 | contig 14063 bp, 10 predicted proteins | sample WorMetLIZISLAND2_FD_187412 | JGI IMG/M metagenome (GOLD analysis project Ga0209367, IMG submission 187412) | Marine gutless worms symbiont microbial communities from Max Planck institute for Marine Microbiology, Germany - Olavius geniculatus... ... | reverse complement strand
AAAAATAAAACTGGCATGTTTTTTATGGACCGCAGTGTCGAGGGTAATACTTTTTTGCACAGTTCAATTTCCAGCGGCAATAACAAAGAATATTTAACTGCTGTATTTAAATATTGACTTTAGTCACATAAGAAATTTCTTTCGGAACATTTTGCTGAAAACTACATGACTCTATGACGTACGGTTGCAAAACTATGGTGTCATTAACTTTGTGCGTTTTTTTTGGACCACCCTGTAGTTTGTTCATCCCTCAGTGATACGAGCAATGATTACCAGCCAAAAAACTGCAACGTAATCGGACACACCGTGCGATGCTCTCATATGTCTCGTATCCATGATTTGGCAGTGTAAACCGGTGTCTGGCTCAGCGCTAAAGAAGAGGAGATCAGCGCCGTTCTATGAGCCTTGAGGCTGGAGAATGAGTTACGTTTTTGCTTTACTTAACGTGCGGGTGTATGTCGCTGGTCCCTGTACATAGATCGGTGTATGACATAACGGTGACGCCCAAGTACGACAAGCCGTCGTCGGCTGGTTCTCGACCGGTTCAGAAGGTGCAGGTCATGGTTCCCGGTCCCCCGGACGCGCCGCAGATCTGGACGCGACGGTCGCGCCACCGTGTGAGTGACGGTGCAATGGAAGAGGGCGAGGACGAGGCGGTGATAGAGTGGACTGAGCCGAGGTTGAACGGCTCCAAGGTGGCTGGCTACCAGGTCTACATCAACGGCAAGAAGACCGGCAGCGTCCTCGCCAGCAATCACCGCAAAGCTATCATTCCGCTCAACGGAAAACGGTCTGTAATCCACTGCTTGCTACTGTTGTGAGATTTGATGGTGGGATGCTTAATGTGTCGTTTTCGCTGTTGATAAGCACAACTCGTGGCAAGTCGTCGTGGCAAGTACAACTCTCGCCAATTTCGTCAAACGCAGTTACTCTTTATATAATTACAGTTACTCTGTATAATTTGGTTCTGTATAATTTCGGTCATGCTCCGTGACTGGAAAGGTAATTGATGATCTATCATAGAAAAACAGCATCTTACCGTTAATTTATGCTCCAGCTGTGATCATAACACTCGTGTGCACAAGACCATGCAATTTTACTGTTGTCTTTACCATCTACACTAGCTCTCCGTTGCTTTTACTTAAATGATTGTTTCTGTATATATACTGTCTGTCTGTTCTGTGATTGGTAACCGCGGTGGTGTTGTATTTTTTCGTTGCTGTAAGACTGACTATCAGTCATGTTTACGTGGCGTGTTCTGCTGGTGCTGGCAGGACGTATCGGGTAAACGTCAAAGCAGTGTCAGGTGACGAGCGGTTCGACGACTCGCCCTTGTCTAACACTCTAACCGTCAACGACTCGACGGTGGAAACAGTCGCTGGACGGGCTGGAGTGCTCGGCAGCAGTCTGCTCACGTCCAGCGCCTGGCCGTACGACGACGATCAAGACGACGACGACGACGGACTTCCGGTGCGTGTGATACGCCTCACGGAGTCGGCCATACACCTCGACTGGTCTGAGTGTCAGCTGGCCGCCTTCTCTTCGTCTCTGGTCTACTACCGCGTCGTCTGGAGCTCCACCAGCAACCACGCCGTACGTGTATCCACGAATGTTCAGTGCTTGTTAGCTCTGACTCGACTTGTGAATGTCAAACGGTCAGAGGCATTTATCCCTTGAGCTCATGTACCAAGTTCTGCCCATTTCTTCCCTTTTTTTTTTCCTTTTTTATTTGCTGTCTATTCCTTTTTTTTTCTTTTGTCCCTTTTCATAAATCTAAATAAGGAGTTTGTAGGAGCGTTGTAAAAACGTAAATTTTAGGTTCTAAATTATGTCAGTTCACCTCTCAATCACTGAAACATTTCCCCTCATTTTTATGATCGAGCGTTGCTTTAAGGTTTGTACGATGTATATGCCCACGGTTGCAGATTCAGTCGGCAAGCAGTGAAGACATAACGACGATGACTGATGTGATAAGAATGACCACTCAAAAACAAAAAATAGGCTTAGTTCTGCTGTAGGGTTAAAGGCAACTGTGGTTGATTAATTGATTGTTTGGTTGGTTGGTACAGCTGCGTGAGGTGCGCCTTTCCGCGGCGGAGAAGAGCTGTGTGATACACAAATGCTACCCGGGAACGTTCCACCATGTCCGAGTCTACGCCGTTGGAGTGGACGACGCGCTGATCGCTCGTTCACGCCGTCTCACTGTACAGACCTCGGCGCCGCCACAGCCACCCAGTTTAGCACTCAGGTAGGCCTACCAACCAGTAACGTGGTGGGTACAATATGCGAACGAAGGGAACATAAATTTTTTTATATCCACTTTTTATTCATTTGGAAAAACAGCTGCAAACAAACACGTGCGAACGACATTAGTAAGATCTACTAACCAGCATTATTGCGAAATCAATCTGATCTATTACTTTCAGATAACTTATTGCAAATTATATTGTAAACGGAAAATGTCGTATAGTCACTAGTCATAATAACAAATGTTTTACGCACTTTATTTTTGAGTGTTCAACCCTGTACACTATACGACAAAATGCAACTAGTGTATCGCAGTCTTACCAATTTTTACCTCACTATAACCCCAGTCTTTGAAAGTAAGGAATTTGTACCTCTACTTCGAGAAGCTGTAGCCTATGCAAGTGAAGAGCCGCACGATATGCATATTGTCATAAGTCGAAGTCACGTAGCATTGCTAAGGCTAGGCTTGAAAACGAGGCACCGAAGAGCTGCCATCACTAGCGTCAAGTTGTATGTGGAACAGAGAAGGGAAAAATGTCAATCCAGTGCCAGCGTATTGCGCGGCCGTCCGTCTACACTCGAGTAGCTTTAATTCTGTGATTTTTAAAAATTTAAATGTAGAAAATCAGTGAAAAACTCTTGCCGTTTGAAACATTTACGCCAGTTTTGTGTTTTTCGTGCATTTTTCAAGTTAGAGACGGACTGACGGACACGGCCTTTATGAGACAGTTGCACAAAAGAAATGATTGACTGGCTGCTGACTGTTGGCATGTAGGGCAGTGAACTTCAAGTACATAGCAATAGAATGGATGAAACCTCGCACGTACGGCGACGCCGCAGTGTCCGCTTACAAAGTCTACGTCAACGGCATAGTAGAGGCTACTCTCACTGCTGATCAGCTGTCGTTCTCGTTCACCAAGGGCATCGCTTGTCATGAGTACGCCTTCCAAGTACAGGTCTTTCTTTTTTTCTGCATGTTTTTGTGCTTTAATGCGTGTGGTTAGGCAAGAATACTATAGACAGCCGTTAACCGTTAAATTTACTTAATTCTGTAAAGCAGGAGTTTCAATATTCCGTTAAACTACAGGGTGCAGCAAAAAAGTAGCCCCCTTAAGTTTTTCGCTGTTTCCTTAGCAATTGTTTGGGATTTTAATGTGAAAGTTTACAGCTTTATTTAACGAAACCAGTTACATCTAACTGCCAAGTAAAATATGATCCTGTTGAAAACGACAACGTTATAGACTTTTTAACATGACCGCCTACCGATTTTTCAGCATTAAAAATGTTCAAGCTAAAATACTATTTAATTTTCAAGAACCTGTTACCACGTTACTGCTGATGACGTCACAGTGACGTTTTGATAAACAGTAATTTATTTTGTTTACAAATTACTATTTAATTATCATTCTTTTCAAGCAAGTGCCAGCTGCCCACCGGGTTCATCTTTAAGCAGGACGGCGCGCCAGCACACACAGCGCACAGCGCACGGAACTGGCTGCGGGCCAGCTGTCCAGATATCATCGCAAAAGACCAGTGGCCTCCAAATTTGCCGAATATAAACCCAGTGGATTATCGCTTGTGGGGTGCAATGTTGGAGGCTTACGGCAAGCTTAAAACAAAGCCGAAAACAATCAGCGAAGTCAAGAAAGCACTTGAGGTTATCTGGGGCAACCAGCCATAAGGACTGATCGACAAGGCTGTAAAAGACTTATGAAAGTAAGCGACTGAAGGCTTGTGTTGGAGCTTGGAGCTGTCGGTGGACGCTTCGAACATTTACATTACAATGAAATTTTGGCATCTGATCATTAGTTATCTGTGTTGTTTCAACGATGTTATTGCATTGCTATAGTAGCTTGAACATTTTTAATGTTAAAGTCGGTATAAAAAGTCTATAACTTTGTCGTTTTTCAACAGAATCAACTTTTGCTTGGCAGTTACATGTGGAAGGTTTCAATAAATAAAGCTATAAAATTTTACATTAAAATTTCAAACGGTTGCTGAAAAACAGCAACAAACTTTAGGGGGCTACTTTTTGGCCACACCCTGTACGTTTATTTGACCATCGAATAACATTTAAGTAATAAAAAATTGTTTTGTTGCTGTTTCATCACCACTGTCACGGTCCTGCGACACAGGAACGACTTGGTTGGCTTTGTTCCAGTCACCCTCTCGACGTTGTCCACCTACAATATCAGCAAAATTAATGATGCATTATCAATGCGTTAACGCATGCGATAAAAAAATTAACGTTTCCCATATGGTAGGTAACGCTCTTAGCTTTAAGCTAGGTCTCCATGAAGAATTATGCGCAGTCTTTTGACGTTGTGTTCTCTGCGTGCTTGTAGACAATTTCGACGTCGGATAAGTTGGTGAGTCGTCTGTCTGAGCCGCTGGTAGTCAGCTGGCCGGGCATCATGTCGCCTGCACTGCGTCAGTCTCCGCTCGGCTCGGGAGCGGTCCGACTGTTTTGGGATCAACCGACGGTCACGAGCGGCGCCGACATCAAGCAAGCTACGGTAATGTCGGCTTAGTGCTGACATATTGTGCGGCCGTCCGCCTGCCTGACCTTTAACCTTTTAAACTTAAAATTGGCATGCTGCTTTTTTACATTCTTGTCTCAATTTTTGTTTTCTCGCACCTTTTTGTTTTCCAGTTATGAGCCCGTGAGTGTGGCACACACACAAACAGACAAACGGACGGACGGACAGACAAAATGCATATTGCGACTTATTAGAACGGCCGCAGAAAAGTGTATAAGTGACGTAGTTATTTCGACAGATGTAATCAAGTCAACCATCGGTGACTGCCACTAATGGGTAAAGGTAGCGCGTATAAAAAACGCTGACTTTTTACGTCTTAGTCAAGGAATTATAGCTTTGTGATAGCATGCTGATTCTGCGTGTACTGCTTCTGCGTTTTAAGCTGGTGGTTCTGGATGCGAAGTCGAACACGGTCGTCCAAAGCCTTTCTCTGCAGAGAAACGAACAGGAAGTGGACGTGTATGACTTGAAACCCGGCAACTCGTACCTAGCTTGCCTGCAACTGCACGTAAGTACCAAATGTGTTTATGTGGCAAAGTCAAGTTTATTAAGCAAGTTGCCCAGTAGGAATTGTTTCCATTAGGTGCCGACCATTGCTTCTCTCATTACTTTCAAATCATTTTCTCTCAGTCCATTATCTCTTTAGCATTTCCACCTATCTGCTGATACATTTGTTGGGCGTTTGTGAAACGGTGTTTGGATTAGCAAGTGCTAAGCAGTAGGCTGTGTACGGCGTGGCTGTGGTGAAGGTGTATGGCAGCATGGAGCTAGTGAAGAGTGATTGGTTGGAGCTGCAGACAGTTGCTTCTGCCGATCCGCCAACTATCGCAGTCGCTGTCATCGGTCTCGACGAACGGCGACAACTTGAACGCAACGTCTGCGACCTCATCAACAAACGAGACAGGTCACTGACCCACTGGCTAACTTCAAGCTATAAGAATAATTCATCAGCTTGCAGCCTTTACTTACTGATTTGTTTACGCTTCGACAACCGCTGCTGCAGCCTTTCTTGAAAGGAGAAGACCGCAAGCGACAGCGGTTCATTCGCTGTTTGCGATTGCTTTTTTGTATGTAGACTAGATAATGCTTACATAATTAAAACATTGAAATTTGCTATGTTCTGCATTCTGGGTCAACAACAATCTTGCTAAACCTTGTGTGTTAATGTTTTGTCATGCTTACGGCTTGTGTGCTTAAGCTGGTTATTTGCACTACAATAACTAATTAATGTTATTATTTTTTGTACCTCCCTTCCCCGGTAGTAAAATCACAGGAATTACAAACAAAAGTCAAAAACCTAGTTAGATAAAATGGCGCTACTTTAATATCATATGGGAATTATTGTTTTATTTGTCATCATTTTTGTAAGTATTAAATTGTGTTTTGGTAGACTGCTGAATCTGGTCGCAAAAGGAGTGACTTCGGTGACTGACGTTCTGTCCAAAGTGGAAGCACTGCTTGACGATTTCCTGACAATTCTCAGGATTCAGTATACAGGTAAAACATTACTGTAGCCAAATAATAATAATAAAAGTATTTACCGGGACAATGTTTGCTGTGCTGTTCATTTGATGAATGTGACACAGGCGCTGGGTGGCTGCCGACCTTTGAACCAAGCGGATCAGCTTAAGCCAGAGATCCGCATAAACTGCTAGATGCGCACTAGGCCAACTAGCCCTCTCCTCTCTTCATGGTAAGGAAATTGAGTAGGTATACCGGCCTGAGCGGCTGGATGGGATTAAGGTAGGGTACGTTTACTTGTGTTAGGTGGCACATAACACCGTGTGATCCCATGACAGTTGATACTCCGTAGCCCATAAAACATCTTAATTTATGTAATACGGCGTGGAGCCTATATGTGCTGTTGCAGGGCATCTGTTAGCCAAGGTGAGCTGGACCTGTCATCAGTCTGACAGTGACATTGAGATAACTGGGTTTCACATCCTGGTCAATGGCAAACAATACGGCTCGCTGCTGCACGAGGGAGTCGACTGCCTGCGTATCAAGGTCGATCGTCATTCGCTGACTCTTAAGTATCTGTTTTTATGCATGCTGGAAGCCAAAATGTTTCAGCTGTTAGTATATTGCAAGTAATTCAGAATTAATTCTTGAGAATTGTTGAAACAGGATTTTTTGACGTTACTGGTGCTCAGAGAACAAGAACAAAAATAAGAACGAGAATGTTTATTTGCCATACAGAAATAGTAACACATCTGTTGAGGATAGGTTAATTAACAGACTGCTTGTATTACTGAGAGCCTGTAGCTAGGTGAACTTTCTCAATATATAACCAAACACCTACAGGGTGGGCCAAAAAAATGCTGTTCGGGATGCCCTTCAACAGATGGCTTATCAATGTTGATGACTCACGATAGTCGACCAGCTGAAGAAAGTCATTGTCGCTGAGTGGGGCAAAGTGCCGCAGCGTTTGGTTGATCGCGCCATTGGTCAGTGGCGTCGCCGGCTTTGATGCGTCGTCCAGCAGCAAGGCAGACACGTTGAAAATTTTATGTGAAAACTGTGAGATGTGATTTTAGACAATAACTGAGACAGCAAACACATTGTTTCTGTTGTTAATTTCTTAAAATGTGTTGTTACAACAGTCGTCTTGTTTTTAATTGTTATTCTTAAGACACTGACATTTCACAAGGTAGTGTAGTGACACACTTTGGGTGTGATGAGATCTATAGTGACAAGTTTTATTGCAAATTGTCTCCTGATTCTGACAGTGAAAGAATTTTGAAAATCTGTTAATCTGTTAAAATCTGTTAATCTGTTGAGTTACAAGGCGTACAAAAGAATGGTGCCATTTTTTCCCACCCTGTAGGTCAGCTCAGTCTTACATTTCCCAGTGGTAGTTAGCCTAATCAAATACCGGCCTACCTGGCTCGGATAAAATGGTGCACGTTTACGTGTGTCGGGTGGCAGTTAATACCATGTGATCCCATATGGCAGGTGACGCTTTGTAGCTCTGAGATGGGTTCTCATTATGTTTGTAGGTGGGTGTTAATCGGCCAGAGCATGAAATCAGTCTGGTGATGCAGTACAAGCTGAGGTCAGATGCTGACAGAAAGATTCTCACAGTCGAGTCAAACGTGATCGAGTTGACTACTGAACAGTTTCGTGCGTTCAGCTTCTACGCGTTCCTCACCCAGTTAACCCACCGGTCAGTTGATTATGTGCTGTGGAGTTAAGGCGCGTACACAGCGACGTAACTGAACTGAATTGAGCTGCTCTCCGTTCACTTTCGTGCAGAATCCTAACTCGAAAACAAAAAAGCACAGAAAAGAACAAAAATGGTGTGGATCGTTCGTTTTCCCGGACAGGAATAACTGGTTTGCAACCAATTTTTGGCTTACTTTAAAGGTCCCCTTTCCGTCACTCACTGCTTGAATTTTTCTTGATTTTTGGTAGTCTCTGTCCCAGTATTTGAGCACAGATTTCATATCTGATTCAAGTCAGATTCTGATGCTGATTGCATGGGCACAGGCTAATTGCGCTATATGAAGTCCAGTGTTGTTCGTATGGTTGTAGTGCTGTGAATGAGAACGTGTCGTACATTGACACGTTGCTGGCAGAGCGGCGCTGTCCAGTCGCAGTGGTCGACGGTGTCAAGGTGCCACTCAACGAGGGACTGTTACTCTGGCAGCCTGGTGGCGGCGGTACGTCCAGCGGTCCTCCAGCGCCGCAGTGCGCGGTGCTCGACGTGCTGGGTGGTGAGTACAGACCGCTGATGACGTCACGCGGCTCCACCGCTGTTGCTGCAACCTATGCCAGTCACAGACCCACCGCACTGCTGTTCTGGAGTCAGCGCTGCGCCAGCTCGCGTAAATATCTCTCGTGGTTCGTCGACTTCGCCCGTCACCACGTTCTCATGGTATGTTCGTCACCTTCCACATCTCACTTGTTCGCTATTATGTTGTATATCAAACTTAATCTTTTTGTGATTTGTGTCAAAACGCTGACAGTAGGAGCTTATTGTCAAACTTCTGCCAACATTTCATCATTCCACAATTTTAGATTTTCACACTAAGGGTTGCTTCAATTGCACCTCGCGAGCCAATAAGGCTATCGAATCAGCTGTTGAACCAACAAAGCGTTTTAACGTAAACAGGGTTAAAGGCTTATCCGAATCGTATTTCAGAACACGTTTGCATCATTTGCTATAATGGATTATACAGTGTTTAGCAGGTTGACATGTAGCTTTTTATGGGAAAATTGAGATGGTTTGCCACACATCCAAGTATTAACCGTTTGACCAACCCGAATTTGAACGCACATGTCGATCGTACGTCAGTACCCTACCGTTATATCCCGTTTACACGATGAAGCTGGCTCGACGGGCTGGACGAGCCAGCTCGATGTTTGCTCGACGTTTGCTCGATGCTTGTTCGATGCTTGCTCGATGTTTGCTTGATCGTGTAAACGGGGTATTATGCTACCAAGCTAACATATTTCGTTTTATACTAACGCTGATGATGGAATTTAAGCTACAACTGCACGCAGGAGTCATTGGGCTGCGCATATGTACATCATATGTACATCGTGTCTAAAAAATTAAACAAAATTGTTTTTGTCCGAACTTTGCAAAATGTTAGTCGATTTTGATACTTTTTGGCAGAGAGATGGCCAAGACAATAGCATTATGTGAGGTACACTTATTTTCCACCTGACCTATGGTCTGTGTGTGGTCCACAGTGTGAGTTCGTGGCGGTGGCGTGTCAATCACAGCAGTCTGAGAGCGAGCAGCATCGACAGCAGCTGATAGCGGACATTGTCGACAGTCAGTGGAGAGACGACGCCGTCATTCAGCACGTTACTAACCACGCATTGGCCAAGTCTACCGCTTCCGCCTCTCACTGTAAGTGAAACGTGACATGATCTGATACGTTACTGATTGCACTGAGAAACAGTCAGTTTAATCTAGCATGTAAACTAAACAAGAAGCCTAGCTGTCGCTAGAATAGCCGACCTTACTGGTTGGCATTGACCTTTAAGGTCATCCAAGGTCGATGATTTTCATTTCATCTAAAAGGATGTATGCCATTTCTTATTAGTAATAATTTAGTCCGTAGGCTTATCTCTCACCATTTCAAAGATATGGCCAGTTTTCCGTTGAGAAACGCACATTTTTCTACCTCCCTCCGTTCAACCCCGAATTTGAAAATGTTTCCCTTGCACTAGATCGCTGTAATTTTGCATGCCTAGGTTTATGAGACAGGACCAATTACTGGTGTAAAAAGTTTTCTTCTACGACCTAACGCTTAGCCACGTCACTTCCATTACAGACGGACAGATGACGACAGACGGCGGACGACAACCTTACCATAAGCTCGGTCGTTACCTAAGTACGGTCGGCTAAAAAAATATTGTTTTAAACGGAACTGAAATTAGATAAACGAAACAAATTAATCTCAAAGCCAAGAAACAGACAGGTTATCTTATGATATAGATGTAAGTCTGAGAGTAAAAATAAACTGAAAAAGAAGAAAATAATGAGAACGATATTAGGAGAATACTGAAACGAAAAATAAGTAAGTTAGACATAAGTACGCGTCTTGGCACTGAGTTTTGCGACATTTTTGCTTGTTAATATTACTGCGTGATGGGTGGTTAGCGTGTTAGCCTATGTGTGTTTTTGTGGTGCCTGAGATACGGCGTATTGTATTGCAGTACTTGGAGGAGATTTGTGCAGCGTTCTCGGCGTCTCGGGTGTGCCGTCCGTCGTCATTTTGCATCCGCTTGGTAATTTGTCGAATTTTCGTGATTATTATTTTAGTTAATGTATTTCAGTATTTTGATTTTCTTTTTTTGTTTTCTATTTCAGCTCACGACTACGCCGTTGTACGTTGTTATTGCAAGAGAAGCATTCGATGTTCCAAACTAGAACTAGCATTACATTAAGGAGCCTCCTTTTGGTGCATTGTGAATTGTGATCTTGAGAAACGCATTTTATTGCATTGCAATTTGGTATTTCTTTGTTATTTTGAATTTTGAATATCGCAAATGTGCCGCCATTGTAACAAGAACTTCCGGTGTATCGCCTTCAACATAAGTGCCTGTACTGCGTACCAGAGTACCGGCAGTGGGCACAAAAGAAGCCCTGGTTATGAAAAAAAGAATGTATGAAACATCTTTATTTTGTGTTGCAGCCAGTTAATGGATTAACATAAAAACACTACGAAAGCAAAGAAAATTCTACAATACATGCGATTCGGCCTGAGTAAAATTGTACCGTTATCATACCACGTTTGCAGGAATCATATCGTGGCGTGGACGCTACTGTGCGTTCAACTACAGCGCATTCGAGCACTTCATGCGCTACGTCTTGGCACAAGTCGCCGGACAGCCCGTACCAGACCCGGACCCGTGGGATCCGGATGTCACGCTTTTACTGCGTATGTCAATCAGAATCAGTCAGTCAGGCTGTACATTTATAGACTTTGTGCTATTTTCTGCCGTCTGCGTCATTCAGAGTCATGATTGACAGCGTTGCACTTGGTTCTACTGTGTGTTTCACTTCGATGACACGTTGATTACGTGCTGTTCCTTGAAGAACAGATAGACTAGCGGAGAACAGTAAGACTGACTAAGTCATACAGGATCATGTTCTTTTTTAATGCTTGTGAGAACGTAAAGGCAGCGACGTAACTGAACTGAACTGACGTGGTTTAGTTTTTGACGAACTGGCCAATCGACAAGCAATGCATTACAGTAGTCACCGTCTAACGGTGTCGGTGACCTACGTGACTACGCTCACGTACGAGTCATGCAATGTCCAGTTGGCTCGCCCTGCTTGCTCATTGGTCAGTTCGGCATAAAATAAGCCGTGTCACCTCAGTTCAATTCAGTTATATCGCCCTGTACGCGTCTTGACGCGTTGTTTGTGACGTGCTATATCTATACAGAGGACTCGTCCAAGCAGCGTCAGGGTCGCATGACGTCCGGTCGTACGGCGTCAGTGAACGGTTATTCAGCCAGCAGCGGTCGCAGCACGCCCGCCTCGTCCAAACACCAGTCTCAGCAGCATCAGCAGCAGCCGAGACTGTTCAACAAGAGATCAGGAGCGGCGGCGGCGGCTGCGCGACCTCGCAAGGCCGAGCTCACCATCAACGCCCGGCCGTTCTCTGCACCTCAGAGCCCGTACGAGGAGAAACTCGTTAACACACTACCACAGCCTGGTCAGGGTCAGGGTCATCTTCGCAAGAATAAAGCCAACAGCGTACAGTGAACAACAATAGGCTAGAACACGCACCTGCTCAGGGGCGTCTCTCCTTTGAGTCAGTTTTTTAAATCCTTTTCCTCCCCTTTATACTTCTCTCTTTTTTCCTTTCTTTTCTTTTCCTAACGGTACCACATTTTTCGTTTCTTTCCCAGGTTTTTGCCTCTAAATCCAGCAAGAGGTAATGGGGTCCGAGCACTATAGGCTTTTTCACTTAGATTGTTTGAGGCAACGCTCCAGCGGCCGTCGATCTTCGGACATTTTGGACCTGGAAAAGATGCATTTGGGAGCGAGACGGGCGACGATTCACAGTAACTGTCGCAGAAGGTCTCAGAAACGTTCCCTTTAACTCTTTGATGGAGCATTTGCTCCAAGCTTTGCAGTAGAATTGTGTAGACGCCCCTGCTATCTAGGAGACGGCTGTGCACAATGTCCAGCGCTTGCGCACACGTTTGAATTAATTTGTTCTCGGCTCGTTCTTGTACAGACGTACATGTTGTTTGTGTGCTTGGATTAGTCTTACTTTCAAGCTGTGAAAATACCATACCAAGATAAGCTAAACATTTATTTTACGTGTAGTTATTTGTACGTGCGTCGACGCTAACGGCGTTTTTGATGTAATATCAACAAAATAACTGATTTTTATTTTATTTTCGTATTTCTACTTGCTTGCTGACGCAGAAAGACGGCGATATGCGTAGTAGGCTATTTGCAAAGTGCAAAATGAAGATACGCACTCGATTATTTGTAGTTCAGAGTCATGTAGGCCTATACGAAGTCTTCTCTAAGCTGCACACTGTGGTTGCTCATTTGCGCTTAGACAATATTATTTCTTTTTTTGCATTCACTGTAAAATATCATAAAGTGATTTGATACTTTTAGTGTTAATTATAATCTGTAGTCTGATTTTTGAAACTATTTTAACTCATATTGTTACAATTATCATTATTATAATTGGTGTACAGTGTTTAGATTCAGATTATCAACGACTTTCGTACGCAGTATAGGCCTACAAACAGTAAAAATCGATGTTTTATTTTATGTGGTTTGTCTGCAACTAAAATTTTTGCATATAATTTTGGCTCCCTTCTTGTACATTATTGTAGCCTAGGCCTATATGACGTTTTTGTACATATGGTGTCCAGAAATCAACAAGAAGCCTTAGAATTTTTTTATAGATAAGCTAACAAATTCGTATATAGGCTTTATTATTATTGTTATGTTCATAATTTTTGACAAGAATCATATACAAGCGGATACGCCATTTCAGTACTTAGCTGTAACAAAATTTGGAGGAGATTTACTAAACTTTGATTGATGTAGCACTGATTATGTGAGGTAAACTTTTGATCGATGTATTAATCATTTTGTATTACTTTTTTGATAATGCTTGCCAAAAATTTTACAGTGTGTTTGAAATTGTACACGCTGCTACGAAGAACATGGTTGGACTTGTTGAAAAGGCAGTTTTAAGTTAAAATTTGTTAATGCTACATGTTGTAGTTTGTGTACATTTTCTCAAATTATTTATTATAATTACTCTGTTAGTGTTAACAGTTGCGTAGCTTCATTGTGTGCTATAGGCCCTATATTTCAAATATAGGCCTACGTAGCCTGCATTTTCGTTATGTCATACATTTGTCAGTTCGAATACACAGACAAACACGTTGAGCATAAGGCAAAATGATAAAAAGATAAAAGAAGCAAAAGAAAATTGGTCTGAAAAACAATGTTTTTATGCTTTAAAAACACCTGAAAAACTTCAAATCTTAGGTTTTTAAGCTTATGGTTGTGCAGTTTAAATTTCAAAGCTGATGTATAAGGATGTATAAGCTTAGGCGTCTATGGTCAGGCCCGTCGAGAGGGTGGATATGTAGGAGGAGTAAGCTACACCGGGCCCCGCAACGTTTGGGAGCCCGCCGTCGCTCAGAAATATAAAGTACACCAGAATGCACTATTTTGAAAAGGAAAAAAATAAGATTCTCAGAGGGGCCCCACGAAAATGGGGACCCGCTAGAATGTTTCCCCGGGCCCCGCTGTGCTCTCGACGGGCC
>Ga0209367_1008460_pt1 | contig 14064 bp, 8 predicted proteins | sample WorMetLIZISLAND2_FD_187412 | JGI IMG/M metagenome (GOLD analysis project Ga0209367, IMG submission 187412) | Marine gutless worms symbiont microbial communities from Max Planck institute for Marine Microbiology, Germany - Olavius geniculatus... ... | reverse complement strand
GGACTTGCACATCGAAAACAGCAAAAATTACAAAAGGTGATATTATTCAGCAGCACATTGACACACAGTCAGTGTGATGCAGGCAATATCGCCTTTTGTAATTTTTGCTGTTTTCGATGTGCAAGTCTTTAAATGTTGCCGTTAGCAAGTGTATAAAGTAATGTTTTGTACATTTATATCAGGTATTAATGATTTTACACTGACTTATCTGTGGGGGCCCTAATTTCGGGAAACACTATATAAACCGTTGTAACCAATTATATATATTGGCTCAAGTTTTGACCTGATTTATCCTCCCACTCTGTTTTAACAGAAAATTACTCCATGTTGTGGATCATTTGTTTGTTAGTTACTTAGATGCATTGTCATCATTGAGAATGAAATTCAGAGTAAGTCCAGCTGCAAAGTTAGAACTTGTTTTCATGTTTTGTAAAGGAGCAGCCATAGTCATTCACACAACAAACTTTTACCCAGGCAGTCCCAGATATGATACCCACTGGTATCTGTGAGAGATATTTGTAGCATCCAGAACAGAAACTGATCAAAATTACTCAAATAGCATTTGTTTCACCTTACTTTGTACATCTCAGTAAAAAAAGGTAAAGGTGTCAATTTGTATAGCACATCTCGCGTACAACGCCTGTAATGCACTTTTCGTCACTAACCCGAGCCGCCAGCCACACGGCCACTACGTGCGGCCTGCAGACACAGGCTAATGCAGCGGTCGGCTAGGCAGCCCCAGTCAGCTGTACTAAGGTCACCACCTTCCGTAACCCATATAAGTGAGTTACTGCTCATTTTACCATCCCACGGAGGGTAGAAGGCTGAGTCGACCTAGCTGGCAGGCTTCGCACCGAGATGGTTTACCTGCCTTTGAGCTTATTTTGTTTGGATGTGAACTTTTGCATGTCGTTAATATGTGTTGGTTCCTGCTGCTGTGACAAAGGTGAAGGAGAGTTTGGTGACATTGGCAGAAAGCCTGCAGGCAGAGGGTGATAGACTTTGTATGCAAACAGAGGCCGCTTCCACTCGGTAATTTTTGGCTGTTTGTTAAGGCTGTTGTAAAGTGTGAAATAAGGATATTGCACGAATTTTGCCATAAATTAACTGGAATTACATTTTGAAGGTACTAACTTGGTCATAAAATTGTTGCTTGTACTTTTTTGTCATCTAAGTGTGTTACATTTGTCGATCCTTTGGCCGGTTTTAAAAGATGTTTTCCGGATTTTTTTTTGCTGCAGAGTTGGCAGGTCTGAATTGTACGGATTATATATTCATGTTGCACAGTAAATTGAAGTAAGTGTACTTTGGGCTTAATGGCTATTTAAGTGACTTGTGCCAGTTAGTTGATGCAGACTGTGCATATGATAAGTGCTATACATATGTGGATTATGCATATACTAAGTATATGTTTGTGTGTATGATGCTGTAGACCTCCAATGAACAGGTCGCAGTCTGCGTTTGAAGCCACGGGATCGGCGGAGCCTTCGTATGAAATGCCGGACGTGCCTCGCAGTGTCAGCCATCACGACATCACCACTACTTCAGCTGGTCAGTTAGCTCATTATTCACTCTCATTTTATTGTAACTGGTTTTAGCTTTTAGGATAATCTTAGCCATTCATCTGTGATATCGGTAATAACAACGATGATAATAAATGAATATCATTTTGTGTGACATAATGTTGAAAAAAGCTACAAGGTCGCATTACAGTTTGATGCAGAAATGGCAGTTACACTGACCAGGAATTTAGGACAGGCTGATCTTGTACCTGGTTTATTGAATAAATCATTTATTTTTCAGCAGTAGTGTGATGGTATCACTCATTATCACCATTTGTTTGTCAAAAATTTACTGTTGCAAAAAGCTTACAGTTACCTAGCTTGCTTGTACAGTAACTCTGGAAAAATTTACTGATCATTCAAACACAAAACAAAACTGACAGTAATGGTGCAAATTTGTGATTGTATGAAATAGTACACAGTGTGTTAAGAGTTTCTGTGTATACATTGTGTCATTAGAACAGAACGAGTATTTTATTATGTCTGGCAAACAGTCATCCCCACCAGCTGACTGTGTCACGGATGATGCCATTTATGTTAATGGACCACAGTCTACTGCTTCGGTAGTTGGATCTGTGGAAAGCCCAGACGTTGCGACAGTGTGTATTATTATTATTTTATATTATCTTCTTCATTCATAGTTGATTATGTCAGTTTTATCGTGTGACTTTGCCAATGATACAGGCATTTTGTTGAGAAATTGATTTGTTCTCAAAGTTCAAACGTGTAATGTGTGTAGGTGTTACTACTGTTTATTTGATATTTGTTATTTCTTGTCCTTTATCATAAATGCAAGACAATATGCTGTGGATTTTCATTGATGGTAGGAAAGTTATGAAACATCTCACCCAGGCTAATAGAGTAGACTTATGTATGGCATGAAGAGTTTGGTTTGGCTTTTTAACTTATTGGCTTAGCCTATTGAAGCAACATGATTTTTGAGCTCATCTTGTATGTCACATGCCTGCTAGACTGCAGTTCTTTCAGTATGCTTTAGGAATGAATTGGATTTCAGTCTCGGCTTTGGCAGTGCTCACGTCCGGCTATTTTTAGCAAATCGAGCCTAGTGCAGCTGAGTAAAACTTTGGGAATAATTGCTAGATAGTGACAAGTCTATTGCGTACAAACTAATTACTTCTCAGAGTAATGAATCCAGGCTTGGCTTGTCATTATTTGATCGATTATGTTTCTGCTTTTATTTGTTGAATTTCCTATTACAGTCGAGTCCTCTGGCTAATGGTCAAGTTCAGTTAGCAACTGGTCGTTCTAAGGAAGGTGCGTACGAGCTTGCGAAGGATTTTGGTGATGAGGGCAGCCAATTAAAGAAAGACGCAGACCCAGTCTATACTGTGCCCACTTCAAACCGGCTCGTCAACTACATCGAAAATCAACAGATTCTTTATCGAGTTAGTCCATGGATCTGTTGCTTGGTTCTGATACAACTGGTAACATGATGTTTAGACGTGTAGCATTTGTACATTTTGCTTTAGTGATGACAAATAACACGAGTCAGACTTATGACCAGAGGTGCTTTGCAATTTCATGACTGCAGATTAGTATGAGCTAATTATACTGTAGCACATTCTGTAGCCATTCATAGCCTCTGCCAGTGAAAATTAAGACCCCCACTACACCACACCACCCCTGTGGGCTACAGTGTCTGTATTTTTTTAGTAGGAGCTTTGTGTCGTTTAGCGGTTGAGTTTACAGTATTATCACACAATCGTCATGTTTATTGACTTCAGGTGAAAGCGTCACACCAGTATATAGCTGACGATACGGATGAGCTGTCGTTTGAACCTGGCGAAATCATATCTGTCATTCCATTTGATGATAATGATGAACAGGTTAGTAACTTGCAATTTTCCATGAAATTGATGTTGTTGTTGTTGTAGCTTGCAGCTCCCCTCCTTTTGTCAGTTGTTGTCGAGCTTGAGAAAATCAGCCACCACATTTGGATCGTTCCATAGGTCGTGAGTTGTCAGTTGTGTTGGGCAGGCAGGGCACTGGAACAAATGTTCAACGGAGTGTGGTGCCACTCCACAGTCCAGGCAAACATCTGTCACGCCTGCAGTGATGCGGTCCTTGTAAGAGTTGAGGAGCCGGCAGAGACCCGACACAGTAGTCAATGCAGTTGGCGATGAACGCGTGAACCAGCGTGGCGATGGAGTTGTCATCTAGCGAACGCCAAATATGGCGTAGTTGCTGGTTGCTGCTAGTGATAATGATTGGAGTGCACTGATGTTTTTGGTTGGACGATTGGAGGGCCATCTGGCCTGTTCAAAGTCTGTTTTAGAACTACCATGAGTTCACTTTTTTGCGACCAGGCTTAATACAGAGTAACTCCAGACATTGGCTGGTTGGTAGTTTATTGAAAACTGTATACTGAACACTGCCACATGCCATTTCATTAAAGCTGCTGAAATAAAATAACATGAAATAGCCTAGTAGTGTTTTTGTATTCTATTTTTATTGATACTTCTGCATACTTGCATGCTGTTATCATTAGTATGTTTTATAATTTCTAGTAAGTATTATGTAATATGTATGGGTGGAGCATTAGCATTTCTTGCCATCTGTTTTGTTTGTCAGGCTCATATTGTGGCCATTATTATTTGACTAAGATCCAGTGATCTACATCAGACACACGACAAAATCGCCCAACTTTATCGCGCAATTTTTTTGCGCGACATACTTGCCTAGGCAGCTGTCGAATTTCTATCGGCAAACAATCACCAAACAAACATGGCTTCCAGCATTACAGACAACGTCCGGGAAGTTTAACTCTGGAACTTCCTGACATAAACTCGACCCATTTAGCCTGCGGCTAAAAATAGACATAAATTTGCCGAATAGAAACCATCTCATTGTCGTCTGCTACAGCCTAGAACCCTGTGCTTGAATGTAATTACAGCTCCATGTACTAAGTGGTTACTGCACGACGCAATTAAACAAATGTATCGTACAACAAGTGTTTATTTTGGTGACTTTTAATACTAAAATTAGTACTAACGTCATAATTGACTCGCCAATACTTACGAGTCAGACGATAAGCAACACGAGAATAACATGTAAACAACAAACTGGTCAATCACAGCTCAGAGATTCGGCGATAAATCGACAAGGAATAGAGATGGTTTCTGTTTGGCAAATTTATCGTGCGACGCGTCAAAAGTTGTGCAACTTGCCGTGTCATATGGGCAATTTTGTCGCTCAATAAAGTTGCGCGACAAAATTACACAACTTTGTCGCATGTCTGACATGAACCTAAGACTAAGGCAACCTGGTTTCTCGTTCTTTCAGTTATCTGTGACCACCAGTTTACATTCATTTATTACTTAGTAGTCACAGCTGTTATTGGACAATGCTGATCACTCAGCACAGTACAGACATCTTGAATATTAATGAGCAAGGTTGTCCAATTAGTAAAGGACCAGCAACAAGCCTTGAAAAAGTGAGATAAAGACCAAACTATATAGACTTTGTGACCAAGATGTTATAAGACTTGAGAACAGAGGCTCGAGTGCACGTTTGATCTGATCTGTAGGCAGTTGTGAGTGCCATTGGCCTTTCTGTCTTCTGGAACTTTGTAATACTTATGTTTGCAATGTGCATTGTAACTTAAACAAATTGTGACCTTTGACCTTCGTCTTTTTTGTGACAAGCACATCAGACAGTCCATTTCTCCACTTGTTCTCTCGTTCTCTGTCTGCTGCCTTGAGATACATGTCATTCTATGATGTTTTCCACCCATTTTTCTCTCTCTGCAGAATGTGTTTTTGTCAAGTGACACATGGTCGACCTAGCTTTCTCTCCTCATCTATGAATTCACAATGATACATAAATGAATATGCAGAGTTTATTATGTGAGCTTGGTGTATTTTTACAGGATGAAGGCTGGCTGATGGGAATAAAAGAATTGACCGTTGAGAAAGGTGTTTTCCCGGAGAACTTCACGCAGCGACTCTAGCACTGGTCATTATTCCACTGAAGCTGAATCTTTCTGTCACCAAACGTAGTTTATCCTGTTGTGTACAATGACATAGTAGTCAACAATATATCCAGTCTGGTGGATTTTTGGACCATTAATTATCTGCCCACGATTGACCAAAATGTTTAACTTTCTGTCTGTTATGTTACCATTAGATTACAGATTGTGCTTATATGCTTTTATTTTGTAAATTTGTTGATGCAATTTTGCATTGTTATTTTATTCATAATGATGATAGCAATAATAATAATAACAGTTATAAGTGCTATTATTGTTGTTGTTATTAATGTTATATTTTACTACTTAAATGACAGTTAATGATGAAGTGTCCAGTTTGCAAAGATTTTTTTCATCTGAGTTTGGTAGAGTGGTTTCATAAAATTTGGTAGATGATGATTGAATATGTTTGTTTTAAGCCGGAAAGTTAGCTTGTAATTTGTTACAGATATTGCCAGTGTCTCCACTGTATTTATATCTGCTTCCATGTACATACATTTCATTGTGGTGAGGTAGTGCCTTGAAACATTGTATCACGTACTCCAGTTCATGCCTGTTATGAAGTCAGGATATTGTAAACTTGATAACAATTATAGAGGACTTTGTTTTGAATTACTACTGCTACTTTTGTATTTTGTATTCAGCCATTTTCTTTTCTTTAGTTAGTTAATGCACATTACTTTGGATCATATTGTGGATCTTTCAGTCACACGGATCAGGCACCAACAAGCCTATGGCCTCAAAATATTTTATGTTGAATTCTGTTTTCACGGTTGACATGGCTAGATCTGTTTGGCTTTTAGGGACATTTGTATACACTATCAGTAGCCAGAACATAGACGAGGGATCACAAGAGAAGTAAATTTACTGATGCGAAAATTTCTGATATCCTGTGCATTTAATGCAGATGGATTTTATCTTTGCATATATTGGTGGCAAATTGTGCATTGCTGTCATCACATGTTGCTTTCTTATGGTTGCTGCAGCAAGAAATGTCTTGCAGAATTCTTGTATCTTTGATTTTGTAGCCCATGGCAAGCGGCTGCTGTTTTTCCGCTTGCGTTAGTTGTCACCGTATTTTTTGCAAATTGTCTTACATTTTACCAGATATGTGCAACTGTATTTTCACTTGCATATCTATTTGCATTTGTTCATACTGTGTGGTGTGATTTTTATGTTTCAGTTCTCAGCTTTTTCCGGTCTATGTAATGCCATAGTAATGTTATTTAGTAAAAAGTTGGTATAAATGTAGTTTAGCAATTCTGTTTTTTTTATAGTTTTGCTGACATGTACTCGACATTGTATAAGTATAGTTCTAAGTTAGTTTTGTTGTATTTTTGTACAGAATGTGTGCAATGAATTACGTCATGTCATGGTGATCATTTACCATGACAGGGTCTGCATTTTAAACTATATTTTTCTTTCCTACTGTCGTAGAAGGTTTAATAAGATTTTGTAGATTATTTCTGCTACATGGGCTAGTCTGTATTTATGTTGTGTGGGATCTGCTTTGTTTTCTGATGTTGTATAAAGCCCCTAAAATGGTTTTTATTTTGTTTTTGTTAGTATTTATTGTTTCAATTTTTTTTATATTTGTGTTGCTGTTTATTACTATTATTATTATCTGACAAGTCTACCTGCAACTATAATTTTAAAGTGTAATTTCATAAACAGTTTTCAGTGGTCCTGTACTGATATTTATTGCTTGAAACTTCACTTGATTGCTCCAGCTAATGCTTTGACATTACTTCATTTTATTACGTGTGACAGCAGCTACTGCTGTGGTGCGTCTTAGCCATCGCAATTCTGTCTGTCCGTCCATCTGTCTGTCCGTCACACGGGTAGATAGTTAATAGGATCTCCAAATCTTCACCATCGGCTGCCTGGAAGACACTAGTTTCAGGATCCGTAAAGCTTTTTAATAAATTCCACAGGGGTCACCCCAAGCGAGGGCGGTAAATGAGAGGAGTGGTACAGTAAATTTGTGATTTTTAGCTAATAAGTCGCCATGTCTCAGAAACGGTGCGAGATAGGGCCAAGGTTACTATTAAGCACTAATAGAAGTTGTACACTGGCTTTCGATTAGCAGCAAAAGTAATGACTTTGGCTGACCTAGAATGCCAAAGTAGGGGTTTTATTGGTTTTGGTGATTTTAAGCTGCAACACATATTTTAACAGTGAATTGTGCCGAAATCACTACAGAGAGACCGTGTCAACCTGTGTATGAAATTTTCTACATTAAATGTAGTTTTCACTAGTTTAAATTTCGGCCCCCTGTGTTCAAGGAATCTTTTATACGGGGTCATCAAATTTAGGTACCCTTCAAAATGTGCGTTTTCGGCTGCTTGAATGACAGCAGCCACGCAAGACCAGTTGCGCCATCTGGCGTATGTGAATGAGTGAATGAAAATCATCGTGACCAATGTCAATTGCTGGGATCAGTGAGTTTAGATTTTGTTCACAGGGGGCCTTCAAACATGCACTGCTGTTGCATTTTCCCCTTTGCGTTAACTGGGCTTTATTGTAAGCACTTGTCAGGTTAAAGCCTATATTACATCTGTATTATGTCTCACGTTGATCTTGCTGTACTCTCCATTCTGACAGCACATTTTAAATAAGCTAACATTGTATTGTGGTGAATTGTCTGCTTTAGTTCGTCACAACCAACCCTTGAAGTATTATTATTGTTATTCAAATATACATCCGTTTTAGTAATGAATTTCTGGCAAATAAGAGTGAGATTATTGTCAGAGCTGTACTTTAATATTTGGCAGTGGTTTGAATGCTTTTGTGCTAACAATGCTATGCATGTGTTTGTAATCTCTGCAGTAGTTTTTAAGCATTCATCTGCCCCACTGCAATGTCTGTGATATAGAATCGAATCAAAGTGACAATATTTAATGTATAGTAAATTGTCAAACATATTGTTTGTAAAAGGCATTTGATGATGGCTGTTTTTGTATGGCAAGTAATTGTGCAGTTTTGTCATATGCTTTCATATGCTTTTGCAGGTTTTCTTTTGTATTTTGACATTTGTAGATAATCTTGTGGAGTCCCGCCACTAAGCATGATGTGGCAAAACATGATGTAGTGATCATCAGTGCATACGTCAATAAATCAGCAGTCAAAACGTTAATATATAATAGAATGATTAAAGAATAAAAATGAGTAAATGAGATTGAGAACATAAAAAGATGGCACTGGTAATGCTTTGCTGGCAGATTATCAAGCTGTTTTTGCGTTTTTGATTTATGGCTGTTGTTAAGCTGTCTAGTTTTGCACTGTTATTACAACTGAGGTCGAAGTAACTTTTTAAAGATATTTTTTATGGAGTGAATGTTATTCATGCGTCATGCCAGTGGTGTGGAAATGACCGCAATAATTTGTATGTCGTTCCGTATTTGGGATATTCCTTCATTTTGTCAGTTAAAGGGCATACGTCCGGTAAAAAGCCATGCTGAGAAATTTCTCCAAAGGTTCTATTATGGCGTCTGGCCTACCGTAGATCATCGCTGGTCCCCTGGACAGATCGACCTGTTAAACAAAAAAAAACAATAGTGGTCTTAGCGGTTTCTGTTTAACAGTTTGTCTCTCAGTTGTGGCTTTCTGCAATTTCAACTTTGAGAGTTTCTGGACGAATTATTTCAACAAAGCCATGTTTGGTTTTAGTGACCTGATGCTTTCTTGCATAATACAGTTTAATTTATTATTGTATAATTTTGCCATGTGTTAAATTTCTAATGAATGACTCTTAATCCCTACGCATATTCTGTGTCCATATTGAACATGTATATTATATACAAAAAGAAATTACATACAGGGGAGAATAATTAACAACTGTTTGTCATCATTTTAGGTGGATGTAGACTATTGACGATGAACAGTAAAATGTTGCTTATTTTAAAATGTTTGCAATATGTACAACTGTGTCAGTGGTGTTGTGTGTTTTTTCGCATGCACAATTTTTATTATAAACTGTTGCTTTTACGGTAAAAATGTTGCCACAGTGTAAATGCTGGTGCTTCATTCGCTTGTAACTAGTTGTTTAATTGTTCAATTATTGTTAAACATTATAAAACTGTTTTTATTTACAGGCTTTTAGTCACTTTAAAGCATTTTAGTCTCTTGGGATGCAAAATCTTTGACCACAAACAGCAGTTAAGCACTAGAGTGTGATCAGATATGTATTGCACTGTGTGTGCAAATTATTTATGTACAAGAAAACATGCACACAGACATGCTATTACATAACTGCAAAGCTACAAACTACCAGTATTTTTTCTGGAATGCTCAGTCATACAACTCATTGCACATTAGTATTGCAATGGTATGACAACAATCTGGAGATCAGCTTTAGCAATGTACATCAATCCATGACACAAACTGTAAAAAAAATTCCAAGTTCAAGATGAAATTGAAAAGCATTTTTAAAAGCTGCATTTTCACATCAACAAAATAATTCAACGTCAAGTTACTAGAGCAACAGGCAACCATTAACAGTACACCATCTTAAGCCACACGACGTTTTTTGGCTAAGCGCCACATAACATGGTCTCGAAGTAACTACAGGCCAGACCCCGAGACCAATGCAAAGTGCTATTATCATTAACAACAAAAACAGCTGACATATATCACAATGTATTTTACTAAATTCAAATGGTGTGTTTCCACCTGAAAGTGGAATATGGAGTACCGGAATGTGCGACTTGAAACAAGTCCAACTTTTTTCTCTTGGGCCAAATAACAACCTGTTGTAGTCCGCAGGCTGCAGTAAATGTACCACTGACCTAAGGCAACTCAGCCTGGCCACCCTTCTGTGGCACAACGAACTTACTGGCAACTGCCCTCCCTGCCAAAAAAGTGTACGCTGGTAAAACCAATTTCGCAGAAAAAGTGCTTCATGTGCCAACAATCTACATGATCAAAACTCCACTTACAAGATGAGCACAAAAATTATTTTTACCAAATGCCAAAAAATAATTGCAGTTTTGTACATTTGGCCACGATTCACAGGACCACTCAGTTACCCTACTGAACGTTGTAGGCTACAGACAAGACTCGGCATCAAAACAGTAAGGCAAGATGACATCGTGACAGTAACAGTAACAGTCGCTTGGAATGACAAATAGACATCAACGTTCCACTGAAGAGATCTGCGGACTTGCACATGCTCAGGAATAATAACAACAACAAAATAGAAAAAACAATGTTAATGGTGCTCTCATCATGGCACGGCCATTGCGAGAGCACCTGGTTTATTCATAAATGCAGTACAGCATCAGGCATTGGACCTAGCTGATTGGCTTGAGCCACAGATCAGCCTATAGACAGCTATATACGCTGTGTCCCAAAAAACGTCCCACTTTGTGACTGTCTATATCTTCACCAAATATTAACCAATTTTCAAAATTCTTTCACTGGTGCATTTTTTGGACAATGGGCAAAAAATGATTATTGAATATACCACCACACATTAACTGTGTTGCTACACTCCCTTGTGAAATATAAATGCAAGAAAAACTAACAATAATACACAACAAGCATGTTGGTAAACAAAATACACTTCCGACCAAAAATGCAGTGAATGATCTGTACGATGCTATACTATGTTAGATCCGTTTCTTTGGATATCTGGCATATTGAACGATATGTTTGTTTCTGGCCTTTGTGGTTTAGCAAGCATACCCTTTCATTCACAGCGACCATGTTCTCTTCAGTATGTGTATGATTCAGTTCAGTCTGCCGGTCTCATGCCTTTGGTCGGTGCTGCATGTTTCCCAAATCTCTGTTAATAACATTCCCACTCTTTCCCCATTGCAAATTATCTTCAAAAATTCTGCCAGTATTATCCAAAAACTGTATTTTTAAACCATTACAAGTTCTAATCAGAGCCTTGTCTCCACTGCTAAATGGCACTTTACACCACCGGTATATCGTCAGTGCATTAAAAATTATTATTCACTACAATATCATCTGCTTATGGTTTGTTTACAAACATCAAAAATGCATATAAAACTAAATATTATTTAATTTTTGTATGAAAATTAGTACATTTTTAAAGAAATGATTTTTTGCATATTTGAAAATTTGTTTCACATGGTAGTGTAGTGACAAAGTTAAAGTGTGGTGGGATATTTAACAACTACCTTATTGCTAATTGTCCACAGTATGGGCTAGTAAAAAAATTTTAAAAATCAGTTAATATTTGACGAAGATATGGAAAATGACAAAGTGGGACGTTTTTTGGGACACAGTGTAGTGTTACTACATTCACCATCACCATTTATTACTACCAATCAATCAGTCAAAACACATTTACATAGTGCTATATGTCGCTAACAAATCATCAGAATTTTAGAGTGCATTTGGCAAGATACAACTGACGTTTCTCAACATATACCCGTTGCATTCAAAAATTGAAACGTATCAAAGCACTAGCACAGCACAGTTCATCTATCCACTATAATACTACAGTCAGCAGCTTAGACGACAAAATGCTAAGAAATTGTTCCTATGCTGCTGAAATGAAGTTCCGATAACGTTTTAGAAATGGCACACAATTATTGTATTCACATTCAGCATTCTGAGTCAACAACAGTCGAAGATGGAATTCAACATAACTCATGCAACGTACCATCTTAAGCAAGCACTGCATAATATATCACTAGATTACTCAATATTTACATCAGCCAAGGCAGTTGTGTTCATAGCATGCTATGTCTCAATGTGTGTAAGATGTGAAAAAAATTATGATGAACTTTTCTTGGAGGTAGACTGTAGCCAAGGGCCCAATTGAGTAGAGTTTGGTGGCAATCTGGATTCTTTCATGGATCCAGCATTTTGAAGTGTATCACATCAACAAGCTGTGTATCAGATTTTGGTTGAATCAACTTTGGATGTGCTCTCTATCCACCAAAAGATACAGTTTTGGTTAACGAAATCTGTATCCAGCCTTCCAGAATCAGGATGAGAAGCCAGAAATTTATCAAAAAGTTGTTCATTTAATTACCACAATTTCTACAAAGAGCCAAGAATAACGCACAGCAATCCTTGGCAGAAGTGTGTGGTCACTAGATGATAATATTTTTGTCATATTATATACATAATATAAACACTACACATTCACACGTATAGAATGCATGACAAATAGCTGTTAGTACGAATGTAAAATGCAGTAACCGAGAGAAGCACTATCTGCATTAGCAAGCGACAACGCAGTCACACAACTCATAAAGCTGGCAAAAATCTCGGTACCATAAACTAATAAACACAAAATATGAAGAACTGTTCATCAGCTGCAGAAATGCATCGTATGGCATTGTTACCATTTCACACATATACGTTGATTTATTCGTTAATTCATGAGGTCATAAGTTTCATTACCGATCTTGCCTGTCTGTCTGACATGTATGGACACCTAATTCAAAAACAAAAAGGTGTAAAAATACTGAAATTGGTATCAACATTCCACTTAGCATGAGTAACTGATGTACCAATTTCACTTCCATAAATCAAAGAAGCTAAGATGACATCAATACCTCCAAAAAATGACACATCTCATAAACACTTGACCTAATTTATCGCAAACACGTATAACGTTCAAGAAAAATTCAGTCAAAGTGTGTCTACAAAGCTGTGTAAATTTAATAATTCAAAGCTAGATTGACGACTGCATAATATGGCGGCACCGAGACGACATTGTTTTTCTAGTTTTCACTATTTTTTACACTATATACTAGAGCTGTCAAATTAACGCATTAATTTAACGTGCTAAAGCGTTAAAGAATTAATGTGCATTACGCACATACGTAAAATTACTTAATTCTGTGAAGCAAGAGCTCCAATATTCCATTAGGCTATGTTTATTTGACGAAGTAATTAAAATGGTTTTGTTGCCACTGGACGTTGGAAACTGCAGATTGACAGTAAATAGCAGTATATCAGCACTAGCAGCAATGTGTTTGATGAGTGATCAGTTACAACTGCAGCTGCTTGATCTGCTCGGCTGCTCAGTTAACTCAACTCCTCGTGAACGTTGAGATGATGACGTTGACCGTGCACTCACCTCGTTCTTTGGTAATCTTTTCGCTGTTCACACACACATGCTCAATTCAACTCAGCGTCCTAGCCTCAGCGGAATGGGAAATGAGTAGTTGCTTACAGGCTACAGGGTAAAGGCCTAGTGTAGCTGATTGGGGCAGTGGTATGTCTGCTAGCTGCAAACCACAGGTCTAACTGTTTGCTGATGTGGACAATCAGTGGCTGCATAGCTCGCTGCAGTATCATTAGCTCATGCCAATCAGCTGCCACTATCGAGATTGTAAAGTGCTTCCGGAAATGGGTCTAGCCCACTGAAATATATAGTCTAGGCTGGAAGGAGCCCCGCCTACTTCAGCGCGCCTGTGTGCTGAAGCCAGCTGTCGGCCATATTGCTTGTGGCGACAGTAGTGTTGTTGTCTGTTGTAAGGTAAAGTTAATTAGGTGAAAATGGTCAGATTTTGTTCAGCAATTAAC
>Ga0209367_1008458_pt1 | contig 14066 bp, 5 predicted proteins | sample WorMetLIZISLAND2_FD_187412 | JGI IMG/M metagenome (GOLD analysis project Ga0209367, IMG submission 187412) | Marine gutless worms symbiont microbial communities from Max Planck institute for Marine Microbiology, Germany - Olavius geniculatus... ... | reverse complement strand
TCCCTAGGTAGTGCAGAAGCATACATTGGGTGAGGTGGAAAACTGAACGGTCATTTGATGGCAAGTTGTGTCAAGAATATTTGTGCCAAAAATTATTAAAATTTTTGTAATTGGTTTTCAAGATACAGTTGAAAATGTCGGGGATGTTTTTTTGGGACACAGTGTAGAATGAAGGCCTACTACAAGGTGGCTGGCTTCGTAGTTTTGCGGTAGTGAGATCGCGAGGTCATTGTTTCGACTCCCGGTCAAGTGCTTACTATACTTGGATCGGTGACTGCAGACAACTAAACCATCCAGGTATATAACCAACACCAAGGTCAACTCAGCCTTCTATCCCCCACGGGTAAGTAAATCGAGTACCGACCTGTCTGGTTGGGGTTAATACGGAACGCATTCACCTGTGTCGGGTGGCAGGTAGATAAATATTGTGTGATCCCATACGGCAGGCGACGCTCCGTAGCTCTGCGATGGTTCCCCGTAAAAAGCTACACACCACCTTTAACCTTTGCCCTTTTACTTCGAATCGCTGTTGCAAGATATCAAGAAACAACAAGAGATATGGCTTCAAGACCATGACCTTCATCTCGAAATAAAGATCCAGATTATGAAGTCTTGGTCTTCGTCGCCATGGAATTCTACAGACCAAGTTTTTCTAATTTTGTGATTATTTACTTTATTGTTTAAGAACTTTCCAAAAGGGTAGTGAAGAATGCACAAAACTTGTACTAAGGATATCTGCAAAACACAGAGGCATTGTGGATTTTAAAAAATCAACGAAACCGAAAGTTGCAATTTTCTGACAAACACTGCAAATTTTCGACAAAGTAAATTATGGGTGCTGAAAATTCCAATTTTGCTCCAATACATTCCCAAAAATTAGTTTTCTGGACTAAATTTTTGCACTTTTGGACAAAGATTTTCCCACAAAAAATTTTCTGACAATTTTCCAGCAGCCAAAAATTTAGGGTGGGCAATGCCCCCCTCCCTACTCTCCTGCCACGACGGCACTGGCGAAGCAGCTACTTTTGCGCGAAATGCAGAAGCTTCTATCCCTATACTTGGTTGGGGCAGCTTACGCCCAGTAAAAAAAAGAGAGGAAAGAGAGTTTTGTTAAGGGTGTAGATCAAAACTCCCCCTCCTATTTTTCATTTGGCAACGAAAAAAACGGGGAGAAAGGAGTATAGAGCATAAGAATAAAGAGTAGAGAGAAAAAGGAAGAAGAAAAAGGGACGGATGGAGAGGGAAGGGGAAGAGTACTTAAGCCTAAAAGTGAGGGGAAATTTGCATCCGATTTCGATTCCAGACTTGGGGGAGATAAAAAACCACTGGTGAAATGTTAGTAGCCTACCGACACAGACCTGGCGCCCGTCATTGTTGGGCATTGATCAGCGACGTTCCTGCTGCTACTGCTGGTGACCGTGTGGTTGTCTGGAGTCATGACGTCATCACATGATGTCATCGGTCTCAGTCGTCGGTACAGCCAGTGAACAAGTGCGCTGAAGCTGGGACGCTGGACGGCGTTCATCTCCCAACAACTGCGCATCATGGCGTAGATACCTTCATCACCGGCTGCAGCCATACTCTCCTACACACGCAGTGGCCCAGTACAAACTAAGCGCTAGGCTAACTATTGTCATATCTTCATCAAAATAATACTGATCTGTTTCTAACATTCTTGCATCGATATATTCCGCAGTAAAATTATTGCAGTTTTAAGCGAGACGCCACCACACCCTAAACATGTCGCTGCACCGCAAAGCTATCGGCTTAAAAATAACAAGGTAACTTTAACACTTGAATTGTACAACACTGTTACAACAGGCCTAAACTCCACTTCAGTTTGTTAAGGATATGTTGTAAAACGTCAAACGTGCCGTACAACAGACTGTGCAACATAATTATCTACAGCAAATCGAAAGTCCACCGCATATCCAAAGCAATTAGTGTTTTATGTCATAAGCCAAGTCAGCAGCCTATAACAAATCCACAGCGTCCAACATTAGCTACGACTTGCTGTTCAACATCTAGTCCACGACAAATCAATCACGGAGTTAGGGGAGTTTAGTTAATTAGTTTTGCTCAATATGAGATTACTATTCACACATGACGATTGACAGTACATTAATGTGACTGACTGCATTGTGTCCAGCCAAACCTTATCACGATATAAAAAGCTGAGATAACTTTCCCTACAGTGAAAGAATTTGTATATTGCAATTATAAATTTATAATTAAATTCATCGAAAAAATAACCGTGTTGAATAATGAACAACACTTTTTGACAATAAAAATGCCATAAACTGCTGGATTTTCCTTTGCTCTTTTTGCACTGTTAGCTAGGCCTATCTAGCTGTTACTTGTACGTTCACAAAATTAATTACCTCTGCCAAGGAGGTAATGTTTTTGCCGGTTTTTGTTTGTCTGTTTGTCTGTCTGTTAACAAGATAACTCAAAAAGTTCTGGAAGGATCTTTCTGAAATTTTGAGAGAATGTCGGGCATGGCATATGCTACAAGTGATTCAATTTTGGGGGTGATTCAACAGGAATCCTGGATTCTGGATCACTTTGAAATTTTCGTTACCATTGCGGTAAAGGGGGCATAAGGGAACCGCTGGCAAAGCGAATATGGTGACGCCACCTGGCAAACGACATTGCCTTGGCGGAGGTACCTGCGGGCTATGACTGCTTTCTAGTGTTATTACTTTGACCTATTCGTTTGCTGCCGTTACACACGGTGTTTCATAAAAAAACACCTTTTTGTTTTTTTTCATACTTTACTCAAAAGATGATCAATTAACACAAAGTTTGTACCAGTTGTAGCTGAAGAAATACTAATTCAAAATATTGCAACAAAATATGGCAGTTGATTAAATATTCTTTGCTAGTCCTGACGTAATGCTGACGTCATAATATGTCATGGGTACAAACTGGATAGTCTCAACTGGTGCCGTCAGTTGCTACCCTGCTTTGACGGTGAGCTTAATCTGGTTTGCTAATGAAAAATGTTTATTGTGTCAGCACTAAGCAACATGGGGACATGAAATCAAACGTCTTGCCGTCCAAAAATGCAACAATTTTGCAAGCTCGGTGTGCTAGTGCACTGTCTTGCTCAAACGGGGAAAAAGTTCAACTATCCCCACAGACACGTAAATGACATCGCTTTGCATGTTTTTGTAACAGTAATTGTAAAACTACAACAATTTGTCATGAATAAACCAGATTTCTTCAGCTGCAACTAGTACAGATTTTGTGTAAATAGATCATCATTTGAGTGAATTACGAAAAAACAAAAAGGGGTCCTTTTTATGAAACACCGTGTAGAGTAGACCCTACGGTGAAAAATATTTCGCAAAGCAACAGCGACCGTGAGACGTGTCTTACTGAAGGCATTGGTAGAATAAAGCCTGCGCTGACTGCTCGTATGACTTGTTCATCGGACCACCCGCAATACGGCTGCATTCCCAGGGACAACAGTTCCCAGACAACGACGCCATAGCTCCAGACATCAGACGCCGACGAGATCACGTGACTTAGTAGCACTTCCGGAGCGCACCAACGCACCATCAGCCGACCAGTCTGCCAATCAATTCAATATAAAATGAGATTAAAATAAAATAATCCAAAAATATTCAAATACCATAAGAACATTCTGCTGAACTCGTTGCAGCCTGCAGGTCAACGTTAAAATAATTTAATGTAATTTGTTAAAATGAAGCAAAATAAAACAACAACAAAATTCAAAACATTCACATACAATATGACGAATAAAACAGAACCAGCAATTCTGACCAGCAATTCTGTTCTCGCAAAACACTGAAACGTTTGATGCGTCTGACGGCGTGCATTAAAAAGTTCCAAATTCTAATCTACACTGTGTCTCAAAAAAGTATCCCCGACATTTTTGACTGTAACTTGAAAACCAATTATCAGATTTTGATAATTGTCAGTATATATATTCCTGACACAACTTGCCATCAAACATTCATTCAGTTTCCCACCTCACCCAACGTTTGTTTCTGCACTACCTGGGGAGAGCACAACCAGCGAAATATCCAATCCGATGTGATTGCTTAATTAACATAACTTGTAAAAACACATTTTGTTCACATTTCTGACACTACGGCTGACATTTCATTCAGTTGTCCATTTTTTAACTGCCTGCAGTGAAACTGCTTGAAGTGTTGGCCCACTATGCGAACACAGGCAAGGAGACGTTTTCTCCATTCATTGACAGCAGTATCAATAATGTTCTGCTCCAGACTAATCCAGGTTCTACCAGTCGCTTCTTGACTTTGCAAACATTGCTAAACTTCATCTGGTAGACACACTGCTGCACAACCTGATGTTGGGGCCCACAGATTAAGATAGATGGAATTTATTGACGTTTCTTCATTCATTTTAACACGTATTATGCTTGGTCTGATTCCCCCAGGTAGTGCAAAAGCAAACGTTGGGTGAGGTGGAAACTAAAACATTTATTTAATAGCTAGTTGTGTCGCAAATATTTTTGCCAGATATTATTAAAATCTGGTATTTTTTGTTCAAGGCACGATCGATAATGTTGGGGATGTTTTATTCAGGTTTTCTTTTATTTTAACACATATTTCGCTTGATCAGCTTTCCCTATGTAGTGCAAAAGCATACATTGGGTGAGGTGGGAAACTGAACAGTTATTTGATGTCAAGTTGTGTCAGGAATATCTGTATGAAAATTATTAAAATCTGATAATTGGTTTTCAAGTTACAGTCGAAAATGTCGGGATACTTTTTTTGAGACACAGTGTAGTATTTAGAGTTTGTAAGCTTAGGTCTGCAGCAATAAAACTTTTAAACTACCAAAACACAAACGAGAACTTCGGTTTTATTTTTGACGTAACTTTTTTAACATATTCAACAACAACAGCACAGAAATGATAATTCAGCATAAGTTACCGGCAGTACAGTGTTCCCACTGTTACATGTGACTGACTGACAGTTGTCCAGAGCCGATATCTTGCAAATCAGTCGATCTCCAACCATAATGTTCTGTGCTGCCAGTTGCTGCAAACAAAACAATCAAAATAACTTACCAAAAAATTGGGCTTATAAAAATGCATAACCTACAGTAGGCCTATTTAGCTAAATACAAATACATGATATAACAGAACGTAAATAAACAAACACACAGTGTTCATAAACTGACGAAGCTGACAAAGTTCAGTTAATTAACGCACTGATAACGTGACTATCACCACATATAACTTGTAAGTTCTTGCTCACTTGCTTACTTGCTAAAGCCAAATGGTGCATCCGCTAACTATGAATATTTTTTACACTGGTTGATTTTTTATAGAAAAAATTTACGAAGTAGACATAGTCTGTGTATGTAATTAAAGTACTCTATAATGTTTGGCTACAAAAATTTTTTTCAGTTTATAATTGCATAGCAAGGAATCATTAAAAAAAATGTTAAGGTCTGACAAATTCATTATCAGCAAAACCAGTTTTATTATGAACGAACCAATTAACCAATAGCATCCACAGATTACGAAAAAAATCGCGGCGTTATACTGACGGTGTGAACGTATCGTTTGTCTGCCAAGTATTTCATGCCGGACGCGATGTCATGCAACATGTGAAATAGATCGTTGACGCTCAGTATTTGTCCATGTTCACTCTGTAACGACCAGTCAGCATCTCATGCTGTTAACGTTTACAAACAATGATGATGATAATGATGATGATAGGTTGCACGTCAGACTTGCGATCGTGAGGGCGTTGGTTCAACTCCCCGTCGGATCGCTATCAAGTGGTTAGTACTTGGATGGGTGACTGTCTGCGCACACGTAAACCATCTAGGTAGAACTATATAACCAACACCAAGGTTAACTCAGTTTTCCATTACTCCATCACTCAAAGTGCATATCGGTTTGTCTAGCGAGAATTAAGGCGGCGCGCGTTCACCTGTGTCGGGTGGCAGATAACACTCTGTGATTCCATACGGCAGGTAACGCTCCGTAGCTGTGAAAGAACAACAACACAACAAAGTTTAATCTTTTTGGAAAAAAAATCCGTGCAATTTGTTATTGATCGCAGGTACCCGTATGAAGTTGAGCAGCGGTCCGTATTTCAAGTGTTCGGTGACGACTAGCTGCGGACTGCTGCTGCTGATGACGACTCCGTGCAGGTAAACAATGTTGACGTCATCAAATCTCCGCATCATTGACGCCTTCGTCATCAGTCTCACCCGATCAGCCTCTGTAGCCCGCTCACCCAGCGTTTCTATGATTACCGGGATCGCGGGTCGACCGGTCACCTTCAGATGACCATGGCAGATGTTACCGAACTCGCCTGTAACGGTAGTCACACATCGCACATCGTCGTGATCAGCACAGACTCCACTAGTTGGATTTGTTCAGCGGCGTCGTGGGTCAAGGGTCACAAAGTTAGCGAGGCAATAAGTAGCCTACTGCGAATTTCCGACAAAATTTCGACAAACGGTTCCACATTTCCGACAGAGAAGATTACCGGGATATGCCATGGATGCTCAAAATTTCGAATTTCCTCTGTATTTGCCAAAAACTTGGTTTTAGTCACAAAATTTAAATTTTTGGACTACAATTTTTCGACGGCCAATAAATTGGGGGAGGGATCTCTAGTAAAACTTCGACTTTATGTTGTTTGATGCTCAACCTGACGTGCCATTTGATTTGATGCGGACTTTTGATTTGCAGTATGTTTGTAGCACATCTAGAACAAAGTAGGTCGAAAGTCAAAGTTTAAGTCAAAAGCAGGTTAGCATAGCGCACAGAAACAAAGATAAGAAACAAGTCCACACCAAATAAAAGTAACGAAGTTTAGATTACAGAGAATTTAGCTCATTTCATAATATTGGTGAACCGCATTTCTAAAGACGCCACGAGCTGCAACCAAAAACATTTTACAACAAAAACGATTTTACAATTTTAAAAGCAGCCAGGTCGTTAAGGTAAAATAAGGTAAAGTCTTGCAGGTTAACCTTATTGTCAAGCACGATACACAATAGCGACAACACTAAACGGCAAAATACGACAGAAATTCAAAATGCTCTCTCTCCTGTCACGAATGCAGAGAAGAACTAGAAAGCAGTCGGAGCCCGCACACCTCCGCCAAGGCGATGTTGTTCGCTAGGTGGCAGCACCATCTTCGGTTTTGCAGCGGTTTCCCTTATGCTCGATTGAAAGCAATGGTAACGAAAATTTCAAAGTGACCCAGAATCCAGGATTCCTTCCGTATCACCCCCAAAAATTGAATCACATGGTAGTTTGTGCCATTCCTGACATACCCTCAAAATTTCAGAAAGAGCCGTCCATAACTTTTTGACTTATCTTGCAGACACACAGACAGACAAACAGACAAACAAAGTCTGGCAAAAACATAACCTCCTTGGCGGAGGTAACCAGACGAATACATTTCCGTGAGCTACTTCTCATTTACATCTACCGAGAGTAGGAGACTGAGACTGAGACTGAGTAGCTGGGTCAGCAACCTGCTTACGGTCGTTTGCAAATGACCCGCAACTACACTGTAGATTCGAACTGCAGAGTGAACGTTACGAGTCTGATAGTCAAATTCTCAAATCACTTACACTTACAACGAGATCTTAAACCCATTAGCCTAATCTTCAGTTGTGGACTACTAATGTTTAGTTTTTAATCGAAATGAACGATCAAGTGAGCAATCGTCGGCTTTTGTAAAAAGAACTACTGAAATCGTTTTATCATCACAACATCGGCCGTATGCAAAGCCGATCGCACACGTGAAACAAGACAGAAACAAACCAAATTTTTCTCTTTTATTTCTGTTTCATTTCACATGTGCCACCGGCTTAAGAAGAAGGCAGTCACGTCATACTGGTGCTAGTCACGGTGTCGATGGTGATGTGCGCTGGATCGAGACGAGGTATTGCAGCGTCTGTAGCCGACTGACTCAGAACGTCGACGTAAGCCGACGGATCCGCGTAGATGTGAGAATCATCGCTGATACGTGTGCTCTGAAAACTCGCTGTGTACACACGTAATATATAAGCTTATTGTCAAACTTCTAACACAATCCCGGTTTCCAATGCAGGCAGATTTCTACACTAAACTGATTTATTAGCTAACCTGTGCTGGCCATAACCGCGATTGCCAACATTCAACTATTTCTTTCTTAGACCTTACCTATAAGCCCTGCACAAAATGTCATTTAAAAAATTCGCATGTAAAATTTTTATTAATCTAGCTGACGAAAATCGACTGACTCAAGACATATAACCTCCTTCTCTGCTTCACTTTTAGAGGTTAAGATTAAAGACACATCAAAATTTAAAGGAACTACGCGGCCTTTCGCCATCAACAAACAACACTTCGAACAGAGAGAAAAGGACTTCACGTGGCTGACCGACCACTTTTCAAGGCTATGACAGTTCACTGTGTTGTAAGAGACACAAAGAGAGGTTTAGAGAAGACAAAAATCGCAAATGACGTTTATGAATCTTACCCGAAACATTCATAACTTTCGAGTCAGAACACTTCCGACCTGCAAAAATGCGCGTCATAAAATGTCACATCTAACGACAGAACATAAATCGGTCAATCAGAAACTGTGGCAAATTGTAGTTTTGGCCTACTCAAAACAACAAAGCTAATGACACAGTACAAATTGTACCGAGGTACTGCTTAGCCTACTGAAAAACAGAAACAAATACGATAGCCACTGAGCTGTACTTCAAGTAACCAAGCACTGCACTGGCAGTCACAAACGCTAAATAATGTGTGCAGAAATTAACGGATATAGTTGCAGGCAGTAGTCCATAAAATGGTGTGACTTCTATTTCTACGATAACCTCGGCAAATCTGGACCGGCTTTAGTAATTTTTTGACTGTTACATAAACTAAGTCCAGTTTTCTCTTATACCCTTTATGTGTAAAGCGACAATTGAACAGCTTTTGTGGTTTCTTGTGGACTTGTGAATGTTATGATACTAAAAGATTGTCACGGGTTTTTTCTCAGCAGCAGGTGTGTGCGTGCGTTGTTTGCAGAGATAAATAAGTAAACAGAAACGAACCGTTAACGTAGGTGAGAATGTCACAACTGCTGTCTGTACTGCTGTTCCGCGTTCGACGTCGTCTGTCATCCAAACACAGGCAATCATCCAAAATGCGCGTTTAGAGATCACTCGAACAAACATTTGCAAAAGATTTCGCACAAATGCATAATTCATCATATACGTCACTAAAGCCTGGTTTTATGCAACGCTGACGGCTTGGTCTAGTGCTTAACACGTTGGTCTTGATCAGTGAAGTTGCTCTACGCCGGACCCGGTTACTACTTGGATAAGTGACCTTGTGTGACAGGTAAACCTTTTGGATCTTGGATATTGTGATCTTATCAGTTTATTTTTTGCATAAATCAGCACAGTGATAGGCTACATAAAAACATATAATGCAGACTGCAGAAACACAAACACACATCTCGGATCAACTTAGCTTTCTATCGCTCTGGGGTAGGTAAATCAAGTATCATCTTGCTTGACTGAGATTACGGTAAAGTGGAGAACTGTATTTTTCCTTGAAGTACGGTAAGTAAGAATTTTGGCTATTAAAGCAACTCGGATTGGCCGGCATTTCATTGGTTGGTTGTTGATTGGTTGAAGTTATATGAACTGTGAGAGTAGGATTAGCAGACTGCATGCTGACCTGTAGAGACAGGAGACGATGACGACAGCGAGAATTATTATACAGAGCAATCCTCCGCTGAGAGCACCAACGATCATTCCTATGAACTTTACATCATCTGTATCAGCGTCGTCGTCATTATCATGAGCATCAGTACCTGTAAACAACCCATTTACAATATCATTAGATAACAGCAGACATTCAGGCAACTCAAGAACAAAATTGAACTTCTGTACAAAAACGTCCAAAGCCACAACGGGGCCCAGGGAAACATTCTCGCGGGTAAATTTTTTGTTTCTATTTTTTTTAATGACGCGTTCTGGTGTAGCCTACTTTATATTTTTGAGCGGCGGCGGGGGTCTGCTTCTAAGCAGTCATAATCTTCTCTGTTGAAAATTTGCAGCTGTCGGCTAAAACTCAGTCGAAAATTGAAAACTGCAACTTCTTGCCTCGTCCTCATCTTTTGCAGCCCACAACGCAGCTTATTTTATTACAATTATCAATTACAATTATCAATATGTGCTAATAAAGAAAAAAAACAAACCAGCAGGTTGGTTAACGTCATTTTTCGATAACGTAGTAGCAGTGATGACGTCACTATATCCACTCCACGCGTCGCGTATTCTGCATCTCACCTGTCCAATTATCACGTGACGTCACAATCAGTTCAGTTCAGTTCTGTTTATGACCTTGGTTTAGTTTTGTAGTATGGCTCATGGCTAGGCTATTACCAACATGCTTAATACCCCGTTTACACGATCGAGTAAACATCGAGCAAACATCAAGCAGGCCTGATGGAACCCCGCCCCCTGGCTCAAATGTAGACCTGGGCTTAGCCCACAGCTGATCACGTGTAATATAGGCCTTCCAATTACAACCCGCCCGCCCTCCTAATTAGCATACTAATTACTATAGCTCGTCGAGCTAGCTGAATGAATGCTGGAAAACATCGAGCAGACGTCGAGCAGACGTCGAGCAATTAGCACGTGCATTTTGTTTACATTTGCTCGACGTTTGCTCGATGTTTGCTCGATCGTGTAAACGGGGTATATCAGACCCACGAGAAACAATCATTATGGGGAAAAGTGTACTACCAACAGTTACAATTTAGCCATTCATAAATGATAAAGAATAGAGTTAAAGTTAGCTTGCTTTGTTCTTGTTAATTCTACAAAATAACATTTAATTCAAGCTAAAGTTCAGCAATGTATAATAATACTGATCGCACGCTTATACCAGACTACATAACCGTGCATTTTTATTCATTTATTGAACACGCAACATGGCAGCAAATATCACGCAATGCAGTACAATAAAAGCTGAAATAAACGTACAAACACAAAAATCGAACTAAAGATAACTAAAACCTTAAAAACTGATGGTCATAATCAGCCAGATAACGACGCAACGGAACGACATTAGTAAGAGAAATTGATGGTTTGGGTGCAACGGTAGGACGATAAACTTGTGATCGCGACTCGCGAGGTTGTGGGTACGACTCCTGGTCAGGTCGCTATCAAATCGTTACTACCTGAATGGGTGACTGTCTGCGGACAGATAAACCATCTCGGTATACAACAAACACCATGGTAAACTCAGCCTTCCATCCTTTCGGGGTAAGTAAATCGAATACTGACCTGTCTAGCTGGAGATGAAGCGGGGCGCGTTCACCTGTATCTGGTGACAGGTAACGCTGTGTGATCTGGCATTCCAGGTGATGCTCCGTAGCTTTAAAATGGGTTTTTCGTGGAAAGCTAAACCCTGTAAACTTTAAAAAAGCATTTTAAAATTGTTAACGCTTGGTCTGACGTACACGGAGCGAGTAGACGATGCGCGGTAGCAGTCCACGCAGAGTAATGTTCGCATAGACCGAGTGAGCCAGTGAAATCTTCGAGTCATCCTCATCACTTGCCCAGTAGCTGACTTCGTACAACTGCGCATCAGTGCTGCCACCTGGGAGACGCCAGCCGAGACTGACGTAATCAGCGCCGACCTCAGCAACCCACACTGACGTCACTCTCTTCATCACCCCTACAGCATCAGCAGCAGTCGCATTGCAGCTACACAGCACACTAAACTGCTAGAAATGCTCTCCACCAAATACAGATTTATCAGCTGCCCAAGACGTCAATCAATCAATCAAAATGTCGCGAACGAATGAGGGACACATAGGCCTAAGTGTGGCGAGTGCATGATGTAGTCGTTAAAACAAATGGCCGAAGTCGCGAATCGGTGCTGCTTCGTGGTGAATCATAAGTATAGATAATTGCAAGTTTTGGCTAGAAGTTCAATTCCCAAGTCTCCCTTATGCCAGGCGGGGCAAAACCCAAAACAGAGACCCCATGTAACACAATGTGTCACTAAACCACGCAAGTGTAGGCCTACATGCTAAGTGACATGCAAATCCGTCCAACGGTTTAAGCAGAGTGCACAAATGCTACAGAAGACAAACGGACAGTCAGTCTGACAGACGACAGACGGACAGACAAACCACTCTACGGAAAATGAGTAGCTGTAAGCAAAATTTCTTGCGCTAGCGCGATTTCGCAAAAAAATCCAGATTTCTATCGAGATACCCAGATCCGCGCCGCCCCAGAACATGAATCAACTAACCTAGGGGTGGACGCCACGCACGAGTGCCCTAAATAACTTGCTGAAATACACTGCAAAACGTCAGTATGCAGTTGGGTTGCGACCGTCTGCGGACATCTTCGTATAAAACCAACCACCAGGTCAACTCAGCCTTCCATCCGTCCGAGGTACATGGATTGTCGTTAAAGCGGGGCGCGTTCACCTGCGTCAGGTGACAGCATTGTGCGCTTCCGTATGGCAGATAACGCTCCGTAGATTATGAAGACTTACACACTTTTAATCTTTATACAAGTAATGTGAGCACAGCTCACGTGACGCGCGACAGCATCGGTCTTGCCACATAGACAATCAGTGTACAGTGTGCACACACAAATTGTCTGTGTCTCTAGTAATTTCGGCGCAATTCACTCTTGAAATGTGCGCTGCAGCCGAAAACTACAAAAAGATTAAAAACCTCTATATTGGGGGTTCAAGGTCATTCAAGGTCATCGATGTTTACATCATGAAAAAACTCGTCACTAGTGCTAGTTACGATAAGCAGTACGTCTGTGCCTATCTGCAAATGCCTTCACGCTAAACGAGCCAATAGCGGTAAAATAACCACTTTTGGGGGAGGGCAGAGCCGGATTAATGCATAGGCTTACGAGGCTATTGCCTAGGGCTCCGCGCTTTTAAAGGCTCCGGTCTAAGATGCACTATACGGTCAGTTGATTTTCAAGAAGACAATCGAAATTGTTGCCACCAGATGTCATAATTTACGGCTAAAATGCACCAAATTTGATTTCGGCTGGGGCTTCGCCCCAGACGCCGCTGGGGAGCTCACAGCGCTCCCCCAGACTCCCTAGCTAAATTTAAAGAGTTACACACAATGAAATACACAACGTTTTTTTTTCAAAATTTTGGCTATTTGATAAAATCCTTAAATAATTTTAATGGGTAATTTGGGTTTATTGTAATTTGTGCCGCATGTGTAAGGGGCCCCACAAAATATTTGGGCCTAGGGCCCCTGAAAGCCTTAATCCGGCTTTGGTTATGTTACCGTTACTGGCTCGTCTAGCGTGAAAACGGTTGCAGATACGCGTTGACTATATATCCGGCACCCAGATTAATAGCCTATGGGCTATTGATACGGCTGCATAATTTATAGCCAGCGCGGTGAGGAACGGCTATTTATTCTGAGAAAGAATTCTCTGAATTGTGCCAGCTAAACCTCGCGCCCGTAAATTGGAGCACATAGTAAAGTTCACGGTTTTCTTCGAGTGTCGCAGTATCGTGACATACATTAGTTTAACATTAGGGTTAGAAATAGGGTTAGGTTGAGGAGAAATAATAGTAAAAGTTGACGGCACTGTTAGCGTAACCATTGTTACCTATTTTACATCCTGGTCAAATTACTTTTACTTTGCCAGATGGCGACAACGATCAGAGATGCTCGCACTGAATACTGAATGGCGTTTGCTGCGCTGGGGTTAGGGTTAGTTATAGGGTTAGTGTTAGTTACTGAAATGTGTAAATAAATGTTGAATTGTTACAACGATTGTTACAACATTTTTAGTCTGCAAAATAACCGACCCAGATGGAACCGGATATTTGTCCAATTGCTCCGTATTTATTCGATTAATCGTGTGCCTTGCAGATAGTCACAGTGGTTGGTGGCGTGGCGTAGTCGGTAGCGCGTTTCGGCCGAAACGAAGTTACTCTACGCTGGGCCCGGTTAGTACTGCGATGGGTGACTGCCTGCGGGCAGGTAAACCATCTCGGTGCGAAGCCTGCCAGCTAGGTCGACTCAGCCTTCTAC
>Ga0209367_1008456_pt1 | contig 14067 bp, 12 predicted proteins | sample WorMetLIZISLAND2_FD_187412 | JGI IMG/M metagenome (GOLD analysis project Ga0209367, IMG submission 187412) | Marine gutless worms symbiont microbial communities from Max Planck institute for Marine Microbiology, Germany - Olavius geniculatus... ... | reverse complement strand
CCCCAAAAATTTTGGTTGGGGGGACGCAAATGCAAGCATCCCCCCAACAATTGCCACTTTTAGCCATGTCGTCCCCCCCACTGTCTAGAAGAAATCGCCGCCACTGAATGAATGAATAAATACACGAACAGTTGCGTACGCATGCAAGTGTTACATTAGTGGTTCCATGACACTTAATCGCGCGACAGTTAATCGGCGAAAGTTCATCGGACGACAATTCATCGCGGCGACAGCTAAACTCAGCGACAGTTAACACGTGCAATTTTATCGCGGCACTTTATTCATCGGGCGAGCATTGAAGCACTAGGCCTATATAACGAAAGACACACGCAAGGACAAGCGTAACAAGACGCGCGAAGCAGTAGCGTATTTAGGATTTGGCAAAGGGGGGAGCATGGCGAGCGCGCGAAGCGCGAGCATATAACGGGGGTCTGGGAGTGGAGCCCCCAGCGTGGTACAGGGGCAGAGCCCCTGGTCGAAGCTGTAACACTTTTTAGTTTTAAACTTATAATGGAAGTCGGAAATTTGCGCATTTTCTGAAATTTGGAAACACACGAACATATTACGTATTCATAACTGTTTTTGAGGAGCCGACAAGAAGTTGAGACACGATTGATAATCTCTTAACACTAGAACCAGTTCCGTCAGACATTTTAAAGTAAGCTTCAGTGTTTTAGCTTACTACGTCGTATAGGCATAGTCGTACAAGCTAGCTACAAACTAGAAGTCAAGCTGTTGCTAGAAAAGACGCGCTACAGCATAGCCTAAATGTGCATACACAGTTTCTGTTGCAATACTGACCTTAGGTCATCCAAGATCGATGATTTTCATGTCATTTGAAAGGCAATCGATTATGCGACATCCTATAGCAACCTAGACCGTATCTCGCAACGTTTAGCCACAATACAACTGTTACATACAAACGTACAGACGGATAAACGGCAACTCGTGCCATAAACGCTTACAGCATAGCTGTAGCGCGTCAAATTTTTTTTCACACATTGCAATTGCCACGTGCTTGAATTTTTTAAATTGCCCATCTCTAAATGTAAACGTTGTTTATGAAATTGAGGTAATTATTCTTTACTTGTTTATGTTTACAATAGTAATTTTAATTTTTTATTTGGTAGTTGAATAATTTGAATTGATTGATTAACGCGCTTTGAAGTGCAGCGAAAATGTGTAATGAATAACTAGATATTATAATATAACTTTTCGTGCATTGTCGGAAAAGTGAGCTGCAAAACACTGCGTAAGCGAAACCAGAATCGGAAGCGTCAGATGTTGAGGTGTTACAACAAGGTTGCTTGTAAAGTTTAGTGTTTTTGGTATCATCCTTCACTTGATGACGTTTTGTTAGAGCGAACTGTCAGGCTGTTTTTAGCCAGAGCCAATTGGTATAGGACACCTTGGCAACCTTTGCTAATGCTAAGTTAATTCTATTATCCTGTGCTTTTGCTGTTGTGACAAATCATTAGATAACTCCAACTTACATTTTTATGTGGCAACTTGAGATTTCATCTGATTTCACTGGGTACTAAACTTTTTCCAAATTGCCCAAAATTGACTAACATCTAATTTTTATTTGCATTGTGCTGTGAGACAAAATGACATCATTTATAATAACACCGTATGCTTCTAGAACCCTTAGGTGGACAGATATTTGTTTTTTTTTACTTTTGGATCTGTTTGATTCAGTGGTATTATTTATGTGATATCAAATGTGATGTTTATTTGTGATATTCATTTTTTCCAGCTAAATCTCAACTATTCTATCATTGATTGTGCATCGTGTACAGCCGGAGTAGTAATAAAAACCAGTGATGTTATCAAGGACTTTCTGTTAAAGGCTAAGGTTAAGACCATGGCATTCAAGGACATGACTTGGGAACAAGGTCAAGGCTAATAAAACTCAAAGCCAAAAGTTAAAAACCAAGGACATCCAAAAGCTGTGGTGGTAAACTGAGTAATATGAATGCCATTAGACATATGTAATACAAGTAGTGATAGAACTGAAGACTTGATCTCAAGGCAAAGGCCAATGCCATGGACTTCGGACCAAATACAAGGACTTTGTCATCAAGGCCAAGGGCCCAAAGTTAAGGATAAGGCCACTGCTGTTTGTTCGCAAGGCACCTCAAGGATGAGGGCAAATGCCGGAGGACACATCACTGACAGAAACAGATGTGGCAGTGTACATTCTGACATGACTTAGGTCTTTGAATGTTGGGAAGAAGATGTTTATCATACATTCTATCTGCTGTTTAATCATTATGTGTTGTAGAATGGACCGGGTAATTGCAAGCATTCTTGTCTTAATCACTGCCTTCGTATTGCAATATCTCTGGCAGTACTACAGAACAATGACTGACGAGGATGGTGTGGCTATTTCTGTTGATGTTGCTGAGCCAGTTTCACACAGAGATGAACCCCAGGTGCTATCAGTACAGGTAGGCCAGTGTTTTTCAACCTTTTTGCTGCAGCGGAACCCCACATAAATGTGAAGGTCACTCACGGAACCCCATGCATTGATCTGTGAGTCCAGCAATGTAAGGGAGCTACAGACTCATTTCCCTAGCAGGGCAGAGCCCCCACGGGAAAGACAAAGCAGACAAAGATGACCAATTAAACATGAAATTTGACTGTATTAGTTGGCAGCAGTACGTTATTGTATTTAACCAAACGCAACGGGTGAGGCGGTCGTTGATAGCCGCTTAGTCCCGCCACCAACTCAGAAAACTTATCACGTAGACACCGTCGGACAGATTGGATACGTGTCTTTAATTTTCTTTAGCAGAATGTTTAAAGAATTGAATTAACTAAGTAAATGATCAAACGGTTTTGTAACCATAACCCTAATCAATTGTTCTTCTATTCCTCTTCTTCATTTCTGATAATGCACTAATCCTCAGAGTTGAGTTATGTCATGCATAGGGGACCTACGTTATAACATATTTTTATTATAGGCTTACAATCCAAATATGCCATGAATACTAACAACAAAAATTTCAACACAGTACGTCTATACAAAAATAGACGCACAGAAATGCAATTTCGAACAAAGGATTCAGTGCTGAATATTTCTACAACATTGTCTGGTGTGATTTCGCATGCTAGGTTATTTATTACTGGCCAGCTGTGGAACCCTTGGCAGATGCTTGCGGAACCCAAGGGTTCCGCAGAACCATGGTTGAAAATCATTGATGTAGGCCTATTTAGCTGAGAGTTATTGTTTTAATTTCTTATTATAACTACTGGAGCTACTTGTTGTACTGGGTGGATGAAAGTGAACTCCATCATATCTTGAACAACTTGACAGTTTTTTGGACAGCATGCAAATGCTGTTTTATGCTAAAGTTATTTGTAAATAAATGAAAAATATTTACTTTAGTATTTTAAAAATATTTATTATAGTATTTCATGAAATATTCTTGCAGTCAGTGAAATTATTGTTGGATGACATCATGCGGTGGACTCTGTAAAGGGCATTATTGTTGTTTATTAAACAAACAGTGTTATTAAATATTATGTCTTTATACTGCCGGAGATGTAAAATTTTTTATTTTAAAGTTTTGTTTCATCAATATTTAATTGTCTGTCTGTTGTCCAGAAACATCTGGCACAAACTTGCAGCTCCATAACTCGTGCTGACTCACAAACATTTATCAATGTCTGTCTTCAGCGGTAAAACCGATAATTTACAAACAAGGAAATATGACGTCAGCATGACGTCATCGGAAGCAAAGAATATCTAACTATTACACCAATGGAATACTAGTTTCTTCCTAAACATTCACTGAAAATTTTATGTAAATCTAAACATTTTTCATGGAGATACAAAAAAATGTAAGGGTGTGTTGTTTTCTGAACACAGTGTAGATAATAGGTAACCATAGAACTATTAAACTCGCTATCAGTCTGCATCATGTGAAAACAGCTAATATGTTATTTATTGTCATTTGTTTTGTTGTAGCAATGATGATGATATCTTGTGCATCAAAAGCGCTGGCAGATTCTTTATACAATGGGTCACTTCACTTTTTGACTTAGACTTTCGCTGAGACTTTCGCTGAGTCTAAACTTCGGTCTAAGTACCTACTAAAGTCAAAAAGTGAAGTGATTTCGCTGAGTCCAAAAGTACCTACTTAGACCAAAGCTGAGCCGAACTAACCTGGCTAAAGTCGGTTCGATTTGCATGGAAGAGATAGCTTTAGCCCTTAGGGCTTAACTTTCGCTGAGTCTGAATCCACTTCAACTTTTGACTTTAGCTGAGCGAAAACATGGCGACTATTTACAGTCCTATGCATACGGACAGTTTAGTAAATTAAAGCAGTCTGGTACGAAAAATAAACGCCGTAATAAATATGCAATGACGTCAAATGTTACGTAATTACTTTATTTGCGTGCACGTCGCAATTAAATAAGCAAGTCCAAGCGTAAATGGTTGATTTATTTCCTGTCAGGTTTACGGGTTTTCCGCCATTTTTAATTGTTTTGGTCTAAGTCAGTAGACTTAGACCAAAGTTTAGTTGAACTGTGGTCTAAGTACAGACTTTAGCGTTCAGCTTTAGCTTTCGCTCAGCGAAAAGACTCAGCGAAAGTCTAAGTCAAAAAGTGAAGTGACCCAATGTCCCATGCAATATCAGCGCAGGTACCGGTGAATAGATTAGTGATAGTCAAATCTGGATCACGTAGAATTTAACTTTACTGCATGTCCAAAATTAATTTTTAAAAACACCCGGTTCTCACGTTTGGCCACTGACTTTTTTGGCAAAAACATCAAAGTTTACTGTTTTAAAAGTATCCACCACATCGACTCAGTATATTATTATTGCTGAATTGCCAGAATTGGGTATACATCATCACAGCTGTCAAGTGTTCAGTGTCCCACAAAAACATCCCCCGATATTTTTGATTGTAACCTAAAACAAAAAACATCGGATTTTAATAATTTCTGCCGTAAATATTCCTGACTCAACTTTCCATCAAATCGCCTTTCAGTTTCCCATCTTACCCAATGTCTGCTTCTGCACCATCTAGGGAAAGCAGACCAAGCGAAATATGTGTTGAAATAAACAACGTTTAAAAAACATACTCAACATTAACGGTCATAACTTTGACACAAATTATCAGATTTTAATAATTTTTGGCGCAAATATTTCTGACCAAATTAGCTATAAAATGACTGCTTGAGGTGCCACCACACCCAACGTCTCCTTCTGCACTACACGGGAAAGGCAGACCAAACAAAATGTGTGTTGAAATGAATGAAAAAAACGTCAACAAATTCCATCTATCCAGATCTGTGGCTACCAACAGCCAGGTTTGACTATCATGCAGCAGTTTGTCTACCAGATGACGTTCAGGGATGTTGATGAATTCAAAAAGCGACTGCTAAAGTCTGGTTTGATCTAGAGCAGAACATTATCAATTCAATGCTGCAGTCAATGAATGAAAAAAGGTTTATTTTTCGTACCAGACTGCTTTTATTTACTAAAATGTCCGTATACATACGACTGTAAATAGTCTCAGTGCCTGTGTTCGCATAACAGGCCGACATTTCGAGCAATTTTACTGTAAGCAGTTGACAAAATGGACAACTGGACAAAATTCCAGCCAAAATGCCAGAAATGTAAACAAAATATGTTTTTGTGCGTTATTTTGATTAAGTAATCATACTGCACTTGATGCAAATGTAATATCTTGCTGCAGCGGCGGCGCTACGGGGGCGCCTAGAGGGCATGTTCATCCCGTCTGGGAAAGGGTGCACCCCCGTCGGAGAATTTTGGGTATTTTCGTCAGGGACAAAATGACAAACGAAAGTCACTTTGTTTTAACACTTGATCGCTTGTAATTGGTCTGTGTATCGTAAATAGACCTACAGGCCTAAGTTATTTTTTTTCATTTCAACACTGACATTGCAGTAGGCCTATACAACTCTGCAAGGTATTGAATGCATTTGCAAACGAATCCGTTTGACTTGTCAATGTCTTGTTCTACTATAGCTGAACAGTTTGTAACACGTGCAATGTAACAGGTGCAGTTACTTTTAACTTTTTTTCTATGCTGATTTATCATTTAACTAACGAGGATATTCTGCTTGTTTAATTTCAGTCGTTACACTGACACTGATTTTAGTGCCAAAGAGTCTGACAATAGCATTGAGAAGTATTTGCAGAATGGCCACAGGTCCTTGAAAGTCTATAATTTTTCATTTGTGTCCAAGCCCTGAAAAGACCTTGAAACCAAATAGGTCTTGAAACGAAAGTTCTGGAACTTGATAAAAGCGGGTCTTGGAAGTCATTGAATTTTGATGGCGATGTAAATTTTGTTATAAATAATAATGTAACAGAAGCGTCTAACATGACGCAGTAAAATATCGCGAAAATAAGTCTGAAAATTTCCTAGAGTTTATACTCGTACAAAGCGCTATTGCTCTTTTATTAATTATGCCCTTGATAACGCGAGCGTATTGTTCCGTCGCTTGGAATCCGTCATTAAAGAAAGATATCGAAAGTTTAGAAAAAGTTCAGCGGCGCTTCACAAAGCGCCTTTCAGGTCTACAGCATCTTACTTATTGTCAGCGGTTGAAAAAGCTCCAGTTAGAAAGTTTGGAACTTCGCCGACTTCGATTGGACTTGATGTTTGCTTGCAAACTAGTATTTGGATTGACTGATCTCAACCTAAATGAATTTTTTTAAACTACGTACTGACTATAGACATCATGGACATAAATATAAATTATTCCTACCAGGTTGCAGATCCTGCAGACATAATTTTTTCACTTACCGTACAGGAAGACTATGGAATAACTTGCCAGCTGACAATACTGACTTTTCTAATTTAAATAGCTTTAAACGATCTATTACTTCCACATTCTTGGCTAGTTATTGCAAAGTTTATTTTTTTTCTAGTAGAACTATTGTTGTATTGTGTTATCAGTGACATTCATTGATGTATACAGTTATTTTATTGTGGTATGTTAGTGGCTGCGGCACTGTCATTAAATGAAATAAAACTATAAGTCAACTACTAGCATATACCTAATAGTTAAGAGCTGGGAGACGTTAGGGGCAGGAGGGAGCTGTGTTGTCTGGGGGGACTTTTTGAGAGGGACCATTTCTATGACTACAAAATACTTACACCATTTCACTTCACATAGACTACTGGGACTATTGTTGTTCTTTTGTTTGTATTTTTTCTGTTTAGCTATTAGTTTTTTTTGCCATTTGGACATTTTTGCATGATTTGCATATTTCGCTTCTTATGTGTCACTGTATATATTCAGAAATTCAGCTTTCGAGCTGAAAGTGCGTTTATAAACACAGTTCAGTTCAGTTCAGTTAAAAAACGATACTTACAAGTCTTTGAAGTCACTGAATTTTCCCCCGCCCCCCTTTCTCCCAAAAAATGTAGCCACCTTATTTAATGACCGGAATATACAGTTGAGTGATGAGGGAAATAGAATGGTCATTTGATGGCAAGTTGTCTCAGGAATATTCATACCAAAAATTATTAAAATCCGATAACTTATCTTCCAAGTTACAATCAAAAATGTCTGGGACGTTTTTAGGACACAGTGTAGAAACACACGCCAGTAATACATGACTATCATTCTCTTCACGTAAAAGCTTTTTGCATTTACTGGCAAACGAATTGTCTGAATGCTGGTGTAATTTTTGTTACCTTGGCATTCATGTTACAAAAGGGCACAACTCGTCCGACTTTCAGAGTAATATATGAGTACGCAAATTCATGTTAAGACGTGCACAGAGCAAACGAAATAAACTCAACTGAACTGACATAGTTCTGTCGTGTCATTTGGTTCACTCTGAATATAGGTGCTCTTGCAGGTATTGATAATCAGAAATACAATCAAACTTCCTATGTACCATCAGTTTAATGTGCCTATTCATTAACGGTAGACAATACTGGTAACATGAAATTACAGACACAAGTAAACATAGAATACATCGATGGCAACACTATGTGATAAGACAACAACTCCGCTAAACTTCATCTTATAATTCACTCTAGTTCTACCGACACTATAACATTACAGATGCTATTTATTATTTTAATGGCATACATTTTTATAGCAAAATACATCGCACATAGACACATCAAATCAACAATATGAGTGTTTTAGTCACTCGGAATCCTGAAGCAACACAGTTAGCATCGTCAACCATCTTTTCTTGCTAGGTACTAACTTGGTCGCTATGTTCTATCTATAACAACATCCTTGACACAAACTGTTACACTAACAAGCAAAAATGTTGTCATGCATTACCTACCTGTCTACCTAGTCACGCATACACGCCCACTGCACCATGAATAGTGTGCAGTGGGCGCTAGATGCCATGCGGCCAGCGTGCGATCTGCCAGCTGTAATTGAACACCAATGTGCATATTCTTTCCTTTGAGGTTTTTCTGACCTCAGGCTTCTATTTCTCAGATAAGCATCTGTTTCTGGATATTTTTTATGTTTAACTTTCATTTCACTTTCTCTCATTTAATTTAATTCACATTTAGAACGTTTTTAGTTCTTTTTAGTTCATGTGCCAGATTAAACTGGCAGCTTGGCTGTCAGCTTTTCAGTGCAAATCATTCGTCATATCGTACCGCATCCAAGTTATGCATGTGCCAATAATGGAATTTTCTTGACCTCAATGACCTTCGTCTTTGACCCTGTAAACTGAAAATGGCACACAGTTCACTCGTGCTCGAGGTCACTTTCACGCCAACTTTGTTATTTGGTGTTTTATAGTTTCCGATTAAACGCCCATACGGGACGGACAGACAGACGGATGGCTGGAGGGCCAGTGACATAATACAAGTAATTTCTCACAAACTGAACTGAACTGAACTCTCACAAACACACAAGCCTACACCAGAACATGGTGCAGGTGAGATTACGTTAGCAGATCATTAGTGACCACTGCAAGCTGTATAATGTACATATAGGGCTTGTAGGCAACATGACATGACAGGCCTGCAGCAATAGCAGTAGGTCAGATTGTTTTTACTGTTAGTATATTATACGGTATTGGTTTCAGTTAAATTTACAGTGAACACCACTTTATCTGTCCATGGCATTTTACCAAATTTACAAACAGTCAAAATATAACCATATTACAAACACCTAAACAGAATAATGAACATTTTACACACTTATGAGTCAGAGGAGGACTTCAGTAATGTATCTTTGGATTCACACAATATGTCCTCTGAGTTAACTAAATTCCTCAAAAGTATATATTTTCTCAAGGTTTTTTTATTTGAATTTTATTATTCAGTACTGGTTGTTCATATTTGCTCTGTCTTAATATACCATGCTACTTTTTGTTATATGGGCAGTTGTAAGCGCCGTTGCGGCCTTTCTGACCCTTGGAACACATGTTTTATTGTTCACACACTTTTTTTCTGTATTTTCTGACACTGTCCTGTTTTATGTTTCCAAAATAAACTGATAATGATGATGATGATGATATATATCAAAAAAGTATAAATTACACTCCGCTTTCAGCCAAAGTAATAATACAAAATAACGGCACTGGTATACTTCACGGCATCTCTCACAATATCATACGCTCATCACAAATTGCATTTTCTTCTACTTTAGCTTTATCTCAAAGTCTGTAGTTATTTTGATGCCAGGCTTTCGTAGGACCAGCAGTTTCTTGACAGTTAGGTAAGTTGACTGCAGCTGTACGGGACTGGAAAGACCTACAAACCAATAGAAACAGCATTACACATGATGACTTGATGCACACATGCTGCCCTGCTGATACATGGCAATAAGATGAAATAAAATATCAGACGAATTGCAACCGTAAACTGACAAAGTGACATCAACAAGGCTTATAGTCAAGCAGTCTTGCTGCTTCCTGTGTGGCCGGCCACCTTCTCATAGTGGAAGCGTTAGGACCCGACGTCAACCGTCGACCACTGGCTACGATCCTTACCTTACCTTAGACCTTAGTTCCTCCTGTTCCTGCCGGAACATCGGGCGACGAGCTTTCTCCATTTCAGTCTGTCACTGCCAGATCTCTTTGCATCCATCCAGGTAAGCCCCATATCTTGAAGGTCTTCTTTGAATGTTGCCTGCCAGGTCTTCGTCGGTCTTCCTGGTCTGCGTTTGCCATTGTCAAATAACCAATTCATGGCTTTGTAGGCTTGTCTGTTTTCAGGCAGACGTAATATGTGACCCGCAAATCTCAGCCTCCTTTGTCGTACTATCTCGGATAAGCTTCTGGCTACGATCACTTGTGTTCATCTCTGACTTCACCAACTCAGCAAAGTGCCGCAACCCTCCCCCACACAGGATCCGATTCCTGGGAGTTCATCACAGGCGTCTGTCTGTTCGTAGCTGATCCACGGCGCCTCTGGGACTTCCTGGAACACATTGGGGCAGTGACCCTCCCCCCGATCGGGAATGACAGATAGAAAGAAGGTGACGGCCCGCCATAGCCAGGGGCCGCCATAGCCACAATCCCACAATCGATGGTACGAATGGCTAGCTCCGCCACACTTTCCTATAGGCTAGTAGGGTTAGGGTTAGGGTTAGGGCTAGTGGGGTCCTAACCCTAACCGTAACCAACCCTAACTATGGTGGCCCCTGGCTATGGCTATAGCACTGTGGCTATGGCGGCCCTTGGCTATGGCGGGCCACAATCAGAAAGATAGAGGAAAGAAGGGGAGAGAGAGAGATCACCACTGACACATTTACAACACAAAATAGGGTACATTTGCGACTGAAAAGGGAACGTATGTGACTTGAAGGGAACATCTGCAACTTTTTGCGAACTTTTGCAATGCGTGCCAGATGTGCCCCAATGTCACACATATGCCCTTGCAGACACTTTTGTGACTCTAAAAGGAACACTTGTTACATGAAAAGGCACACTGCTGACACAAAGGAAACAAAAGTGCCACTAAAAGGCACACTGGTGACACAGAAAGAACAAAAAAACCATTAAACTACATGGTCTGGATCAGCAAAAAAGGAGGCGAAAGAGGGACAGGAAACAAAAAAACAGAAAAAAAAATAGAAAAGAAAACGAAAGAAGGAAAAAAGGGAGATAAAGAATACCCCAACCCTAAGCAGAACCCCAAACATAACAATAAACCCTAACCACAACCATAGTGGCTAGAAACAGTCTATTCCGCTATTTCCACATGAAAAATTCACAAAAGCAAAATATAACTGTGCACCACATCTTCTTCAGTGCAGTAGCAAACAATCAAACCAGCTAGCTGCCAGAAATTTAGACTTTACAGACACAAACCACCACCAATCAGTGAAGTGAGAAACATAGGGGACCAGACTCTGAAGCGAGAAGATGGAACTACTGACCGGGTGCCGTGAGGGAGACCTGATGTGGCTCGGTTGTCATGCCAACAATGATGATTCTTTCAATCCAAGCTCCAGTTGCAAACCTGCCTCCAGGGTTCAGATTCCTGCAGCAGAAATACATCGACTACTATCACAGCTACAGCTATGTCATAAGCATCTCAGCACGTCAGTCGTCATCATCATCACGGCCATGCACTCGACTGCAGCATAGCTGTTTCCACGACCTGCCAGAGTCAGCCACAGCGCCGGCCGATGCAACACCAGGCGACCCAGTGCAGCCATAAACAATACGTCAAAGCATCCAACATATAAATACAAGAAGGTGCGGCCGTAGGGGACTGCCCGCTATGGGGCCGTCCTTGCAGTATCTTTACTATGGGAATTTCGTTTTCCGTACGAGTTAAGACTCGCGTACCTAAAACGATACGTAAAAAGAAGTAGGCATGGGACAGACGGACAGGATCAATACATGATGGGGCCTCCTTCTAGGAAGGACGGCTCATAATAATGGTTAGCAAATAATCACCACAAGTCACAGCCATGACTTATACCTTGATCACTAGATGTCAACCAGCAATAACTGAAATTTGATGGATAGTTACTGCTGAAACCTGAATTCATCTAAAAATACACTGAGAGGCATTTGGCCGACAAATGTTGAAATTACCAGCTACAGCTTACGTATTGACTCAGTGCTAACCTGCTGGTGAGCTTGTTGTCAGCAAATGCAAATTGACGATGAATGAACTTGCCAGTCTTGTACTGGAATGAGTAGAAGTCATCGTGGTACAAATCTCCTACTGCCTGGCCCTACATATTATGCACAGAACCCAATCAGCCCACCACACTATGTTCACAAACACAGATGTATACGCATCTATGACATTAATAATCACATTCCTATATAGTGCCATATGTCACTTTAGTGTAGCTAACAGTCACAACCATTCAACTATTAAGCCATCATCATCATCATCCAGCGCATGCCCCGAGCTGGAGCGTAGCGGTTTCCATGAGGTGCTTCCAGTGTTCTCGATCCTGGGCGCATCTCCAAGCCGAGTTGAGACCAAGATTATGAGGCTGGAGATCTGCTTCCAGGGTACGTAGCCACATGTGGCGAGGGCGTCCGGGAGGGCGCTTCCACTCTATGGGCAGACCTCGGATTGACGTTTTGAGTGCTCTGGAGATGTCAAGTGACGCATCTATCCTTGCCACGTGACCGAAGAGTCGAAGCCGACTTCTCTGAATCAGCTGAGACAGCTGCGGCGGTGAGCCAGCTCGAAGTCGAACCGTGGCGTTGGCTACATGATCCACGTATGGTATACGGAGAATACGACGCAGGCAGATGTTGTCAAAAGCATCAACCTTGTCTAATAAGGCACGTGTTATTATTAAGCCATAGTTCAGCATAATTCAAACACAGCAGCCAATAAGTCTTAGCAGTGACACTGAAGGAAGACAAAACAAGTCCGCACTCAGAAGATGTTACATACAGAAGTGTTGAGTGTGACGAGGAGCGTGTAAGGATCTTGAGCGGTAAGAATTGATGCACGACGCACTCTCTCGTGCAGCGGAATGATAAACCCACCACGATAGAACACTGGGATCTGTTCACACAACAACAAGTTACTAGATTCGAGATTCTAGCTGCTGCTGCTGCAACCATTCATCTTTATCATCACGTCCGACAAATACGAAGAGCAGCGAGCTACAGAAACACAACAGTTAAGAGAAGATTGACTCCTTAAGTCCACGGTGGTGTACGTAAGATTCAGCAAAATGTGCAACGTATAACAAACTCAGTTCACAGTTATGCGGCAATAAACTAAAGCGTAAATGCAACACCAATATATAGCTAACAGGAATACATGCAGTATCTGCTTAACTAGCTTGCTTCTCTGCAGCAACCTGAGGCTACTACAGGAAACTGCGGGATTTCCGTAGCCAAATTTTTTTACTTGCCAGATGCTGTTTCTGTCTGCCAACCACCAGCACTAAAACATCACAACATGCAGCTGTTGTATTCTGTCCTACGAGCAGTTTTCGTTTGCCATCGACATCATCTAGCCCGCTCTTGTGCCGACTTCTTGAGTTGTAAATAATCTATGTCCTCGTCACTTGTCTCCGTAGCCAGCTCAGGAGCATTTCTTGCGGTCTCCCTTCTCCTTTCACCTCTGGCAGTCGACCTTCCAACACTGTTCTCACCAAAGAACCATGACGTAGCACATGTCCCAACCACCTCTTCTGTCTACTCCTCAGTGTGTCTATGAGTTCCCTTTTTGCTTCAAGTAGGCTACTTCTTTGTTCTTTTTGTGCTCCGTCCAAGATATCTTCAACATGCGATACTAAATCTACATTTCAAATGCTTCAGTCTTTCTTATGTCACTTTTTTGCAGGGTCCACGTCTCACTGTACTCCATACGAATGATTTGACTAGGCCCATGCGTTTTTTTTTCAGCTGGAGGCTGAGGGATCCACACATGAGATCTTTCTTCTTGTTGAAAGCTTCCTTTGCCAGTGCAATGCAACGCTTTAGGCCTTCTTCACATTCGTTTCTGCAGTCACCATACTTCCAAGGTAGCAGAACTGTGTGGCTGACTCCAATTCTTTACCATCATCATCATCATCGACAACCGTGGGCTCAATGCCCGTTGGTGTCTGACGCCATTCTTACTATCGCTGCCCACCGCTGCCTATCTAGGGCAGCG
>Ga0209367_1008455_pt1 | contig 14067 bp, 15 predicted proteins | sample WorMetLIZISLAND2_FD_187412 | JGI IMG/M metagenome (GOLD analysis project Ga0209367, IMG submission 187412) | Marine gutless worms symbiont microbial communities from Max Planck institute for Marine Microbiology, Germany - Olavius geniculatus... ... | reverse complement strand
TTTCGCTCTGCGGGAAAGGATAATGGCAATTTCCTATTCCCTGCATTTTCAAGCACCTGCGACGGTCAGAAATGGCGATCGTTCTCCGGCTCGTGACGGAAATTGCCTTTTCAAACACCCTCTTAGAGGCTGTCCAAAAAGTGCCGTAGGCCAGAGTCGAGAGTAGGCTGGGTTGAGGAACGAAACCCCGCACCTAAATTTTCTGGTTATCCGTGCCAACAGCACGTTATCCCTTGCGACCAGAGGATATAGGTGCGGGGCGAAACCCAGCATTTACGGGCCGGCCTGGTTTACTGGGTCTCGTCCCTCGACCCAGCCTACCCAATTAAATTCAATGACTTAGTTTTTAGACAGCCTCTTAATCACCACCCCGCGATCATATCTCCACCAGATCGAAGTCCTCCTTGCCGGCACCGCACTCCGTACATTTCCAGCCCGGGGGTACGTCTTCCCACTTGGTCCCCGGAGCGATGCCTTCATCCGGCAGGCCCTTCTCCTCGTCGTAGACGAAGCCGCAAATAACACACATGTATGTCTTCATGGATAGCTCCTCAGGTCTGGGGAGTGTCGATAGTTTGGGTGGTGTTCTGATTTTGTTTCCGGGATTAGGGGCTGTTGACAATCAGCCCGCAGGATGGGCAAAGCGAAGCCGGTCCATCGAGATGGCCTGGAACTCTGGTCATGACGCCGGGCTTGCCGAACCGCGACCGCTTGTCGGGAGATCAATCAGGCGCGGCGTGCCCATCACCTGTCGATGGGCACGCTACGCTGGGTGCATCCTTCGGTAGTGGCTAAATTTCAAGTGGATAAGTTTACCAGCACCGACCACGTCATTCCGGCAGGGATTGCCGGAATCCAGGGCCAAGCCCTGCACCTATCGTCAGAAGGTTTGGTGGCACCAGGGTACGCCTGGATCCCGCCGGCGATAGGTGCGGAGCTGGGATGGCAAAAGCGGTACCTGTCAGCCCAGGATCTGCCCCAGGAACTCTTTGGTGCGATCGTGTCGTGGATTGCGGAAAAAAATGTCCGGTGCCGCGCTTTCGACGATGCGCCCCTCGTCCATAAAAATCATACGGTCGGCGACCGTGCGGGCAAAGCCCATCTCGTGAGTAACGCAAAGCATGGTCATGCCCTCTTCGGCGAGCTCGATCATGACATCGAGCACCTCTTTAATCATCTCGGGATCGAGGGCCGAAGTAGGCTCGTCGAACAACATAATGCGCGGACTCATACACAGACTGCGGGCGATCGCAACCCGCTGCTGTTGACCGCCTGAAAGCTGGCCGGGATATTTATCGGCCTGCTCGGGAATCCGCACCCGCTCCAGGTATTTGAGCGCCGTCTGTTCGGCCTCCGAGCGTGATTGTTTGCGCACCCAGATCGGAGCCAGGGTGCAGTTCTCGAGCACCGTCAGGTGCGAGAACAGATTGAAGTGCTGAAAGACCATGCCGACTTCGCGGCGCACTCGCTCGATGTTGCGCAAATTCTCGCCCAGCTCGATACCATCGACGAGGATCCGTCCTTGTTGGTAGGTCTCGAGACGGTTGATGCAGCGGATCAGCGTCGATTTCCCGGAGCCCGACGGACCGCAGATAACGATGCGTTGCCCCTTCTCGACGCGCAGATCGATGTCTTTGAGGACGTGGAAGGCTCCAAACCACTTGTTGAGGCCCCGGATATCGACCATCGGCGCGTCCGTGGGTGTGGGATCTGCGTCGGTCATGGGTAACCTATCTTTGGCGTTGGGGAGCTACCGAAGCCGGAGACACCTGCCGGCTCAATACCTGTGGCCGGTATGCAGCGAACGCTCCAGGGCTTGGCTGTAACGGGAAATGCTGAAGCAGAACGCCCAGAAGACGCAGCCCGAGAAGAGATAGCCCTCGGTGGAATAGCCCAGCCATTCCGGGTCGTTGAAGGCCTGCTGGACCTTGCCGAGCAGGTCGAACAGGCCGATGATCAGGACCAGGGTCGTATCCTTGAACAAGGCGATAAAGGTATTGACGATGCCGGGGATCACGAGCTTCAACGCTTGGGGCAGGATGACCAGACCCATGGTCTGCCAATAGCCGAGACCCAGGGCCTCGGCCGCCTCATATTGGCCTTTCGGGATCGCCTGGAGCCCTCCGCGTACCACCTCGGCCATGTATGCCGATTGGAACAACACGATACCGATCATGGCCCGTAGCAGCTTATCGGGGTTGAAGCCCTCGGGGAAGAACAGCGGCAACATGACCGAGGCCATGAAGAGTATGGTGATCAGCGGCACGCCACGCCAGAGCTCGATATAGGTCACGCAGGCGGCGCGGATGACCGGCAGCTCCGAGCGTCGCCCCAGCGCGAGCAGGATACCGAACGGGAGCGAGAGAACAATGCCGACTACCGCCAGGATCAGGGTCAGCATCAGCCCACCCCACTGATGGGTCTCGACCACCGGCAGTCCCGACAGACCCCCATAGAATAGGGCGTAAGCAACGGCGGGATAGACGACTACCAGCAGCACCACCAAGACGCGTTTGTAGGGCACCCGGCGCAGCATGAGCGGGACCAACAGTGACACGAACAGCAACAGGCCGAGATTGACGCGCCACTGCTGGTCTACAGGATAGGCACCGTACAGGAACTGGTTAAGGCGAACGCGGACAAAGACCCAGCAGGCCCCGCCGCTGGTGCATTGGTCACGGCTGTCACCGACCCAATCGGCATCGATGACGGCCCAGTGGATAAAGGGCGGGACGCTGATCCAGAGCAGATAGAGGGCGAGCAAGGTCAGCACGGAATCGACAGGACCCGAGAACAGATTTGCACGGACCCACCTGAGGGGACTCCGGTCGATACGGACAGCTGGCGCGTTGGCGGCACAGGTTCCAGGATCTGTTGACATTTGTCGTTTGTCAGGTTTCGGATGATTCCATCGGGTCGAAAAGCAACCGACGTATTGCCGGTTCGGAAAGTCCAACCGATACAGCAATGGTCTCGATGGCCATCCCATTGTCATACAGCGACTTGACGAGGGTTTTCCTTTCTTTCTCGCGTCCTTCCCATCTGGCGCCTTCGACCATTCCCCATTCGGACCGGATCGCGTCCAGATGTTTATCGAATCTTCTCCGCTCCCCTTGGTCCAGCTTCAGGTAATCGAGCTTTTCTTTCAGCGCCCCGATACCGGGGGCGGTGAATTCGTCCAACACCTCGTTGTTCTTGAAGGCATAGAGCCACTGATCCAGGTCGTCTCGCACCACGTCCGTAAAGCGTTTCAGAGGAATCAGGTAGTACTCAGGAAAGATATCGGTCTCCCCGATCCGAACCTGCTTGCTCACCAGGGATCTTTTCAAGGTCGCGGGATGGTGGGTATGGAGACCCGTGAATTCGGTCTTGCCGTGGTAGATGTAGTCGTCACCGCCTTCGATGATATCGAAATAGAGGAGGCTGATGGAGTAGACCTTCCTGAGATTCGCGTAGGGATCGCCCTGCCCGAGAGTCTCGACCATGGTCTTGGCGGTGCCGTAGGCCAGGCGCCGGAGGTAGGACAGCTCCGTGAAGTATTGCACCTCGACGATGATCCGCTCGCCGTCGCCGGTCTTAGCCAGGAGGTCCACCCGATTGTATTTATCCCGGTCGTCCCGGCGGTTGCTCTCGCTCTCCAGCAGGTCGAGGATGACTACCGGTCGTCCGAACAGGGCGGTTAAGAAACCCTCCAGGACATCGAAGTTGGCCTTGTCGCGCAGGATGGTCTTGATGGCCCAATCGAAGGTGACGATCTGGCGGCCGGTTTTCTTCACGTTGTTGTCCTCTCTTACTAGCGAGGCATCGCCTCAGACCGACGAGGCGTGAGTTGTTGGTTAGGGACGTAAAGATTTTTTCATCCACAGATTACGCAGATTTTCAGAGATTATTTCATTTTTAATCGGCGAAAATCTGCGTAATCTGCGGACAAAAAACCTGACTCATTTGTAAAGATGCGGGTCCGTCAAGGAATCCTAGGTCACGGTCAGCGCTCGGCCAGAGCAATACGTGCGTTGTACCAGTTCATGAATGCCGAAATCGACAGGCTGACCACCAGATAGACGGCCATGGTCATGGTGATGATCTCGATGGCCTGACCGGCGATGCTCGCCGAAGTCCCGGCAAAGATATTGACCAGGTCGGGATAGCCGATCGCCGTGGCCAGAGACGAGTTCTTCAATAGATTCAGATATTGGCTCGTCAGCGGCGGGATGATGACCCGCAGGGCCTGGGGGATCAGCACCAATCGCAGGCGCTGTGACCGGTTCAGGCCCAGTGCGGACGCCGCCTCGGTCTGGCCGTGGGGGACCGATTGAATACCGGCGCGCACGATCTCGGCGATAAAGGCCGCGGTATAGATCGTCAGGGCGACGAGCAAGGCCGTGAGTTCTGGGATGATGCTCAGGCCGCCCTGAAAATTGAAACCCCGCAAGGCCGGGAACTCCCAGGAGAGGGGTTGGCCGGCGACGAAAAAGGCGACGCCCGGCAACCCGATCAGCAGCAACAGCGCATAGCGGATCACCGGCAACGGTCGCCCGGTGCGTTCGCGGTGACGGCGCGACCAGTGCGCGAGCAGAAAAATCGCGACTACTGCTGCCACTGCCGCACCCAGCACCAATCCTGCACCCTCAAGCAACAGGGGGCGCGGAACGAAGAGCCCACGCTGATTCAGAAAGACCGCTTCCCCCAAGGCATGGCTATTACGCGGGTGGGGCAAGGCGGTCAGGACCGATACATACCAGAAGAAGACCTGGAGCAACAGTGGGACGTTGCGGAAGGTCTCGATATAGACCGTAGCAAAGCGCGCGATCAGCCAATTGCGGGACAGACGGGCGATGCCGATCAGGAATCCGAGCAGGGTCGCAAGGACGATGCCGAGTGCCGAGACCAGCAGGGTATTCAGGAGCCCAACCACAAAGACCCAGCCGAAGCTCGAGGTCTCGGTATAGGGGATCAGGGTCTGGTTGATGCCGAACCCGGACTCTCGGGCAAGGAAACCGAAGCCGGTCTCGATGCCCCGACTCTCGAGGTTGGCGAGGGTATTGAAGACCAGGAAGACCAGAAATCCCACGACCGCGGTCAGGAACAAGAACTGGACCAGCAGGGCGCGGACCGATTCATCACTCAGTCGGGCAAGTCGTGGGGAGGACGTCCTTGTCTTTCGTTCCTCGGATATTTCGGGAAGTCTCCTACCCCGCTTCAGAACATTCTGCACGTGAGAATCGCTGTTTGTCAGGTTCTTGGCGATTACATGGGATCGAGGATCAGATCATTCTTAGCGCTGAAGAAATTGTTCAGCCCCCACCGCGTCATTCCGGCAGGGATTGCCGGAATCCAGGTGCCAGGGATGGCCAGCTTGCGCGAATTTTCAGGGCTTTCTGTCCCCAGAGGAATCCCTGGTTTCGATCCCTTCTCCCGGAGGGAGAGGGGCTTTTGGTGCTCACGGAAACAGTTGTGTCTATGCGTGGTTCTTGTTTCCAGTTTTTGGGCGCAGCCGTACCTGGTCAGCGGATCGGTGGGGCGTACTGCAGGCCACCGGCTTTCCACAAGGCATTGAGACCCCGCTCGATACCGAGCCGGGAACCCTTGCCGACGGTGCGCTCGAAGACCTCGCCATAGTTGCCCACCTGGCGGATGATTCGGTAGGCCCAGTCGTCCTTGAGCTTGAGCCCCTTGCCTTTGATACCTTCGAGGCCGAGCAGGCGGCGGATCTCGGGATTTTTGCTGTCCTTCATCTGCTCGACGTTCTTCGAGCTTACGCCGAGCTCCTCGGCACTGATCATTGCAAACAGGGCCCAGCGGACCACATTCATCCAGGCATCATCGCCTTGGCGGACCAAGGGCCCCAGGGGCTCCTTGGAGATGATCTCGGGCAGAACGACGGCCTTGCTCGGATCGGCCAGCTTGGCCCGATGACTATAGAGCTGCGATTGGTCGCTGGTGAGCACATCACAGCGCCCGGACTCGAACCCCTTCACGACCTGATCCGCGGTGTCGAAGACAACCGGCTCGTATTTCATACCGTAAGTACGAAAGTAATCCGCAAGATTGAGCTCGGTAGTGGTGCCGGCGAGGATACACACGGCTGCACCGTCGAGCTCCCTGACGCTCTTGACCCCGAGTGCCTTGGAGACCATGAAGCCCTGGCCGTCGTAATAGGTAACGCCCGTAAAATTGACGCCGAGGGAGCTGTCCCGGGTCAGGGTCCAGGTGGTGTTGCGCGACAGCACATCGATCTCACCGGACTGGAGTGCTGTAAAACGCTCCTTGGCCGTCAGCGGTGTGAACTCGACCTTGTCGGCATCACCCAGGACGGCGGCGGCGACGGCCCGGCAGAACTCCACGTCGATACCGGTCCACTTACCGGCACTATCCACACTCGAGAAGCCAGGCAGCCCGGTATTGACACCGCACAGCAGCTTACCGCGACCCTGCACGGTATCCAGGGTCGAGCCCGCGAATGCACTCGGAGCCATGAGTAGAGCGCCCACGAGTAGGAAAAGGAAATGGGTCTTTGATGAAAGAGTCATGCTAATTGTTCCTCATTATCAGAAGAATTCTTCGAGAATTTTCTGGATCCCAGTCCCATCACGGTGTGGTCCACCGTTTTTGTTGTCGGTAGATCCCCTTGAGCAAGTGTCCTGTCGCCATCCAGGCACCTGACGATCAAGATCGACCTGTTCCCATTTGTCGTGACCACTCTTCAAGAGCTCCCCCATGTTGTCTCGGATTGTCCTACCAAGAATACCCAGTTGCCTACAGCGTTCTCGGTAATAAGGACGCCCTTGATCGCATCGTCAGTGCCGAGGTGCTCCTCCCGTGCAACCTCGATATTCAGGATCTTGAACAGGTTCTTGGCGGTCAACCAGACGCCGCTGCCGTCACGTCCGATGGAAACCCGCTTGCCTTGGAGATCCCGCAGGGTCTTGATCTCCTTTCTTGCCAGGACATGGACCTCCTCCAGATAAAACGGAAAGATGACGCGCAAGCGCTGGGCAACCCTTTTTAGCTTGGGTTTCCTCTTGATGAAGGTCAATACATCGGCCTGGACAATGCCAAATGCAGCGTTCTCCGTACTGTTGATTCTCTCGATATTAGCCAGGGACCCGGCGGACGGCTTGATCTGGAGCTCTAAGCCCTCTTTCTTGGCGTACTGCGCCATGTCGTTGCCGAATCGATAATAAGTGCCTTTCTTGGAGCCCGTTACCATGCCCACTGCATCGGCAATACTCGCCACCGGCAAGAGCATCAGGAAAAACGCCACAGCAAAGACCAAAAGCGTATGCAGAAAACTACGATTTCAGGTAGCTGCTCTTCCGCCGGTGGCACACCAACAGGACCGCCCCTCGGCAAGAAATAAGGGGTTGTCGCCACAGCGGAGGCCAGTACCAGTATTGCCAGTATCCACAACCAGCATCTCCCCCACGGCCCCTTTTTCGGCAGCAATTGATGGGCCTGGATCCAGGTGTTGAGATGGCAACGGGCTGCATGTTGCGCAACCTCGTGCCGGTGGGCCGAACCGTCTCCGCTATCCTCGTGGTCGGCCCCGAGATCGCGCGGGAAACGCCTCTCGGTCGGATAGACCCCCAACGGATCCTCGATCTCCTTCCCGTCCGAGAAGACAGCGACCCGGTACCTCCACTCGCGATTGTTCCCTGACAGCCGGGTACGGATCTCCAGACGCGAAGCCCCGTCGCCGACCTCATGGCTGACAATGCCCTTGGATAACAGGCATCCCCCAACCTCTTGCTCATTGGCCGGCAAGGCCGGATGAGGCCCGTGATCGACTGGACCAGGTGGGCCAAAAGGATCTTCAGGCTCGCCGGTAAAGGGGTCCTGATACTGCTTGCTGCCCATCTGGCATTATTCGTGTACTTGGATATCTCGCGCAGGCACCCATCAGTCACCGAGATAGAGCGCGCGTAACAGCTGTGTGTGTGACCTCTTCGGACGTTGGATATGGTCCTCGCGTAGCGCAAAATCCCGTTTGAAGAGGAATACGATCGGGGGCCGGATGGTGGTCTCGAGCCCGATGTTGTCGTTCTTTTGTGTACCCTTGATGCCGTCAAAGTACATGGCGGCGTAGAGAGTGGCAAGGGTATCGCGGTTGATCTTGGGCTTGCGCTCGGCGACCTGGTGCTCGACCTCGTCGCGGTAGAGGACCCGAATAGCCGAGAGGCGCTGGGACTCGGGCAGTCGTTCACTGAGGCGGCTGACCACCTCCGAAAAGGTGCTCCCGAGCCTGCGGTCGCTACCCGCGGTGCGGTCTTCGAGGCTGGCGCTCTCGCCGCGGGCGTGAGCCTCGACCGCGAGCTTGCGCCGCTTCCATTCGTCTTCGGTGAGGAGATAATAATGATCCTTCCCAGTCGATGACACCGATGGTCAAGGCCTCCACCGCGAGCAGATCATAGCCACTCAACACCGGATGGGTGGGCACATTGATATGTTCCAACGCCTCCTTGGTGAACATCTGCAACGGCGAGGAGTTCTCACGCCGCGCCTCGTCGATAAAGCTGTTGTGGTATGCGTTGATGCGGCTGAGGGTATAGGCCGGGAAGCCGGAGAACTCGCGGTAGAGCAGGATATTGTGACGGTCGGAGGAGCGCGAGAAGGGCACCTCAGTACCGGCTTGCCTGGTGCTCTCGCGCAGGACCGATGTCATCTCGTCCCACGCCGTATCGTCTGTTTCGTAATAGCCCACGACCACCGTCAATGCCTGCTCGGAGTCGCGCAGATCCGCAAAGCGCTTGGCCTTGTCGTTGAGACGACAGTAGTACCCGGCACGCTCGTAGGCGGTACGGATGTTGGGGCGGTAATCGATCGAGTGGTCGGGATTGTTGCGTGCGTCGAGCACGCGCTGAGCGACGCTCTTGCGCTCGATCTCCTCGGCGAATGGGGCGCGGCAGAGCTCCATGATCAGGCCGCGTAGCCGCAAGAGTTGATCCTCGTTGTCGAGGAAGCTGCGGATGTCCCACACGCTGCCGCCGACCTGCTCCAGGAGGTCTCGGAACAGCGAGTTCTTGAGATCATCGGTAGCGACACCCGCCATCAGCGTCTCGACATCGGAGAAGTACTCGTTGTCGTAGATGAGGATCTCGAACGGCGTGGCCCGAATGCGCTTGTTGTCTTCATAGGTGCTGTCGAAGTCATTGGCGATCTTCTCGGAATAGCCCTGGATCAGATCGAGGTCCTTGGTACGTGACTGGAGGGACGCCGTCGTAAAAGTCCAGGGCCGCGCGCATCCGGATGAATCCGATGCGGTTCTGGAAATACTGCCGGATTGCGCTATAGGCGGTCTTGAGCTGCTCGCGCTGGGCATTGCGTTTGAACGGCGCGAACATAGTATCGAGCAGGTTTGCGAGCTCGCTGTTCTCCTTGTTCATGCGATCGGAAAGGCGCTTCTCGTGGCCGAGCAGGTTCTTCATCTCCTGCTGGGCGAACTCCCGCGACGAGCGCGAGGATTCGAGCAGTTCTTTCAAGAAGCGGCCGACGTAGCCTACGCCTCGTTCGTCCTTGAACATGGATTTCACCGTCCGGTTGAGCAGCGCGCGGAAGGTCTGGAACTCGCCGACCACGCGCGTTTGTAGCGACTCCTCGAGCTGAACCAGCTCATTGTTGAGGGTCTTGACGATCTGATTGATGCGACCGATCTCGAGGCTGTTGATCCGCTCGAGATCGGCGTTATAGGCCCGGGTCAGATTCTTGGTCACCCACTGCACATAAGGTTCGTAATCACCGCCACTCTCCCGGTGCTCAGCGAGGCGATCAGGTAGGTCAGTGCCGCTCTCGTCACAGCTCAGGCCTTCACTGATAATGAAGTCCCGTGCTTTGCGCCTGGCCTCGAGGGTCTCCTGGGGATCGGTCGCCCCGATGACGTATTCGTGCAGCAGCATCGCACCCAGCCTGGCAGCGCAGAGATCACGCATGCGCTCGGCCGGAAAGCGGATCTTGCACAGGCCGAAGGAGCTATAGCAGCGGGGAGTACCGTCGGCATCGCTGGCCCGGGCGAAGGCCTCGGTATTGTTACGATTCGACTGGATCATTTGCGACAGGGAGTCACCCCCATCCTGGGCATCGGCACCGGAATCCAGGAAGATCATATCGGCGCAGAGCTGAGCGAACTCCTGGGGCGAGGACAACTCGATGTCCTGGATGTTGCTACTGCCGATCAGATAAGTACTGTCGAACGCGTGCCTCCGGATCTCGTCGCGTCTGGCGTCCGGTTAGTCCGGCGAGTAGGACGCGGACTCCCGCTGGAACCAATTGAGCTCGCGCAGGGAGGCATAGGTGTTGGCAAGCACCCGCTTGCTGACGGCGTCATAGACATCGCCGAGGGCGAACAGGCCCTTGATGCGACATTTGGTCGGCAGCTCGGCCTGTTGCTGCAGATAGCGCAGCTCGTAGGCGGTATCGATGCACAGCCCCGCCCCGGTGCCGCCGCAAATGGAACTGACAATGTAGATGTTGAGTTCGCCGCTACGCAATCCCGGGAAGCGTTGCTTGACCTCGTTAGTCACCAGCCGATCCGTGAGCCGGTGGATACGCCTGGCGAGCTCCTCATGCGCGAGGAAGAAACCCAAGCGGCCGATGGCCTTGATCTGACGCGCCCCTTCGGTCAAGGGCAGAAACTGGTAACCCTTCTCCGGAAACCAACTGGATACTTCGGGGATGTTGCGCGCCCCGGCGCCGTCGGTCTGGTCGGTGATACGGAAGAACTCGTTCTTGTCCCCGTCGAGCCGGATCGGTTCCCCGAACAGATTGGCCGACGGGAGCTCGCCCTTGAGCTCGTCGATATCGATGGCCAGAAAGCGTACGAACTCTTTGAGATCCGGGGCCTGTTCTTCGAGGGCCTTCTTGAGGAAGGTAATGGTGGACACCCCGGTACCGCCCAGCCCGACCACGACGGAGGGTTGAACTTGTTTCATTGTCTTGGGCTCCCGTATATATCTTGAACTCTTCGGGGTTCAGCCTCGGCGAGGCACGGGGTTAGGATCTGTTGACATTCACCGCTCACGGTCCGATTGAGACTCGGTTCCGCGTGACCTAAGTTGCGGCTCGGCGAGCAGGACCCGTAGTGGGCTGTGCCCACCAAAGTGATGAGTCGGAACCGAATGAGCCCTCCCCATCCCCGCGTGGTCTCTTCTCGGTCTTACGATACAGAAAGAGAATCGTCTGTAGCAAAACCACGATCAGTACACCAACCGCAGTGCCGTAAGGTCCTATCAGCACATAGGGCACGAAGACCAGATCAAGCAGCAGCGCAACCCCAGCCAGGAACAGGACCATCTGTGCCTGGGCGATGACATGACTCTTGTGGACACCGAGGCGTTTGAGCCAATAGCCGAATGTCCACACCAGGAGGCCCCAGGCCAGCGAGAGGCCAAGGAATACCCCAACCGCCCCCCAAGCCCCCCAAGCCCAGGCCCAATCAAATAAAAGCATCATCGCCACCAGCTCCGAAGGGATCATCAACACCCGAGGTCGAGATCATGATACCACCGAGCTTGTGTCCCCTGTCGTCTTTGAGATCGAATTGCTCATCAAGACCGATCTCGATGTCCTTCTTCTCGGCCCCCTCATAGAGCAGGATGGCCTCGTCCGCGGAGACACGGAATCGCTTGCGGCCGAGGTAGGTGACAGTCGCGGCGTGCTTGACCTCGAGGCCCTTTGCGTGTGCCGCCCCACCGGCCAGGTCACCGTTGGCGATGGCGATCTCCTGGCGCTTGCGCATGGTCTGCTTCTCGTTCAATTCCTTGGAACCCGCGACAATCCTGACCCGGATCTCCGGGACCTGCCGTTTCCTGATCTCACGCCGGATCAGCCACAGGATGATAGCCAGGACGACCAAGGCGAACAGTGCCCAGAGTCCGTAGCGGTCCCACCAACTGACCACCACCAGTTCGACCTCACCACCATTCGGATAGAAGCGCGTAGTGTGAGTCGGGAAGACGAAGCTGTAACGACCCCGCAACACACCGTCTTCGGGGCGGGCACTGGTGAAATGCCATTGAGTGGTAAGGGTTCGGGTCTCGCCCGGAGCGAGTTCCAATTTGGTGGGTGTCACGCTCGCTTCGAGTCCTGGCAGATCAGTCAGCACGAGCGAGGGATCAAGCTTGATTTCGGCGGGAATCTCCACGAAGGTCGAATGCAACGATAGGTCTTCGCTGGCGATGCCATAGCCCCCGAACAGCCCAGGCTCGATGCGGATCTTGAACTGGATGGGATCGGCCCTGACCTTGGCATTGCGTTTACGGGGCACCTTGCAAAATAGCCTGCTAGGCAGGCTATTTTGCAAGGTGCCCTTAAAAGGGCTTACCAACACGGATAGCAATACGGATTTTGTCTCGGTCATTGAAGGATTTGAGGACAATTATCCTGACTATTTTCCCCAAAATCCAGAGTTAGCCACCGAAGATCGTGTCGTCGTGATCACAATCCTTAGTGACTTTATCCATGATGTAGATAAGAAGGCGTACTACAACCGCGCATCAAAGATTGAAGAAAACTGGTTGGTACTCGAAGAAAAGATACGATATCACTCCCATGCAGATGTAGTCGCAAACCTCATCATCCTGACCAGGAGTGGCCAGGTGGAAGGTCCGCACCTTGCGACCCATAGGCAGATTAATCGACCTTGTGAGAGGTATTTCCCTCTGAGCAAATTCCCGAGCGATGCCATTGCTGAGGATGTGCAAAACCATCTGCCCTGTTCCCCAATGTATTCCCAACAACCCATCCGGTTCTACTACCACGGCCAATACTTCGTCAATGACTTTACCTTGCGCATCGATAAAGGGGTCATGCAGAAAAACAAGCATTTTGACTTGACCATTGCGATCCCAGAAAAAGCTAATCAACCGCCTGTAAATCTGCACTGGACCCTGCTGACAACCGACGAGGATTACGAAACAGATAAGTATGGTGTCGAGGATGATGGCCAGGTTGGCCCGATTGGAAAAACATTCTCGAAGAACGAGTTGACACTCAACGACGAGGTTCGGCTAAAACCATGGGGTCGTCCATCCCAGTTGAAAAGCCAAACCATGTCGGTCCAGCTTACCAGCTCCACGCTTAAGCGTGTCTATCACATGGATATTCGGTTCATCAAGGTGATGCCTGCGTGGTATGCAGGGATAATTATCGTTTTGCACGCCATTCTCTTAGTTCTTTTCGTAGTCCTTGTTATTCAAAGTGCCCGGATACTCATCAACAAATGGAGGGAAAGGATGGTAGTTCCTGGTACTGGTAAAGGAATTACTAAGATCAAGCCCGAGGATCTGGAAGGTAGCGTATGGGAATCGAGTGTGGATTGGTTGACTTTCAAACCTGGAAGACACTATGTGCGTAGTCCACTCGATCGCAGCAAGCCGGTGGAACGTGGTACCTATCAGCTCGTGCCTCGTGAAGGCAGGAGAGGTAGGATTTTGCTCAGATTCTTCGGCTCCTTGGAAGGATCGGTACACAACCCACCTATCTCCACAGATTGGGAGATTACCCATTGGGGCAAGCACAAGCTGGATCTTGCGCAATCCGGCCAGGCGGCGATTCACTACAAGCGGCGTACAGGACCGATTGAAGGGAATAACAATGCAGGTGAACTATGACCTTAATAAATATATTAAACAGCCGCGACACCCTCGTGGTCCGCACAGCAGACCCTACAGTCAATCAAACGGTTAGTGTAGGGTCTGCTATGCGGACCTTCTAAAGGTCAACATCTCCTAGGTGAATTGATTTGCGTTGATTAGCATCCATTTGCGGCAAAAAGGAATGCCTAATGGAAGAACTAAACCAATGTTATCGGTACTTCGGTACAGCTATACCAGGGCACGTTGACATTTAGTAAGGAGTAAACCCTAACCCCCGGGCTTGCCTCCTAATGGTACAGAATTCGCAGGACTTCCAAGATCAACGGAATATTATAATTGTTATTTAAGAAAGGGTCTAGATAACTTTAGCCACTGCGAGAGCATGCTAAGGTTATGTTATGCAAGGGAAAAACAGGTATTTCAGGCGTTCACACCTTTCGGAAGCCAAATTCAGAGTGATTATCCGCTCTTTTGCGCT
>Ga0209367_1008454_pt1 | contig 14069 bp, 7 predicted proteins | sample WorMetLIZISLAND2_FD_187412 | JGI IMG/M metagenome (GOLD analysis project Ga0209367, IMG submission 187412) | Marine gutless worms symbiont microbial communities from Max Planck institute for Marine Microbiology, Germany - Olavius geniculatus... ... | reverse complement strand
ATATCTGCAGAATGAACGACAGCAGAAAGATAAAGACCCTGGTGTTCGGAATGATGGATGGTTCAAACAAAAGAGGACGGCCTCACCGAGAATGGTCAGATGACATTGAGCAGTGGTGTGGGACAAACCTGCAGGAGTTAAGCCACGCTGCCCTAGATAGGCAGCGGTGGGCAGCGATAGTAAAAATGGCGTCAGACACCAACGGGCATTGAGCCCACGGTTGTCGATGATGATGATGATGATGCGTTTACCTGTGTCGCGTGGCAGGTAACACTGTGTGATCCCATACGGCAGGTGACGCTCCGTAGCTCTAAGATTGGCTCCCCATTAAGAGCTATATCACCACCTTTAACCTTTAACATTTGAAGTAATCATAAGTAGAAGCGTATTTTTAACCGAAAATTAACCGAAAATGTACTCAGCCGAAAATCAGCCAAAAAAATTCGGCTACGGTAGCCAAATTTCAGTTAAAATTGCGTCAGTCGGAGTTTGGCAATGAAAAAAAATTCGGCATTGGGGTCTAGGGGACAACCGTCCGAAGTGAGTCGTGCTCTAACAAGCCTTGGTCATTTTCTGGCGCGTGTAAAAATCTGAGAGCTCAAGCACCGCTACCGGCCGAAAAGCCCGAAATATCGTCTTCCGAAAAAAATGATTTTGGTAGGTCAAAATGCACATCCCAAAATTTGTGTTAGTGAACCAAAGTTTGCCAGACTTTTTTTCGCCGAATGCGGGAAAAATCGCTGTCGATCACTTAGTTTTTCGATAGTATGCTCCTATAGTTTTTTTTTCGAATTTGGATATCTCCATCCTTTCCGGAAATATTCGCAGTCAGTCTAGAGTCGTCCGAAATCGAGCCCAATTTTGCACGTTTTGATTTCAATTTTTTTAGGGAGCACGACTTCAAATTTTGCGACCTAGATTATAAAATCGAACACCCTGTCAGTTATGTGACAAAGTTTAGCGGCGATCGGCCGACGAAGCTTGGAGATTAAGTGGAGAAAACATTTTAAAAGAAAAACAGCAGCAAAACATACCCCCCCGGGAACTACCGTCCGGACGGCCCAATTATGTTACAATCACTCACGTTGCGGACGTCGAAGTGTCACCGCGCAGTTTGTAGACTTCTCGGCTGATGAAACGTCGCTCGGTCTGTTTATCACATGTCCGTCGTCCTCAGACTAACGACCAATGAAAACAAACACCCGACTTGTCACATGTCCGGCGACGCAAACGTAAAACGTGAATGATTATCTGCAACACGGCCGCGAAAATGTGTCTTTTGTGTGACGAAAATAAAACCCAACTTTTCACGTGTCCGGCATCGCGAAATTATAGGGGTCTATGCACGTCGACGTTACACAGTGAAAATACGAGACGAAAGTAGCAAATTGAACGATTAACCGCGAAATGGAGGACTCACAACAGCGCGACAATGTTTCCCAACTAGTCGACTGGTCGAGCGCTGAGTTCCGCGCTGACTGTATTGTCTGTCGTCTGCATCAAGTAGCGTTTAAGTCGTCTTAAGGCGCTGAGTAACGCCAGGGCGTTGTAATGGGCGTGGAGTGGCGTTTATTACCACATAAAAATTATGACTAGGCCGATGCGAGACTAAACACGGATTGCCTACACTACATACGGGCGTGCTGATGTAGGCCTATACAGAGCTACCGACACGCCAAAAACGCGCCGAGGAAGCCATGTGTGGAGAGGAAGTGTCCTTTTCCCACAGGTAGACCTGTAAGCGAGAGCGAGAGCGAGCGGTAGCGAGCGAGAAACGGGACGAGCGAGAGCGAGCGAGATTTTTCCCGTGAACGAGCGACAATACATACGAGCGAGTCGAAGCAAGCGAAATTTAAAACGGCGCGTGATTTTCACGCGCGACACCCCTGTCGGTGTTTTTTGTCTATCCATCACACTCTGCGACTGTATCAAAACGGTGCAAGCTAGAATCACGAAATCTTCACTGTCGGCTGCCAGAATTTATTAGACTCCAGTTTTAGGATCTTAGAAACGGTGCGAGATAAGGCCAAGGTCAGCATTAATCAGTTATAGAAAGTCCCATAATATGTCCTTCGGCCGACACCAAAATCAGCGACCTTGAACAACCTTGAAACCAAGATAAAGGGTTTATTAGTGATTTTTTGCGTTTCAGGTCACGGCGCACATTTGAAAAGTGAATTGCGCCAAAATGGCTGAAGGTAGGCTATAGACAAAGACAACCAGCATTAAACCTGAATTTTGGCAATTGAAGTTACAAACATTTGATCGCCGATGTTCAGAGGGACCTCAAAGTCCTCAATCACTTCCACCTTGGGTATCATCACACACTTAAATTTACAGGAATCGACTTCCACGCGATCTAATGGAGATCACATGCATCATTTAGGAAATTATGAAAAAAACTACTCAATCTATACAGGGTGCGACAAAAAAGTAATCCCCTGTCGTATTTTGCAAAACTTTAAGCAACGACTTAGAATTTTTGGATGGAACCTAAGAACCTTGCAATTTTTCGCGAGCGAGATTTACCTACGAGCGAGCGAGAAAACGGCTGGCAAGTCGCTTACGGGTCTACCCACAGGACAGAGCCCCGACTAGGAAATTTTTGATATTTTAATGTCGATATTGCGTATTTTTGGTGCTAAGTTTTGTTCTTCTATGACCGAAAAGTACAAGAAATCTGAGCTAATGTTCATGGGACGCGCGAGAGCCCATATGACAGTTTCTGTTCGCAGGTAATTTTGGTCTAAACCTCCTATTTGGGGGTTGAAAAGGTCCTAATTCAAGGTCAGTGATGTTAATAGCACTAAAAAGCACGTTACTAGTGCTTGTTATGATAAGTAGCCACCGCCATTTTGAATTATTATTTTGTAACATCATCATCATCAAATATTCGTTTAATGACAGTTGACATACGCAGCTTCTATCAATGCAATCACGTAATATGTAAAAAACATGCAAACATATACGAAAAACGTCCATTGTGTGTGCGGAAAGTAAACACGACTAACAAAAAGTAGGCCTACTCTAAATAGAAACTAACGTTTACAACAGATCGGTTTTAAATGGGGACGAATCGTCTAATCTGAGGGGACGAATCAGCCAGGGGGCGAATCAGCCAGGGGGTGAAACGGCAAAGGGGCAAAAAAACAGACACCGGTGGGCCGTTTTACGACCAGCCTGTGCCCATGTCTGTGCCCATTGATACGTTACGTTACGTTACTTCTGCGCACGTCACTGGCGTAAAATAAATATTTCTACTTCCTGTTGATGCGAGCCCGAAGAAACAAGATGGTTACGTTTGCAAAATGAAATGCTGACGGCGTTTTGAGCGGCGATTGCGATAAAAGAATGTCACAGGCGAGTTGTACATTTATTTAAGTAGTCTTTGACGTTATAAGGTGTTAAAACTGCTTTGTTTGCATAATACGCTAATGCTGACAACTTGCTAAGTGCTGTTGTGCGCATGTGCGGTAGGTGCTATCGACAATTATACTTTCAGATCGGAGAACGTATCAATTTTTACACATCTTTCAGATCGCGGATCGCGGATTCTCAGACCGCCGGTCTGAGAATTGTCACTGTGCATTTGTGCTTATGCAAATGAATTCATGAAAGAGTGCTAGGCGAAAGGTTATCAACCTGTCCTCAAATTTTAATGATTCGAAAAGCGTTTTTTGCAAAGATTTACGTCTTATGAGTTATTATCTGTAATAAAATTGTTGGTTTTTTGTTATTTTTTGTTGAGGGAGATTTTTTACAGTAAAACAGCAAGAATTGGCATAGACATGGCATTATGCCTTTCGATAGCAAATGTGACATCATGCATAATGTTAGCGAAATTGTGTTTGATGTAACGTATTAAACATACTTTTTTTGATGGATCAGCATTGCAGTTATTAGTTTAATCGTTTTTACTTAGCATCATTCAAGTTTTAAATCTAGCGAAACAGAATTTGTCAACATCAACATCTGAACTGGAAAAACAGTAAACTTCACAAAGTAACGTAACGTGTTCACAAATGCGAGGTATACTAATCATAGTGTGTCAATGATCCACGCTTGTTTACGTTTTCGTGTTTAATGAAATGTCAGCGATTAAATGTGAAATATATGACCAGGTAACATAGCTAACACTAACCCTAACCCTAAAACCTAACCCTATCCGTAACCCTAATTCCAATCCTAACCGGAATTTTTGCTCACGAGCCATTTAAAGTGGCCCGGTGTTACCGATGGCCGTAATAGCTATCGGTAACACCGGGTCACTTTAAATCGCTCGTGAGCAAAAATTAAGCAAAAACCCGCAAATTTTGTTTTAGATACCGACTAATAAGACGAAGTAGTGTGCAAAAAAGTAATTTAGAACGCAATGAGCCGAGGACAGTTTGGTAACCCTTGGCCGGGTGCTATAGTTAGGGAAGGTGTAGCCTAATGTTTAAGCCTTTCAATCTACGATTCAAGGCTTAACCTCAGCTGATGTAAAAAAAGTCGCGCGCTGTCGTCATTTTAGTTGGCCTCCTCTTTTTCAACAAAACAGCGTTCCAACCTGTTCACTAACTGGAGCCACACTGTTGGCACTAAACATACAATGTGCAACGTCTATTTAGAAGAAAAAACCAACTTTTTAATACTACAGTGCAACATTTTGCCATCTTACTTTCACAGTGTAGAATATTTATTTATTTATTTGCGTGACATAACACTAGAGAGGTGCGGCACTCAGAATGCGATTAGTTAGAATCTGAAATGTGCTACAAAAAATACGTTATGGTCGGTATTGCAGACAATTCTGAATGACATGAAATGATTATAAATGAAAAGAAATCAAATGTAATGTCTTCTACGTGATGCGAAGGTTAATAGTTAAACGTTAAATACTGCATAGTTCTTTATAGCAAACCCATCACAGAGCTACGGAGCGTCACCTGCCGTATGGGATCACACGTGTTACCTGCCACCCTGCATAGGTGAACGTGCCCCGCCTTAACAAGTGCATTAAAATACTTATTTATTTACTGTTTAATTTTGAGCAGACGATTTTTTGCTGTTACTTTTGATGTTGGATTATTTTTCTTGCTCAATCATGAACGTATCTAATTTGTTTTCTGAGTTGTGTAAAACCTTTTCATTTTCGTTTAGTTCGTTGAAACAAGAGCAAGAGAGCGTACTTGACCTAGTGTTAAATAAGAAAGATGTTATAGTGTGCTTGCCTACAGGATTTGGCAAAAGTGCCCTTTACGTTTTGCCACCACTCATGATGGACTTACGTACGACCGTAAAATAATACATTGTCCTTACGACCAATCTGTCTCCCTTCCCTCCTTCCTATCGTTTCCTCTTTTTTTATTATCTCTTTTCACCTTTCTCCTGTCCTGCTAATTAGACCTATAGTACGACGCTCATAGTAAGTTACGAGTTCTGTCGTGAATCGTTTAAATGTTCGGCTTCTGTTCGGCGTGAATCGCTCTCCTTTCTCGACATAATCAACCTTCGTTCACTGTATACATCCTGATGGTCATTAGCGATTGCCAGCCAGGACGAAAAAACATACATAATAAATAATGAAGTAAGAAAACGAGTAAGTAAACGAATTTCGATAGCAGTTATGTTAGAATACTCATATCGCATTAAATTAACGATTCGTCTCAGCTCTAATCAAACTAGATGCTAAAAATAGAATATATCTATTCGATGTTGTTGATACTGTTGACGTTTTGTTGAATAATTGCATTTTTTTGCTTAATAGCAGTCTCGTTGCTTTGAGTAGCTGATAACTGTATCAGTGTAGCTTGAATACTCGTATGTATGTGAAATGCATGGTTATTACTGATAATTTTGGAAATGTGTGTTTTTTGCACCGACATAGACACGGCTCAGTATTCTGAAATCTGAGCCGTGTATAACAAGGCTAGGGAAGGTGTACTTTGCGGAATGCGGAATTTTTGGAAGGTGTATTTTTCGGAATTTTCGTTGCGGAAAAAACTTGCGGAATAAGGTGTATTTTGCGGAATGAAAGTTTGCGGAAAATGATGCTGTTGTTGTTGTTGTTGAGTTTTGTCAGTTTGTGGCCAAAAACTGGACCTGTTTGAGCGTTGATAACTTTGTAACGGTTAGTGGTAGAAATGTGTTATAATGGCAAAAGTTTCAGAATGTTATATAGAAAAATGCTGTACTTGCATAGCGCAGCATTTAAATATTTTCTGCCTCATTTGCATAAATTTTTACCACTGATGAAATTTTGCCGGATTTTGCTGTAACGCATGGATTTGTCATGGATATTTGAGCTTTTGTAACTTTGCGATGTTTACTGATGGAACGGCACGCAATATGTCAAAAGTTTTTGAATTGTGTACAAAATAAGCGTAGAACATGCACTTGCATGTCTGTCCATTTAAATATCCTTTGCTTGATTTACATCAATATGCACCATTCCCAAAATCATGCTAAAATGACAGTAGCGCATGGATGTAAGTTGATTTTTCATCAGCACAGAGTAAAATAACAACAACCAGTAACACACACGTTTCGTTCAGATGAAATTTGCCATGGGCAGTTTGGCACCCTTTGCATTCATAGCTATCATCAGTTTTTTGGCAGCTGATTTATCACTGGAGTTATTGGGTTCAGGATCAGCTGAGCCCAGCATTCAATTAGCACACGTTTCAGCTGATCAGTTTCTGAAATCTTATAACTGTGCCATCTGCTGCAATGCCCTGACATCAAATAACCCACAAGATTAAATTTCGGACCCTTTGGCAGCAAGTTTTTGAGTTCAGTGAACTCGGGCACATAGGAGCACAGGCTAACACATGATGTTTTATGAAAATTAGCCAAAGATTATTTAAAGGATTCAACATGCAAGTCAGGTGCTTTTTCTCTAGAACATTCTGAAACTTTTAACATATCACAAGTCTTTCTACCACTAATCATCACAAAGTTAATAATACCGAAACAGGTCTGGTTTTTTGTACCACCTTGTAGTTAGGCATGGCACCATTGACACAGACTAGTTTAGTACTCAGTAAGCTGTTGAGAAAGTTGTTGTTTTGGCTGTTCATAGGATGGCAGTTTGTCATTTTTTGACTTCAGCGGCATGTCAGACAATGACAGACGAACCGTCGAGTTTGTCTTGTACAAGAAAAGCCACGACATCAAGGCTATCCAGGTGATAATGTGTTCACTATCTGTCTATCTGTGTCTGTCTGTTTTTTTGTACAAGAAGACATTACGTCCAGCTTTCGAGGTATATTTTTCTTGTTGATGGGGAATAGGTACCAATTCCAGAAACACCACTGTTCAGGCAGGTTCTATTCCAACACTTCCTATACTGACATATAGTGTTCTTACGATATGATTATCCGGATTTTGATTCGATTTTGATTCTGGTCAAAGATGGCGATTTCGAATCGATTCGATTGTAGGCGTCAGTTAATTTTTTCGTTACGCACGCAAACTGAACTGCACATACGGCATCATAATAAGAAAGTGAAATTATATGTCTCCAGTAACTAACAATAGCTTCAGTTTAAATTATCTGAAATTTCTCAATTTTTCTGTCACTCTTTCGAATTACTAAAAATAAACAACTTAGTGAATCATACCCAGAAGTATAACACAGGTCAGCTCCAATTTTTGCCTGCATCCAATATTTTGGCTGCTGGTCAATTCGGCTGAATGTCAAAAATGATAAAGCAAGAGGGCAGCATAATTTGAGCCTTAAAAGATAGCTAACTAGTAAGTACTAATAAACGATTATAAATGTATGCAACAAGCAAAAAGAAATAAATTTCGAACAGCATGCATGACCACGCCGTATCCATAATTACCACTGAAGGCACTGCACTGTGTGATTGTATCTCATCACGTGCACGGCAGCGTGAATGAGCAAAATGCTGCAATGGACAAAGTCGTTTCGGTGGTGCACGGAAATTGCGATTTTGATTCGATTCGATTTTGAGCAAAAATCGAGATTTTCGATTTTGAATCGAACGTCGTAACAACACTACTGACATATAGGGTCATTGTTCTGATAGGGTCATGAATAGGGATAAATTGTATCTTTGTCTACAGCGGACCAAAACAGTTAAGGTACTCCCACAACACTGCATGAGTGACCGCTGCTTGGCTGTAGTGGTGAACTGTAACATAATGTTTGTTTGAGTAGTTGACTCAAACAGTCATATTCGGAGCCTGTAACGTTCTTGGCGTACTAGTAGCAGATTGTGTATATACTTCGTCTTTTCGAGTAATGTACAGATTCTCTTTTGAGTAATGTTTTACATGGCAGATGTGCATAGTGATGGAAACAACTGCATAATTTCTAAATACATCAACGTTGCTTGTGTCTGTGTTGCAAAAGTACAATCATTTCTCACTGTGTCATAAAGTACAAATATTGTCAGTTAAACTACCCAAATAGTTACAGTTGCCAGTTACAAATACCTACAGTTAGAAGTGCAGAATGTTTTTTGCCTGAAGTTTGGTTTAGTTTTAAAAAAGAAATGCAGTTTTCGGTTTCCAATAATTTTGGGTTCAGCTTGGTTGAAAGAACTTGGTTTCAATTCTGAGTTGGTGTGGGTCTGTATTGTTTTCGTAAGACAGGTGGATTGGTACCATGACAGTAGGCACCAGGCCTGTCGGACTTACGATCGAGACATCAGTCCCCAGACACCCCAAAAAATTCTACTTTGCCCACACTGCTGAACTCGCTTATCATTGCATGGGGTTCCGTCAGTGATTGTCACACTTATGTAGGGTTCCGCTGCACCAAAAAGGTTGAAAAACACTGCTCTATAGCTTTGCGATGAGTTTCTGATAAATAGCTACACACGAACTCGACACTTATTGACTCTTGTTTTTGGGCAATGTGCACCTTATAAATATTTGACTACTATTTTGCCTTAACCATCAACTAGTCACCTGTGTGGCCAGTGTATCAAGTGTTGCAATAGTTCCTGCAGTGTTTCAATGTGTTCTGTTGCAGCTGCCGTGGTCAGAAGAATGCGAAGCTGATGGTAGGATTTGCTTGCCATTCATATGTTAACTGACATTACTTTAGTTCATATGCATAATTGATCTTATTTGTGCAAAACCTGTTTGAATTGGGGACAGTTTTCTAGTCCAAAGAGGTGCTAGTTCTAACAGTGCAAGGGTTAGGTATGATGATGATGATGATGATGTAGCAGATGTATGAGTGTAAGCTTACTTCAGCATGGCAAAAGTCGTAAGACTACAAGGACACGTAACAGTAACAGTGAAGTAACGTAGTAGTCAATGCAATGAGACATTCTTATTGCGAACAGCTGTAAGGCTGGACAAAAAGCTCAGATAGGGATGGGGTTAGAGTGAGCGATATGGTAAAGAATAGGGATAAGTTGCCTCTTTGGCTTTAGCGGCACCTAGCTTGGCTGTGATGGATTGGAACTAGGTAGTATTGTTACGGTTTCACACTGGCTGAGGTCAGTCGGTTTCGGTTTGGTTTTGGGGAAAAATGCAGTTTCAGTTCCATACGGTTTGATTTTCTGACCAGCACTAAAACTGGCACGGACGTCCGATGATAACGGGATGCCAGCTGGGTGCTTTGCCACTCACAGCTGGACGCCTGCTAGATGCAAACTCCGTGAGTGGGCGGCAAAAGAGCATTGCTGACAAAGATCGGACGGACCAGACAGATTCAGGTGCCCACTAATGACACTTGATTAGTTTAGGCCTGGACGACTTTACAGCATGCATGCCTCGTATAAGATCACCGCCCCAGTATCTGATAGATGGCCATGTAAAGACTGACTTACAGATGGTGGCTGTGCAAGTGACAGTGACTTAGATGGCCATGCGGGGGTGGGAAGACAAACACACAATGCTCAGAATGAGTGAGCTCCAGCATCTGTCGACGTTCGTAACTTCATCATGCATAGACAGAGTTAGGTAGACAGACAGACTGGGAGGGAGATCAAAAGACACGTGCAGAAACGCACACAGTCACGTCGTTGACACCTGGATAAGGCCTACAAACAAGTAATTAAACTCTGGACAGACTGCGACTGACCTTGTGCCTTGCCACTCACCGACGCCCGCGAGTACGCTGGGCTTAAGTTTATGTATAGGTTAATAGATGGCTGGTTGTACGTTGTGGCACGTCAGTGTACCAGACAGCTAATGTCAGTGCGGGACAGATCAACCGAGGCAGCTGTCAACTTTAGCCCTAGTGCTGCCATGAAGTGAATGATCTAGTGACCGATCACGTTTGGATTGCATCAGATTACTAGTAATAGACAGATTTGCTTTTCACTTGCTTTCAGCAACTTTCCCAGTACGTAGTAAAGTGATAACTGCAGACTAACTGCGAAAACCAGCACATATTAGATATGATATTGAAAAATTTCAAGTACTCATATCTTAGCAATCTCAGGCTTCCAGATCTACTTTGTGTTTGTTCAGTGGTTGTTCAATGTTTTTTGGGTAGGCATATTGAATGGCTTTGTGTGGGGTTTTCAGTATTGGTGGATGAATTACCAGAGAATGAGCAGACAAATATTAGGTCTTCTTAGATCAGTTCAAGGTGGCTTGGTGGTGTAACAGTAGCATGCCGGACTGATGATCACGAGGTTGCTTGTTTTGTTCAACTCTCGTCTGGTGCACTGCCAGGTTACGACGTTGGGCATGTTGTTCACTCATGTGCTTCCGTCACCAAACAGTACAATTGGGTACCAGCCTAACCACTGGGAAAGTTATGGCAGTATGTGGGAGAGGACAGGCCCTCCGCTTATATGACTGATCTGTGTTTGCACTCAGTGCCGGCTCAGGGCCATGGAAATGGACATGTGCACGTTCGTGTCAGTCACAGCGAGAGCGCTGTTGACTATCAGCAATTTTAGGTCAATACGTGTTTGTGTAGATGGAGGTTTCAACCTGAGACAGACGAGACAGCCGGAGTTTCAGTTTCTGGATGTGACATCGTCATGTGGTGGGGACTCTGTCCCAGCAGCCCTGGGTGATGACACACTGACTACGCAGCATGGTGACAATGATCTAGCCAGTCAGTACTACACACCAGCACTTCCTCGGCCACAGGCACAGCCTTCACAGCCACAACTACAGGCTCAGGTTCAACCTGTGCAGTCACAACTACAGGCACAACCACTGCCGGCACAACAGCCACAGCCAGTTTACTTAATCATTGATGGCCAAGCAAGCTTCTACCCAGCACTCAGCTCAACCAGCATAGCTGCTGCCAGCTCTACATACGTGACACGGCCAGTGCCAGCTAGCTCTCAGTACATGGCACAGGCAGTGCCGGCTAGCGGCACATACATAGCCCATCCAGTGCCGGCTGCTGCCATGATGCCTACTCCTACTCCTCAGAGCATGGTACTGCCACCAGGACTGATGCCTAGCCATGCCCCAGCTCCACTGGCGCAGCCAGCATTCATAGCTACAGGACAACCAGGAATTATCCCCAGCCATGTCCAGGCAGGACCAGCAGAGCTTATTCACAGTGGAGCATCGGTGGCACAAGCAGGCCTGATAGCCGGCCCGACACCTGGGCTGATTTCTGGGAGCCCTGTACCTGTCTCAGCACAGCCACATAGCTTGCTAGCATCCGCTGTGATAGTGCCCTCCGCAGCACTGATGCAAGCAGGTCCACCGACGAGCATTTTACCACCGGCTGCAGCAGCGGCAGCCTCGGGCACCAATGTTCCACTAACGACAATGCAGCAGAATCACAATGTGCCAGCACAGCAGGCTGTGGCTGTCTCACCACACACTGTCCCTGCAGAACAGGCTGTCCCAGCAAATCTGCAGACAGAGCCACGACCAGCTGCGAGTGTCAATGTCTGCAGCCTGTTAGGACCACCGCTGGTAGCTGCCCCCACCACTGCTGTGACTGATGTCAACGGATCTGCTCTGGCAACAATCCCAGTCCATGTGGCGGACAGCGTCAGTCGGTGCATGGTGGCTGATGACTGTCACGATGCAGTGGGCTCACTACGTGGCGGGGATGTTTCGGGCATGGTGGCGGTGAGTCGTAACGTCAACAACAGCTCTGCTGCACTGGCGGTGGGAACTTCAGACAAACACCGAGACCCTTCCACGTCAGAGTCCCTCGCAGAGGCGGTTGGTCGTCTGTCAATCGATGGAGAAGATGTCGTCTCCATGGAGTGTGGGAATGGATTTGTGATGGAATGTGAACATGGGATGATGTCCGTCCAGTCGCCTGCCAGATTAACAGCTGCAGCACCAGCTGAAACAAACAACTTTTCAGGTTTGGGTAAGCACAAATCCTGCTCGGTTGACCTATTTCGTAATATGAGGATTGAGGAAGTTTAACCACTACTTTTACAAACCTCTATTGTTTTCTTATAGTTGCACTCAGTATTCTTGTAGCCTTCTTGCATGTGGACATGATTTTGTTATGCTTCTATGTTTCTGAGTAATCTGCAGAAAGAACAGTTTGTAGTTAGATGTCTTTTTGATTTTATATGGTTAGTTTGATTGATTCAATTTGATTTGACTTTATATAATTAGTTATCAGTGCTTAGTTCCCAGTTTTTTATGCCTGTGTCACATAATATCAACACAAGAAACCCAGCTGGAACTAGGGAAGGTTGACCCTACCAGCTATGTCTGAAGGGCACCGTCTTACTTTTCATAACGAAGAGGAAGCAATTTCCCACAGGTGCCTACAATCACCAGTGGAAAGCGGTGCAGTTTTGGGATTGTGGTACTATTGAGTACTGGTATCCTGATACTGGGTATCTGAATCGTTTCCAAGTATCACACCGCACACACAACATTACGCTGTACTTTTTATTCTACTTCCATTGTCAAGACATGTTCATGTGGCTATGGTGTAGCAACGGTCCATTTTCAGTGAAAAGTGCTGTTTATTTATTTATAATTGATTTATTCAGCAAAAAGACCATAGAAAACGGATATAGTAAAAACCTAACAGTTAACACTTATAGATTACGAGTGTAATTGAATTAGATGTCTTATAAATCGATACAAAGAAGTTTTACTTGTTCAATAACATTGGAATCGGCTGATTTTGATCGTCATAAGACACTTAAAAAGTAATCGTAAGATTTTTACGCGCGAAAGCAGCTATGCTTTCAGCGCGTCTTAGCCATTGCAATTCTGTCCGTCCGTCCGTCCGTCACACGGGTGGATCAGGCAAAAACGGTCCAAGCTAGGATCACCAAATCTTCACCATCAGCTGCCTGGAAGACTCTAGTTTCAGGAACCGTAAAGCTTTTCCATAAATTCGAAGGGGGTCACCCCGAACGAGGGCCCTAAATGAGATGGGGGTGGTCAAAATTTGTGATTTTCGGCCTATAACTTGCTGTATCTCAGTAACGGTGCGAGATAGGGCTTAGGTTACTATTAATCACTAATAGGAAATCGTATACTGGCTATCGATTGGCGCCGAATTCAATGACCTTGGATGACCTTGAATGCCTAAATAGGGATTTTTTACGGATTTTTCGGGCGATTTCGGGCTGCGACACAAAATTATTCACAAGGAGGCACCGCCGTCGCCACGGTTCTATTATCATGTGCACTTCGCCACGACTGCGATAAAGGTATTTTATTTTATCCCAAATTCTCACGTTGTACGATTTTGTTGTGTTGTCAGCGCAATAATTTATTATTTAGTACATTTCTGATGCACAGTATTTGGTGAAACGACTTGCATAGGCCTACCTTACAGTGTAATTTGTGATATTTTGTTCGATGGTGCTGCCACCTCAGGAATCGGTTTACAACGCCCAGTTTAGTGATGGTCATAGTAAAACACCTGTATTAAGAGTCACGTCCAAGTGCACATAATGCTGATCGCTTGCATTGATTGAGTTGTTATATTACGCGTGAGAGCAGTAGCACGAAAGCAGCTACTGCTTTCATCGCGTCTTAGCCATCGTAATTTTGTCCATCCGTCCGTCTGTCTGTCTCTCCATCTATCCGTCCGACCGTCACACGGGTGGAAAGAGATAGGGCCTAGGTTAGACCTTGGCACCACGCTACTATCGTTTGTGATCCAGATAGAGAATTTGGTATTTGTATAT
>Ga0209367_1008453_pt1 | contig 14070 bp, 6 predicted proteins | sample WorMetLIZISLAND2_FD_187412 | JGI IMG/M metagenome (GOLD analysis project Ga0209367, IMG submission 187412) | Marine gutless worms symbiont microbial communities from Max Planck institute for Marine Microbiology, Germany - Olavius geniculatus... ... | reverse complement strand
GCCTTCCATCCCTCCGGGGTAGGTAAATCGAGTACCGGCCTATTTGGCTGGGGTTAAGGCGGGGCGCGTTCACCTCTGTCGGGTGGCAGGTAACACTGTGTGATCCCATATGACAAGTGACGCTCCTTAGCTCTGAGATGGGATCATTAAGAGCTATATGCACCTTTTTTTCTATATGCACCTTTAACTGGCCATCAACTGACGTTCGAGATCACACTTTACTCAAAATCTCTTTCTGCAGAAGCAGACGTTAAGTGGGATGGGAAATTAAACAGGTTTTTGATTACCGGTTGTCAGGAATATTTGTACCAAAAAATTATTAAAACCTGATAACACTTTTCCTTGTTCCAATCCAATCGATAATTTCGCGGATCATTTTTCTTGCAGAAACGTACTATAGGTCACCGGCAGCGATTGAATTCCATGACATCATACCTGCGGTCAAATGACGCTGACGTCCATGCCGTGTTGCTGAGATGATCAACGCGGTCGTCAAGTCTGTGACGCTCCTGCGACTCTCCAACGACGAACGAACGTCAGCAGCACAGCACTGCTGGCAGCCAGGCGCCGCAGATCGTTCATATAGGTGTTCGTTCGCCTGGGCGTGTGCGTCGTCAGCCTATGCCCTGCGCTCGCCGCGCAGGTGCCCTGCTTTTAGCGATGAAGACGCACCCGGCGCATGCGAGTTAGTTAAGCACAGCTTCCATCCAACGCAACGTATGCAACGTACGCAAGAAAGTACGTAACAAACGCAATAAACGCAAGATTAGCATTGCACAACAAACGCAGCTGACGCAACGGCCAAAACGCAAGGATAAAAGCGGTCGATTGTTGCGTCCGTTACGTCAGCTGCGTTTGTTGCGTTGCATCACTTTGGGTTCGTTGTGTCAGATGGAAACCACGCTTAAGTTACTCATATTTCACACGCTGCGGTCTAGCACGTGACGACGCCGTTGCTTCTCGCTAATTGAAGATTCCGCCTTTGATATCATCAGCATCTCTAGGCATTGAAACCTTGAAACTTTTTAAAGACTACATGTATCAGATACCATATTAGTTGTTTAGTTCTTTTGCACCCATTAGATCTGTAAAATTCGTCAAATTTTGTTGAAAACGTTAAAAAATTCGTCATTCTATAGCATCATTACCTGTACATAGCATAGGCGACACCTGAGTCGCCGGTTTACCGTCATGTCTTATTTAGCCTATCCAGGTAATCAAACAATTGCAAGACTTTTTCCTTTGTTTTTAGTGCGTTAATTTTTGCACAATACCAGACTAACATTTTCAAATGACTTAATGATGTATTTGCAGTTTCATATTATACATCAACGTGCAGTGTATTGTAACTGCCAATACCAGTAACTTACAGCAGTAAATAATATGAAACAGTAACATTCAACCTACGTTCTACAGCTTAAAAGTTCGTTCGCAAAACGCAAAATTTGCTCACGTAATAAAATTCATAAAATCCGTGAATTGTTTTTCAAACGTGTCATACGGTACGTGTTCTGTGTACAAAACAACTACAATGAGTACGAATGATAAAGTAGACTTTTAACTGATTACCTTCGACAAGATGTCGGAGCCGAGTACTGACATGATATGCCGCCGTCCGTCTAGCTGTTGAATCTCTCAGTCGTTGACAGCAAATTCAGTCTGGAAATAGATAGGCCCCATATGGTTCTCGTTCATGTTTTCTACTAAAGGTCACGTTTACGGATATAATATCGGAAGACTGGAAGTGTCTCGAGTTGTGTGTGTAGCGAAAACGTCTCAAATCTAGGCAATTTCTGTTCTACGTGATATGCAAACTGTTCGCATGCGTTGAGTGACGTATTGCGCGGATACGTAAGAGTCATTATTATCGTATTTGGCGTCGCGCTGCTTTTTTCGTGCGGTAATGCAATTTCTGGCGCGGCCGTGAACAATCACAGGAACTAAAAACGGACGCTGAGCATGGCCTTGTCTGTGCATGTGATGTCTCCAGTCAGTGTCGATCCATTGACACTGCTGTAGCAACCGACTGCGTATCTTTCTACTCAACTTCAAATCAAATCAAATCATTTATTTAGTCAAGCAAATACAAAGGCATTGACAAAGTGAATAATGAAAGAGTTTGAACAAGGGCACAAAGGGCTACAACAGCCTCTTACATGAACCCCCCCCCAAAAAAAAAAAACATACACCCCCCCAAAAAAAACATACAAATAAGACAACACAATAAAACCAAGTTAAAACACAACTGTAAACTGAGCCAAATCAAAATCGTTTAGTCGAGCTTTAAACATTGCCAGGGATGTGGCTGCAACAATATTTTCTGGGAGAGCATTTCACGCACACATCTGTTAATGAGCGGATTTAGTTCACCGCATTCAACAAACACCGCATCAACACAGCGCACAGGTACTCCTCATATATAATTATAGGGAGGGGCCTGCGGAATGGATGCCGCCACCCCAAATTTTTTATTAAATTGTTAGGTCGCGTTCCCCTGCTTAGTCTGACATTTCAACCTCTGGAGAAGCATTGTGAGCTCTTCTTGTGGGCCAAAATCAAATTTGACGTACTTTAAATATCACAGAATGCATTTGGTAGGAGGCATTTTCATGTGACTTTAGTCTTAGCATCTTGGGGACATGACCGCTTGCCCCCTAAATCCGCCTGTGCACCAACGTTCCTAACGCGATATGTATCGTCGTTTTTTACTGCGTGCAATTAAAACGAGATAGTTTAAATGTCTATATCGCGTGATAGCACTGCATACTTTTCGATCGTGAGCCGTCTTGTGCAAATAAAAAAATACTTCAAATCAATCTAATCATCTGATTACTAACACTGGTGTGCAGTGTACATGGCATCAAGACGGATATAAATGCGCGTCCCTTTCGTGGAACTATCTCGTGACGTTCCGTGCGAGAGCAATTAACAGTAATGGGGTGTAAACTAATGCTGGACGTTTGCTGGATCGTGTAAACACCCTATAAATGTGGCTCTGTGCCCGCAGCCGTCCTATAGGTTGCATGCGCGTCTACGTGCAGCCAGCTAATGTAGGCGCTGGCGACAATTTCTGCACGTCCGAAAGTCAACCTTAAACCGGGAAAATTATCGGTTTCCGAATGCGGCGCGACAACGCATGCGTAAAAAATTTATTTTTTTTTCCGCACGAATACTCTGCACTCTGTACTCTGGATTGCGATTCGTTAGCCAGTAGGTCTATATAGCAACTATAAGACAACTCTCACCAAGAAATGTTGCGAAATCAGAAAAAAACGGAGATAAAACGGCTGAACGTCGGTGAAGTATATGCACGGTGATAAGGCGGACAGTCAGTCATATAATTCATTTAGCTTTGCTCGGTAATATTAAACAATTAGTAATTTAGTAGAGGTTACTTTACTAAAATCATGCTTAGCGTCGCGCTGGGATACTGCTTTAAAGTCAGTGTGACAGCGCATGCATTTGTTTAGCAGCTTGGTTACAGTAATAGTTCACAGCAATGAAATGTGGCGAGCAAGCCGGGTATATTACGTGTAGTTTATTTTTGCAACAGACTGCGCTAAAACCGAACAAGAAGGAGCTCATCTGTTATTTCGAAAAACTGTCGTCAGTTTGCATACGCTACACGTATAAGTCATCACGCCAATTGACGAGACGAACAACACTAACAATGTGTCTAATGAGTGCTGTTTGTCATGTTTAGTCGAACGGAATTCGTACGCTTGATGTATAGCGTCGTCAATATTGCGGGAAGCGTAAGTCCGAGAACGAGAAGTCGCAGGCGTCGAGTAGGAGTGGAAATGAAAAAAGGCATTTCCCTCCCACAGCCGACTGGTCACACATTAATTTGATACATTTTTAGCTTCAAAGAACACTTCTGATGAAATGCTGGTGTAGCAATCAAGCGAAAATTGTCTGCATGGTCTTTTTCTGCTTTTCTGGTGCGATTTTCAAGAAAAGGATTGAAACATCCATCCTGACTGCATCGCAAGACATGTGCAACTACTGGGAACGCGCCCCTGCAGGAATGGCGTCCTTGATTGCGTCTTAGACAATAATCTGGGGAAAACCGGTTTCTATCTGAATTTATCTTATGCGTTAGCAGTGAAACGGTAAGACTAACGTTAGACTTGCGATCATCGCAAAGTCGTTGGTTTGACTCTTGGTCGGGACGCTATACTAGAATGGGTGACTGTCTGCGGACAGACATAACCAACACCTAAGTCAAATTAGCCATCTTTTCGAGGTAAGTAAAATCGAGTATCGGTATCGCTCTGTCTGGACGAATTAAAACGGGACGAGTTCACCTATGTCGGGTGCAGGTGACACCGTGCGATGCCATATTGCAGCTAGGTGCTAACGCTTTGTAGCTTTAAGATAAGTTTTTCATGAAAAGCTATACCCTTTAAACCTTTTAAATTTTTTTAACGTTGACCATGATTCACTATTTTTTCTTCACGTTTTCTAGTTTTGATCTCCCGGGTTTAAGGAGTCTTCCGTATGGAAGTCTCATATTTGGGCACCTTTTCAAAACGCATGATTACTTTATTGCACTTTGTAGGCCTACATTGACTTCCCATGTGGGGCACCGATGCTGTCGCGAGTTACGTAAGCTTTTCTCGAATTACTTGTTGTACATTTTTGCTGGTACTTACCCTTACTAAACTCACCCAGATTGCTCCCCGTGTGATCTCATTCCAGCCTTCGATGCTAACCCCCACCGAGTCCGGTAACTCCCAGCTGAAGCCGTGACGTCATCGGCTGCAGTGGCGACATCTAGGGCCACTGCTTCTGAGTCTGACAGCAGAGATGACGTATAATAGAAGTGACGGGAAATGACGCCACGTATGAGCTGACATTTTATTTGTATGCAATTTTGTTCATTACATGACCAAATCGTAACCATCTGCTATCAGCAAATTGTTTTGACCGACTGTTCCGTATGCGCAGTCGCACAAACACACAGCACGACAGCGTGGGGTTGCGCGCAACTGTTTTCTAACGATTGCAAAACTGCAGCATAGTGTATAGGCCTATGCAGTATTTTCACTATACTGCACTTTTGTAATCATTAGAAAATGGAAAACATAAAATGTTCGTGTCGTATGATAGCCATAGACGACTCAGGCTGATATCGGTGTGTCTACATTCTGCCATGATCACTTTCACAGTGCTGTTGACCCTAATATATTTTACGTTAGGGGGCCTACGTACAGCATTCTTATAGCGCCAGTTGTTGTGTAATTAAAACAAACATTCTGATTAAACGGAAAGCCGAAACTTAGGCCTATCCATTTTTTTCAAAAGCTGTCAACAGATAAAATCTCTCTGAGTCGGTTACTAATTCCATAAACCTACTCTTAAGCCGTAGCCTAACTATTTTTTATGAGATTTACCACCTTTACTAAGAAGGACTCGGTGCATCTGGCTTACAGTCTGAACCTGTAAATAAGAAACTTATTGATTCTGCAACCGTGAAAAATACAACGAGATATTTTCTTCAAATATCACACAATGTCATATTAAGTACACATAAGTCAGTTCTAAAGTGCAAAGAATAATGGAAAGGCTTATATTGCAGTTTAAGTCTACCAAGCTACAGCAGACTAATTGGCACTGTTACAGCGAACAGCATTTAGCATTTTCGACTGGCAACTCTAAAGAGAACAAGGCCACGAGCGTGATCTATCTCTAACGAGACGACAGCGCAGAAAACGAAAGCCTGAGTAAATAAGCTACATGCAGGAATGCTTCGTCGCATCGCTCCAGTAATGACACATTTCTTCTCGGGGCATAATTTGACAACGCGCTGGCCTTCGCCGAAGCATTTTCAACGTCGAAGCCTAACGAGTTATCAATTATTTATCGTACTTTTTTGGTATTTAATCACGTGTTCTTTTTAGATTTCTGTCCAGCAATCTGCCGAATTCGTGCATTTTCTAATTCATTTTTGGTCATCCAAGTTTCGTTCACGTACTGTAATCCGCCGACCACAGAACGCAACCGTTTCCAAAAAGTTAAAGCTGAACTTCAGTGACGCAAAAATTCAGATAACGCATATTAGTTTTCAACTTCCTGTCAATCTCAGTTTGTGACGATAAGTACACTTAGGTCTGCATAAATCAATCACTGTTTTATGTGGTCGCTGGCCAGTCGCCAACTAAAACGATATAGCGTTATTAGCCGCGCATAAACGTCGTAAAGAGCAAGGCTAAGAACGCAGGTTTTTTAAAGTTTCTAGGTATTATGTTTTTAAATCTTTAAGAGTTTTAAAAGTTTTTTTGGGGGGAGTTGCTGTAGGCATACAAAGAAAATGACACACAATAGTGCGATTTAGGTAAAACATATTATACATCATTCGCCTTGTTGCATCGATTTCTATAATGTAAACACTCAGCGTGATCGGAGTCGAATAGGCGTTGCGCTGGGTACCAAAGCGTCACACTTGAGGATCAAGAGATGCTACCATAACTTCACATTAGCAACATATGCGTCATTCCCGCGGCCGGTTGGCTGTGGGGTCTATATGCACTGATGGTTTGGTGATCATCGGCATTCAGTTGGCTGAGAAAATTTGAGGGGGTAAATTGTAGTCATTTGGCACTGAGCCAAAACCGGAAGTGGAAATTGAGACTTTTTTCGAGATTGTTGTAGAGCTGAGTGAGACCTATCATGCAGTAAAAAATCGTGCTGATCAGTCGAAAAATTAGCGAGATATGCAACAACAAACATTGCGCGCAAATTGGGTGATTTTAGACCAGTTTGGAGGACCTGCGACCCCAAACTTCTAACGCGCACCTCTATAAAAATAAGTCGCGCGTTGCGTTCACAGATACCTGACCGACAACGCACCACACCGGAAAATTTTGGGCCGTTCGCACATTTTTCGAGATATTTTTTCGATAATTGTCGAAAAATGTCGGAAAATGGGGTTAAGTTTTTTTGGGGGGATAGGGGGGGCGATTTTTTGAACCCGGGCTGAAATTTCGAAATTTTAAGTCGCTTGTAAAGTATGGGAACCTATTGGTGATGATTTAGTACACGAAGCGAATCGATTTGACACAAAGGTTTCGAGAGAGAACAGTATAAAATTTGTTACCCCAAAATGGGGGGAGTTATTCGACCCTTCGCCCTCTTCAAATTATTTTAGGGGGCTGGAATTTTTGCCGGAAAACGTCCATCACAGAGGCCCGTTGAAAAAAAAATTTCAGCGCCTTAGCCCCTCTGAGGGGAAAAATATGGGGGTCAAAGAAAAATTTTCCTCTCACGCTTCTCAAAATCCCTTCGATGTATTTGCTATTTGTTCAAAATTTTCCCTTGGCTAGCGCTCGATGCCCCCTACATGTGGCCAAAATTTGGTGAACGTAGCATCGGCAGGTTTTCGGACAGAGCAAGCAAATGCGGGTTTTCAAAGGCCCGGGTCTAGTAGCGTACATTTCCACTAGAACGGAGTCAGATGATAGGCCTATAGAAAGGCATTATCGTTGTGAATATAGGCCTACGAGTATCAACACGTGCAGAACCGTTGCTATGTTGTTACCACTGCCAATATGATCTCAGCGAAGAGCGCAAACGACTCGGCGAAAAAAAACGATCTCAGTGGGAGACAGTGCAGTTCGCCACAACCACCGTCAGTCAATTAGTCATTTGTTTGATCAAGTCCCTACTGATCAGTTTTCATCGGCTGTTCTTTGCGGCTTCATCGTTGTACAAACTGCTGCCGCAGTATTTCCCAAGTTTCGTGTGTGAAATTGTTAACTTGGTTCGAATGCAAACGGCTTAGTGGCCCGCTGACGAGCTAGATAAATCGATAAAAGACAAAACAAACGTGAACAAGATCATCAGACCTTGCACATGGCTAAATAAATTCACGCAAACAAAGCTAATAAAATCGGCGCAAAAACAGATTTTAGCACTGAAATGACACTGGGCATCACTTTTCAAAGTCATTCGTCTGTGATTTTAATATTTTACGTGCAAAGCGTTATTTTTGTGATTTTGAAATGTTTTCTTGTAATTTTGGATGTCTTAGAAGTAATTAGTGAAACAATTAGTGATTTAGGTATACGCCCGCAAGGAAAAGCGTGACTAATAATTGCCGACTGGCGCACGCAGCGCAGACATCGAATGGTAGACTGTGCCCTAGAAACAGCATAAATTAACTCGGTGAAATTCGTCAGATGACACTAGTACATACGGGAACAGTCCAGCAGCCGGCGTGATTTTGTAGCCTACAGCTTCAGTGGCGTATTTAAAGGGGGGCACGGTGCGATCCCCCCCCCCTTGGCCCGATCATGAAAATTTTTTACAAGCGACTTTATATCAAAAGGTGCGTTTTTTGCCGTTTTCCAGCAAATTTCAGAAAAAATGGGTGAATTTGCGGCTTCTATTGAACGTTTAAAAGCAAAAAGTGTTTCAGCTTCAGGGGGGCTTCGCCCCCTGACCCCCCACCAGGTGCTCTGCCCCTGGACCCCGCTGGGGCTCCGCCCCCAGACCCCCGTTATAGGCTCGCGCTCTGCGCGCTCGCCATGCCTTCCCCTTTGCCAAATCCTAAATACGCTACTGTCCATCTTTACTTTAACGAATCTTTAAATTATGAATTGTTGCCGTTGAGAGTGCGTTGATCATAAGTTGTTTATTTCCGCAATCTGGATCTTCAGCCGACTGTGTCCCGTAATGTGAGTTTTTTTCCTTTTTTATCCTTGGACTGTTTCGGGATGTGGCTTATCGACGAAGAGTGACGTAGCCCCGCCTACAGACTGTATAGCCCCGCCTACAATGAACATCCGCACCAGCGAGCGTCAGGCAGGAAACACGCATTCCGTGACACTCCAGGAAGGTGTGAACCCATAATACGAGACATTATCCTACGGAGACGCCTAGCCACGGGGCGTGCGACGCACGGGTCTGTACGTGTACACCAGGAAATAAAAGATTAAGCGACAAAATATTTTTTCATTAGCCTAGATTTCGCTAGAGTGCGAGTCTGCGACAACCAGTACTACCACGTTTTGGCTGCTATCCTTGAGTACTGAGTGCGCTATGCTGGGATTATTGAAATGTCGCCTGACATCAAAACGTCTATATTTATAGTCTTTCCTCTATAGTTCATCGTCAGCGTACCCTATTAGCGCCCGTTTCTGTACAGTATAACTACACGTAGTGACGGACTGAGAAGGGTTTGGAGGTAGGCTACAGACAACAGACTCCAAATTAGGAATACGAAACTGTTTTTCATAGCAAAAGTAACAGCTCACAGATGTTAAAAAACCTCAAAAGGCCTTTCTTTTTGCCGGCTGTTTTTGGTGAATAAATATTTTGCATGCTTTGTGTCGTAAATATGTTAGCTTTTAACTTTAACATGCACCACAATTCCTTCGTCGGCTTCCCGTCTTAGTTTGGAGCGCTGCTTCAGATTCCCAGCTAAATAAGGAGAAGGAACAAAAGAATAAGAACTGAAGACTGAATAGGGCGGAAAAATGGCAGTAAAAGGAGAAGAAAACACAGAATAAAAAAAGAAGAAAAAGAAAAGAAACGGTGGAAGTTTGGATACGATGTCTGTTGCAAAATCTACGATACTCACACGCATAGCTGTTGTAATAAACGTTTATAAACGTTTTTTCGTCACTTCATTACATCTGTGCTGAGTTGATAGCACTTTTAGATAGTTATGTAAATATATGTCTAGAACTTTAGGTCAATAATAATAGTCGTCAGAACAACCCCGTGTCAGAATCACATGTTATTCGCTCGTTCTGGTTTTGTCACTGTATTTTATTAGTTCGCCCGGAAACGTTAGTTTTCGAAGCGGGCTTACATTTTGCTGGCGTTATTTTCGTTGCGAGATCTCCGAGCTCCGTCGGCCGATCGCCGCGAAATTTTGCACCGTGATCGGAAATATGTTCGACTATATAATCCGGGTCTAAAATTTCACGAGCCTTCCCAAAAAAAGTTGGGGGCCAAAAACATGCAAAATTTGGCGCGATTTTAGACGATTCCAGCCCCACTCTCTCGGTCGCCGCAGTAAGGTGTCCACTGGTACTATGACAGCAACGAGTAGACCACGACGGCGACTGCAGCCTCTAGTTATCCGAACACCCTGCGAGGCGACAGGGGTCAATGTGAAGCGACATGCAATCTATAGCACTGTCAGTTACATGTACCTGTTACCGTCGTTTCTGGGTTCTCCCAGAACCTGTCCACCTCGCGTAGCGCCCTAGGTGGTACTTCGACAATATGTCTTCACCACTGGTGGCATAGCCTCAGAGAGCAATCCCTTACTTAGACGGTAACGCCCCCTCGCACGACGTCAATGCAACAATTTGGAGCATCTGCTTTTAACACGGTTGTGCGTTAACAGATATTAGGTGAGGTAAACAATGAGTGTACCTCACGCAATTCCATCGTTTTGGCCATCTGTCTGCCGTAATTTATCAAATTTGACAAAGTTCTGACAAAAACAAGATAGCAAATTTTTTGGCGCATTATGTAGCCTACCTTACGTTACAGGTAATTAAACTTTTTGATAGCGACTTACCTTTTTCTTTCCCTACACGATTTGATTACATTATATACGACTTTTGCTGGGCGACGTATCAGTACCGAACTCGATACTGTTGAGTCGGTCACATTCGTTAATTACTCTGCATACAAATCAGTTGCTACGCAGATTACTTACTGTACGGTACGCGATGCAGATCATCAGACTGAATATATTCGACGACTTCGTGTTGTCGTCAGTAATGACGAGCAATGCGACCGCAGTTGCTGATCTTGCTGCAACATTCAGATCCCGACAACCCCGGAATATCACACAACATACAGCTGTTTTTTTCAGATTAGGCAGAAGACTAAAATTTGGTGAAATTAATGACGAGGTAGTATGGACGACCAGACATTTTGGCAATAAACTCAGTTAAGCTGCTGACCGATATTTTACCGCAGAACCAAATCCACGCCATGATTTACAAGCAAGTTTTCAGTTTGGGGCATAGATGTAAAACGTTTTAACGTTTTTGCCACGTTTTAAACGTTTTTTAAACGTTTTTCATTTGACAAAAACCTGCATTGAAAGTCCTATCAAAAACTTCGATAAGCATTTTAAAACCACCAAAACGAAACGAGTTAAGAAGTCATAGTGATAGTAGTTTACTTAGTTAGTTCATAACTCCAAATATACTAAATAAAAAGTTTTTTGTCTAGTATATTTAGTTAGTTCAGTGCCATAATTTAGTGACCACACGGTTAAATTGAAATTAAATAAAGTTCTGTCTATCTAGTCTATAGTTTCAGGTATACTGCACCTACAACATTAGGCATTAGGCAAAAGGTTGAACAAATTATGGCCAGCGTTTTTTAGTCAACGCGTTTAATTTTTTTAATGTAGGCGGCAATAACTTCTACAGATAAAGTGAATTATGTTCGCGCTTTTCTGGAATAAATTCTGACAGAGTTAACTACTTAATGATCATATATACTGCTAATAATAATGCATTTATACGTGAATGTGCCCATGCTTGCGTGTTAGATTATCTGATTATGTCAAAAATGCTTATTGTGCTGCTAACGCGGAGCTATTAGCATTTATAAATACAATAAGATAAAAAATCTTAAAACAAACTGTAACCGCTGTGAAACAACTTATCCTGTTTTATATTGTGAACTAGAATTGTCCTTATACAACAGACGCTGATGCGCAGCAGCACAGCAACCCGAATACTCGTAGACGGTTAAACGTGGGCGCAAAATCAAACTGCTGGCTCATCCCTAATCGCGATTTCGAGGCACGTGATAGTTGAATGACCCGCAGATGTACCGGAACTTCGTCGACAAACCGACGAAGTCTGTATTATCACGGCATGCTTAGCGTTGCTTAATAGCAACACGATATCTCTTGGTCTGTCTTTGCGTCTCTCTTTGCGTCCGTCTGTATGTCTGCGTGTGTCTGATGGTGTGTGGATTCTATCTGCCATTTTTCCAACACCTCATTAAGCAGCATTAAGCACGCACCGCAGCATCATCACATCAGCTGCGACCGCTTTAAAGAATCTCTGTGTGTACGCATATAGGCCTACGGTTCCCATGGCACCGCTTTTCATTAGCACCGCCACACGATGACATCACAGCAGCCGCCGTGAAGGCATCCGACTGATAGGCGACATCAGGTATATACGGTAACTCTTACATACGTCGGGTGTAATTGCAAAGCAGTCGGATGAAAGAAACGGAAGAACATGACGCGCTTGCTGTCAATATGATCACGGGCGCTTCTCCTCCTAGGCTGTCCGACGACCGCGAAGATTATGGCAAAGGGTAAGGTAAGGAAAAGTGAGGTAAGGTAAGGTAAGGTGACGTAAAACTCCCCAGTCATACAGCGTAGCCCTCTCACAGCTCTGCGACTTAGGGTGCCGTTTTGATGCATCCAGCGCCTTTGAAGTCTTTCTGACACGGCAAAGTTACCTATACAAGGTAGATTATGATGATGCGACAATGATAATAATAATAATAATCATTATTATTATTATTATTATGAGGCAAAATCGCTTTAATGCAAGCGATTTCGCCTATAGCTACACATTTCTCCGCAGCGTGGTCTGTCTGTCTGTCTGTCTGTCGTCTGTCACACTTGAGCACTCTGTTTAAATTGTTCGACAGATTTACATGCCGTTTTGCAGCTCCACACTTACAGGGTTTTAATGACACATACATTGTGGTAGATGGAGTCTTTGATCTCCAGAAAAAGGAAAGATTTGAGGAGTCGAGCTCTTAGCCGAAACATGCAACTGGTTCCAACTTACGAAAAAAGATTACCGGTATTTACGATTCACCTGCATGGCGGCAGCATCGATAAGCGATTTCGCCCTTTACCAAATCAGTTTAGACCTTGTTGTTATGATTTCTGTTACTTTTTACCGCAGGTAGTAAAGATCTTTGGGTTAAAACAAAAGTTAAAACCAAGTTAGCAAGAGTGACGCTAGTCCAATTCGGTAGGAACTGAGAATTGTAGAGTTGGACCGCGAGAGTCAATGAAAAGATACACGATTAGTATCATTATTGAGTCGGCGCCAAGCTCCAAATCGGTATTATGGACAACAGACCACGAAAAATTGTTAAGTAGTCTGCCATCACCTTCCCAGTTTGTGCTACAAAATTATACAGCTTAATAAACATTCGCCTGCTGTGCGTAATTTGTGAATAGCTTGCCCCAAGATTCGTTGCCTGGCAGCGACATAACAATGAGATTCGAACCAGCGACGTAGGCCTACCTGTTGGTCGTTATAAGTCGGACGCCCCAAACAAACACGCTCTCTTACCGGTAGGCCTACAGAAGATTGATAGGAAATGCCCCGAAAGTCCGAGCCCTGCTCTAGACCAGCGCGTTATCACTACCCACGCCAGTCATCTGTTACTAGTCCGTAGGCATAATAACTTGTAGGCTTATACCTTAATAATTATATCGCATAAAAATTCCTTTTAGTACTCGCCTTTGCGTGATCAGAATTAGTCCAGTGGACTCGGATGTCGTAACGTTCCATATATAGCCTATAGCAGAAAGCAAATGACAGCAAGCCGCACAGCCTGCAGATGTGATTGTATAAAGTGTCCTGAAGTGAAACGAAACCCAGAAAATGTAATTATTATTAAATATACAGGACTCTATTATCGCATTATTTTCTGCTGCGCCATATTTGCCTAAGCATAGTTTTAAAAAGTGCAAAAAACCGAAACCAAATTACATTGTAGCAGATGCCCCCCCTTAAATCCAGGCGACTTTATGCTGACTTAGTAATGTGTTACAAAATCGTTTTTTAGACTAATTAATGTTGACTTTCACACATTTTTTCGTCTTGCACCCTCAAACAACACTCGTGGTCACCGTTATAAATTGTTTGTGGAGCAGTCAACCCATAATGTGCGTTATTATTTTTTAGTAGGCGTGTGGTTAATGTATGGAACCATTTACCATTTGATACTGATTTTTCTTCCCTTGCTAGGTTTAAAGCTGCTTTGAAACGTACTGATTTGTCGAAGTTTTTAACTTATTGTACTGATTACGATAGTTGTCAGTGC
>Ga0209367_1008452_pt1 | contig 14070 bp, 10 predicted proteins | sample WorMetLIZISLAND2_FD_187412 | JGI IMG/M metagenome (GOLD analysis project Ga0209367, IMG submission 187412) | Marine gutless worms symbiont microbial communities from Max Planck institute for Marine Microbiology, Germany - Olavius geniculatus... ... | reverse complement strand
GGGGGGGGGGTGCTGATCGGACCACTTGAATCCCTTCTCTATGGGCATGTTAAACATTGCATTTGTTGACAGCACATACTAACATCAAACTGCGACTGTGTTACTTGTTGCAGGAAGAGTGTCGTAATAACGTTACAATGACGCTCCAGCAGAGTCGAATGCAGCTAGGTCAGTGCACAGCATGTTTCTTATCTACTTCTAATGATTTCATGAGCAGGTGGCACTATACAAGTACAGTGATTAACCATCATAGTAATATCATTCAGTCTATTGCAACAGATGTTAACATGACTGGCTGTCTGTCAGTCTGTCGCACTCGACATTGTGCTAAAGCTGTTGGACAGAATGAAATTCCTTTTGGCGGGGACATTCATATGGCCTCACTCAATATGTTGTATTACACCTGTCTCTCAAGTCAAAAATCTTCACTATGCCATCAATGACTAATAGCATACTTATAACAGAATGAAAAAGTGCAGAAAAGATGTGTAAGAGCATAGGTCACATGTTTTCATAGGACCTTAGGATTGGCTCACAGAGCGATAACTTTAAGAAGTATTGTTGTGTGACTGTTGTATGAGTTAGTGCTTTTTATAGTAACTGCCATTGCTATGATAAGTCATTTGTTATTAAATTAGTAACTTGCTTGATCACACGATATGGTCACATGGTGTTTGATAGGGTTGTGAAACTTGGTTTTTTTACCAGTATAAATTTTTGTCATATTGACATGAAAACTGTCCTTAATTGACATTGTAGACCCCATAAATAGGGACCAACTTAATTCATGATTTCACGGCCGTGACATTTTCCGTGAAATTTGCCTTCTTCCGTGAAAAACGCCGATTTCCGTGAAATCCGTGATTTTTCGTGAATTTTAGCACTTTTGGTTTAATTTATGACAATTCCAGAGTTTTATTAGCAGGTTTTGTATGGATGTTGCTGTTTGCTACGTGTCGCACTTCAGCACTAAGTAGTTGACATTGACTGTCTTGAGTCTTGACTTAGTGTAGTAAATATTCGTTGTTCTGAAATTTCTTCGTTTGCAATAGCGCAGCACCTCGAAATAACGTCTGTGGGTCCTGTGAATTTCCCTTGAATTTGCGAAACTCTTTCCGTGAATTTTCCGTGAAATTTGACACATTTAAAAAATTCTGCCGTGAAATCATGCATTTTTTTCGTGAATTCGGTTGGTCCCTACCCATAAAGTCATTCATATAATGATTTAACAAATCATGATCGAGAATCATCTAGTTTACGGTATGTGATTGTTGCGTACCTTTGTACATTATGTGACATGTTTCTGGCCCCTGCATCACTTGGCATGGAGCATATGCAGTGAGCTTTTTGGTCTTTAACATGAAATGAGTTTTAGTTTGACGGATAACATCTGGAGCTAGACTTTTAGTGTGTAAGTCGTGTGTTTGCAGTGACTTATGAAGAGAGAGTGGAGAAGGTAAAAACAGAGCAGCAGGAAGCATGTCGCTATCAGATGCAGACTGCTTTGGACCAGTTGAAGCATGAACATGTCCTCGACAAACAAAAAGCAGTCGACGATGCTCTACAGCTTGCACAGAAACGCCAGCAGCGAGCACAGCGCGAAGAGTCTGGGCTGCAGACCAGTGAGCAACGGAAACAGTTTGCACAGAAGCAGCTGCTAAAGCACTGGCAGCTTCGGTTACAGCGACAAAAAGCTGAGCAGCAACAGCAGCTCGAGTCTCAGTCTGTAAATCAACAGCAGAAACAGCAGCAGCAGCAGCAACTGGTGGAGAAAGAGCCATCTCAACAGCAACCAAAGAAGCAGCTGCAGGAACAGTGGCAGCAGCCGCATCAGTGGCAGCCTCAGCAGCAACAGCAGCCAGCAGAGCCAGTGCAGCAGCTGCCACGTGAACAGCAACGACAGAATCCACAGTTCGATGAACAGCAGCCACAGAAAGATCCTCAACAGCAGCAGGAGCTTGCTGTACAGAGGCAGAACCGCGTGATACGTGATGCAACTGCACAACAGCAGAGTAGTCAGCACCAGCTGCAGACATCCTCACAGCAGGACGATAGACGACAGTCATCGCACGATAAACCTGACCAGGAGCACCAGCTGCAAATACCAGCACAGCCGAAGCAACAGAAAGTCGATGAACAGGTACCAGTGTTGAACCCACAGCCAAGGCTGCCTGCTAACCAAGAGTTGCAACAGTCTGGCATGAATAACCCACCACAGCAGCAGCAGCCAGAACAACAACAAGAAGCACAGCAACAGTTGATGTACCAGGTGCCTGCTCCGGGAAACGTGAAAAGTTTGAAGCAGTCTGCTGATGGCCAGGTGGCTGGACATGATGTGCAGGCACCACTACCTGATGTGAAGCAGCAGCACTTAGATGTGAACAGACAAGAGCTGCTGGAGAAGCTTCGTGAACATTTCCATGCTCAGAAAGGTTTGTCATTTTTTTCTCTTGGTAAATATTATCTCTCTGTTAGTTTGAATTTATGCAAGTGACTGAAATGCAACAAAAAAACAGAAAAACTGCTGTTTAAAACTATTGGTCGAGTGTGCCATTAAGTAAAAAGGTATTTTTTACTGGAAAAAAATCAACAAGGTTAAATGGCAGTTTGTTTTCTGTATGTTTTTCTGTATGAACGTTGTCCAGCAAATATTTATTTAACTTGTTCGAACCTGAATAGATATTTTGCCATGGGCCTTGGGGGGGAGTACTTTCCAGGTTCTATCGTTGTGATGTTGTCAACAAACTGGTGGCATGGCGTAGTTGGTAGCGCGTTTCGGCTGAAACGAAGTTACTCTACGCTGGGCCTGGTTAGTACTGCGATGGGTGACTGCCTGCGGGCAGATAAACCATCTCGATGCAAAGCCTGCCAACTAGGTCGACTCTGCCTTCTATCCTCCGTGGGATGGTAACATGAGTAGTAGCTCATTTATATGGGTTACAGAAGGTGGGGACCTTGGTACAGCTGACTGGGGTTGCTTAGCCGTCCGCTGCGCCAGCCTGTGTCTGCAGGCTGCACACGGTGGCCATGCAGCAGGCGGCTCTGGTTAGTGACGAAAGTGCATTAGAGGCGTGCACGTGCTTGCGACTATGCGCTATATAAATTGACGATTTTTACCTTTACCTTTATCTGTCGACACATTAGCTACTGTCAGCCTCCTACCTACCAGTGTCGACTTTTGTTGGCATTCTCCGTGAAACAGTTAATAAATGAGTGAGTTACATAGCTGAGATCTCCATTATGTAATATTCTTTTAGTGTTATAAGTTATTTTGTATTATTGGCTTTCTAGAGAATGATCATGCAAGACCGATGATGGCACCTCAGCGGCAGTCAGAAGACCAGCCATCATTACTTGGCAATGCACGGGAACCACCGCGTCTTGAAGGAGTTATACACATGACTGGCCAGATTTTGTCGAGCGGCATCAATGCCGTGGCTGTGCGGGCGCCAGATGGCTCTGTTGGTCAGATCGACAGCATCCGAAATAGCCAGCTGGGTCAGCAGGGAATTGCGCCCGGCTTCGAGAAGATGCAGGCTGCTATGCCAGCCGATGCAAATGTGAATCAGGTTGGGAATGGTGGACAGGATGTCAACAAGGATGAGAGCCAGAAAGATGATGGACCAGCTGGGCAGCATGATGACGATGTTGATAGACATGGGAGTCAGAAAGATGGTGACCAGAAAGATGAAGACCACCCCCCTGATGATGAATATCCAGATGATAAAGATGCAGAGAATAATGCACAACAACATGTAGAGGTGAGGATCTTAAATTTTTCAGTGTAAAGTGGATTTACTCTTTACTCTTCCACATTGCAGTTGGAGAAATTTCAAACATAACTGTTGCAAATATAGCCCATGTTCCAGTGAAAACAACAAGGCAAATCAGATACACTACATAACGGTAGTTGTATTTGCATTAGGGCATGACGTCCTTTGGAAGATAGACGCATTAAGTGATGTGTGATTACTGTGGAATGTCCAGGACATGTTCTTGAATTTCAGGGTCACAAAAACTTAACAAATAATGTGTATATGAGTCGCATCAGCTTTTTACTTTAGTTGGAGCCATTTTTTGCACTTTCTGTTATTGGATGTTCTCAAAACGTTCATCCGTAATTTTGATCTGGTTGCAGTAAAAGCATAATATTTGCATAAAAGTATTGTAACACTGTAGAAGTTATTTTGTTGTAGGCGCCACGTGGTCGCAGGTAGAGTCTACATGAATGATCTTTTCGCTCATTGCCAATGTGATCATGATGGACTCATTCACTCTTCATTGATATGGCCCTAAACCTTCAAGTTCTTTGTATCTCACTGTACAGTGTATACTAAAGTTGTTAGTGCTGTCATTGTGACTGAATCATTTTGCAGCGAATCAAATTTTGTGTGGAATAAAGCTGCAAATTAGTTGTCAAATTAGTAGCTGTACTTGGAACTTAACTGCATTATTTTATAATAATGATTGTTAGTATAGAGGTGAGGTCATGTTTTCTCAGCTTTTGTAATCAACATATAGCATCTTTTAGCATGTTCCATACTGCCAAAAATCCTAGATTACTAGAGGTGACATATTTCTCTCTTTTGCCATTGTTTTTTTGATTCACTGCTGATTTTTTGGCTCATTCCATCCACCATTGTATGTGATAGCTTGTTCAGTGTTTTGAAATGCAGTTTAGTTATTTGTACAGCTATGTTATAGTTTAACAAGGATGTATTTCTGTCTCTTAAAAATGTGGTGTTATGTACAGAAGAGAATTAAAACATGCTTTTTCAAAAGCAGTTGTTATCGAACAGTAATTTTTTTATGCCGATTCTGTCTCTTGAATGTGGAGAGACTTTAGTATCTGCATGGTGCCTGCAGTGTTGAGGCCTTTGTTTAGCGCAGTGAAGTTTGTTTTGAGCAATGTTATGTGTTGCAGTTATGTTATTTATTTGTATGGAAACCTGAGCCGGCCTTAGCCTATTGGCAGTCCTGTTCCAACTGCACATAAGAATCAACCTCCCCTGCATCCCTGCACCTTTCTTCCCTTTCCGTTTTCTTCCCCTTCTTCTTCCCCGCCTTGAAGCGGCCCCTTAAAACCAAGCTGTTAGCTCCCCCAGTGATTCTGGGGTGGAGCCCTGGCCAGAGTCGCATTTTTGCGCTATTGTATGCTCGCAAAACATCAGGTTGCAGCATTTCTGTTTTTTTCGCCAGCATTGCAATACGTGGCACTGGTGCAGCAAACTCAGTGTCATTAACGTCTCTTTGAGCCATAATCAAACACGTTCAAATTGGCAAGTTAATTTGTGCAGGATTTATATGGTGCTAAATGGCATTCCCCTGAAATCTGTAGCCCTGTTTGGCTGAACACCTCAAACATGCTTAAGACTGGCCCTGATAGAAACTGCATGTCTAGTTACTGTACTGTCTTTGGTCTACTGTGTCCCCCACTTCCAGTAGATACTGTATGAGCAGTGGTGACCTGTAGTCCTGTGTGCTGGATTATGAGACGTCTACTACGGCTCACTACTGGTAGTTCTGGTTATTTTTTGCATATATACAATGAACAGTTTATTTGTTTTGTGGTTAGCTTTTTGCGTATTCTCTGTTTTTTGTTTTGACTTCAGAGTAACATAACTCCATGATGTGTGTAATACACTGTTGTCATGTTGATGGCATAATGTTTTTGCTATTTTCAGTGCTTTAGCAGTGTGTGAAAATTCTAGTTTCGTCAAACTCCCCAAGTTTATCTCAGGTGTAGATATTCGTAGCTAACTGCCTAAGCTTTAGCATGAACGTCCAAAACTTGCCCTGGAGGTGAATGAAAATCAGCTTGTTGCCTTCAACTCCGACATATTGGTGTGGCTTATTGCGGACATAGTGTTAAAAAGGGTGTTGCTTAATCAGTGTATCAAAGGTTATAGAAAAGTTATAAAATTGTATTTGATGTTCAAGTGCCCAGTTGCATACATTACTGTGAATTATATGGAGATCAAGAATCAAGAGATTTAACTGCAAAACTCATTTCCGTCAGTGCCTCAACACCCTCGTTCAGATTGTTGAGCATCACTTTTGATCAACTGATCACAGGCTGAACATTAGTTCAAGCCATGTGTTAACGGTGACTTCTCTTTCCTATGGGAAAGCCAAAAATTCAACCCCCTCCCACAGAATCAAAACCCCTGATTGGATTGAAATAAAATTTGGCGTGGCTGATTACGTCGGCTAGATGACCCCTCATGCAAAACTATGTAAATCTGACTAAGGGGGGGGGCTTCTCGGCAAATAGGTGAAATATATGCAGAAATTTTTGTAGCTATATATATACCATTTTTTTCAGAAACTCACCTACAGATCAGACCCCTCGGTGGATTTTTGTGTGCAATGGCTCAAACAGTGCGGTCTCGCACATGGATGTGCCTTTTTGGGGTTAAAAAATTTGAAATTAATATTTAACGTATTTATTCAAAAAAATCAAAAAAATTACAATGGCGCTTATGGGGAAAATTAAACAATTATTTAAAAGGTCATAACTTTGGCTGTGTATAGGATAGAGGTAAATTTTGGTTCTAGGATATGGTTTTCGGGGATGGCCAATCTAACAGTGTCATTCGAATTTACCCCGGACTCTCTTTGGTTGCCATGGCAACGAAATTTGTGACAAAATGGGCTATAACTCGGCTTCTGCTAGAGATATCTGTGAGGTCTTTGCATCTATAGGGGGGTTTCAGGGTTGGGCCATCGAATACTGCCAATAAAATTTTACCCTGACCTTGTTGCTATGGCAACAAAATTTGAGACAAAAAGGGCTATAATTCGGATCTGTAAGAGATATCTACAAGATCTTTGTGTCTAATGGAAGGTTTTGGGGATGGGCTATTAAATGAGGTCAATCTAATTCCACCACAACCGATCCTTGTTGCCATTTGAATGTCACGTGACCCCAAACAGTCAAGATCGTGATTGTAACACATCTATGGCCAGATATCTCCATAATTGATCAACTGTAGGAAAATGTTATTTTACTAATGAAACAGCAAATATAAATGTACAAAAGCACACTGACACACAGTCAGTGTGATGCAGGCAATATCACCTTTTGTAATTTTTGGCTGTTTTCGATGTGCAAGTCCTTAAATGTTGCCATTAACAAGTGTATAAACTTGTGTTTTGTACATTTATAACTTAGCAACACTGACTGGAATTTTTTATCCTACAGTGTTAATTGTTTTGCATCATCTGAAATTTTTCCTTCTGACTTTGACCAAGATCAAGTCACATGCGTGATCTGTGAAGTATGCCATTCACAGTGTTGTCTAGGTCCACTGCAAGTAACAATCATTAAGTATTTCATGCCAAATTTGTTCACAAAATGGAGTTGACATGTCCTACGTAAAAATACATACTATAATGCATATGGCAAATATACCAGTACAGAAAAGCAGCATCAGAATTTTGGCAAGAAATTCTGTTGTTAAAACTGATACTATTTTTGTTTATTTAGGCAGTCTCTATCCATTGATTTTTTTAACATTCATTTCGACTGTATATTTGTTAATAGTTTACCGGTAATAAACCAGTTTTGTGTGTATGTGAATGCCATATTTAGTTATTTTTGTGTTAATACATTGACATGAGTTACTTTGTGAGAGTTCCTGTCAACTTCATGACTGTAAATGTCTAAATGGTGTTTCATTAAAAAAGGTACCCTTTTAGTTTCTTTTATAACTCAGTCAAATGATGATCAATTTACACAAAATTTTTACCAGATGTAGCTGAAGAAACACTAATTTAAAATATTTCGACAAAATATGGCTGATAGTTAAATATTCTTTGCTAGTTGTGACGATTCTGACGTCATAATGTGCCACAAGTACAAACTGGCTTGTTGCAACCGGTGCTGACAGACTTGCAGAATAGCTGCCCTGCATCGACGGTGAACTTTATCTGGTTCATTGATGACAAACTGTGGAAGTTTTAACATTGTAGCCACAAAAATGCCTAAAATGATCACTTTCACACACCTGTGGGGATAACTTTTCCACCTTCCAGCAAGACAGTGCACCAGCAAGCACCGCTTGCGAGATTGTTAAGTTTTTGGATTGCGAGATGCCTGATTTAATTCCCCCATGTTGCTTAGTGCTGATATGATGAACATTTTTCATCAGTGAACAAGATAATGTTCACTGTCAAAGCAGGGTAGCAACTGACAGAACCAGTTGTGACAAGCCAGTTTGTACTTATGACACATTATGACGTCAGCATTACATCACAACTAGCAAAGAATATTCAACTAATGGCCAAGTTTTGTCGAGATATTTTGAATTTGTATTTCTTCAGTTACATCTAGCAAAAATTTCATGCAAATTGATCACCATTCAACTGAGTTATAAAAAAAAGAAAAAGGGTGCCTTTTTATGAAACACCGTGTAGTGTGAATGTGTTAACTGACAATTAGATTGTTGATAATCGAGTGCCTTATGAAAATGTGTGTAGTGTAGAATGTCAGTTTTCTGTTGTATCTCGTTGCTTATAAGGCTTTGTATTTTTTTATGGAATGTCTCACACTACTTGTCAAAGTACAAGTATGCGCCAGCTCCCCCAGTTACCCATCATTGGATGAGCCGATTTTTATTTGCAGGGACAGATGTTAAAATATTCTCATCTCTAACCCACATGGAGATGAACGACCAGTCTTTGGTTGCAAATTTGCCTTGGATGGCTTGTGGGGCTGTCACTGGCAGATTTTTATGCATCCACTTCAGTTTAAAATCACTTGCATAACAGTATGCATGGCTGTTAAGTTTCGTACTGCTTTATCGTTTTTATTCACCATTTAGTCTTTCACATTGTGTCACATTCAATAATTGTGAATAAATGATTGCATGAACTTTTTTATGTAAATTTGTTGGTGCATTTGCATGTGACAGACAGTGTGATACTTTTATTTAACTGTTCATTACTGCAGTAATTCCATTTTTACAAATTCCATAATTTTCAAATCAAATATTTATATACTGTGATAAATACCAAGAAAGCTGTTGATACATCACTTTCTGGGCCCTACGTTTTAGTCATGTGTGGTGTCAGTCATCAGATATATCACATTGGATTGGAAATGTATTTTTACTGTATGTTCTGCATTCTAGGCAAATTGTTTGTTGAAACTGTCAGTATATCTGTCTAATTATATATTTATAATATGACGCTGTATATATCAACTTGGCATGTCTTATCTACAGGCCCAGTAGGTGAAGCATGCATCAGAACATCAAAACACTTGTAAGCTGGTGAAACAAGACATAGGCCTATAATAATGCACTATCTCGACGTCTAAACATAATGACAACTTTCTGTGTGAAATTCCAGCCACAGATCAGTAGCATTTCCCTCTGTTGTCAATGATCGTACAGTGGGATCTTGACACAGCACAAAATCAACAGATATACATTAACATACATGTACACACAAGTGTGGCTTCGTGGTTTAATGGTAACGGGCTGGACTGGTAACCGAAAGGTCCCAGGATCGACTCCGAGCTGGGAGAGGTCTGGCCTACCGCTCATGCAACCGAGTTGTGGTTGCACTCACTGACACCGGCTCAGGGCCTAGAAACGGAGATGAGCACCCTCCTACGGACTACAGAATTGCGAGAGAGCTCTGTGGACCACCGGACTACCTTTACCTTTTACACACACGTGCAACAATAGCAAGTAGTCTTACACCAATTTTTTTATACAATCTGCAGTATTGTGGTCATAGTCGTGTACAGAAATATAGTACAGTACCTAATTTAGTCAACAGCTGGTGCATCTCCAAAATGTTTTGGCACTGTGGTAGAGCACATGGGTCTTTAGATAACAGTTCTACCCTCATAAATATTTACTTGCTCTGTCTGCAACAGAAGAGAAGAAAGACTGCCAAAACAATGCACATAGCTAAGTGAACAGTTGGCAAAAACTAATTTAAACTTATTTACCAGGAAAGAATTGTATTAGCTGCTACTTAATGAACATTTAACAAAATGCAATCATGCCATTAACATATTCTGTGTCATAGCTAATGTCGGCAGCTGTGAAGGTGCACGTGTTGACAGCGCAAGTCGCATGGAGCAGATTTTCCAGTTGTTATCGGCAGAAGGATCCCGCACAAGTCCAAACTGCTGTTCAAAGAGTCCCAGCACTGCATTAGCTCGATGAACCGTTCCACATGCAAAAACAACACGCCTGCCGTGCGGATCAGACATTCCACGAACCCCATCCTCGCTCTGATTTGCATTCAGAACTAGATGCTCATCGCTGATCAGCGCAACCAGCCGTTGAACAATGAGATCAGGACCGACAAAATGTTTAACAGAATGCTCTTGATCTGCACTAGCAGCAACCAGCAGAGCGAGCGTTGCATCGGTGAAGAAATGTTCGATGCCGAAATTGTTTGGCACATCAATCACACCGTTCAGTTTTGGGTAAAACCACAAAGCAAACTGCGTAGCAAACTCCTGGTCATCAGCTAATTGCCTGAGTGTCCGGTCTTGCCACCAGTTCCAGTCCTGTGGCAGCTGCGGACCTTCACCATGTCTCACAGGATTAGCTGTATGTCGGTAATCATTTGCTTCAGGTGCATTGTTATCACAGATCACAGAAACAACATTCCTAGGATGCGGATCATCTTCGTCATCCTAAAAAATACCAACAAATGGGTTATCTGCAGTTGACAATGTTCCTATGCAGTTTGATATACATGTATAAGAGTACGGTAGTGCACACAGCACAGCATGTGTAGTTTACCGTAAATAAGAATTCATGTATTCAATTTATGCACATCAGACTCTAACAAGAATCAATGGAAAAATAATACACTCAGAAAGATTAAGATCGAAACAAGAGTCCAAAAAATGTGACAGATAACGAAACAATTACAACTACTAATTATAACCCAATATGTTCCGTCTCACAGCCAGTATCGATATTAGCATATGTGAAGGCACATGCATTGACAGCACAAATCGCGTAGCCAAGGGCTTAATTTACAAATGTTCACAAGTCTACCATAATGAAAAAAACTGTAAAAAACAGACTTACAACAATCACTATCATATAGTCCTTATACTTATCAGCTTCATTCTGTTATCACATCTGTTTCAAGAGACATTCACAGTAAAGAACAGTTGAATCATACCACATTGTAGCCCACTGGCAGAGGGTGAGAACCCAAGTATTTTAAGATTCTCTGAATCAACATTAATTTCTCATCATCAGGTTTCACAGGAATCTGTTCTTCATCAGCATATTGAAACAGCACTTCACGTCGAACTTTTTTCCGGCGTAGAAACTCAGCGGGATTGTCAGTATAGACAATGATTGCTCTCACAGCCTCTAAAATATCACATGTACTTCAAAGTCACACAATGCATTATGTATAATCATAAACGTAAACATGCAGCAGAGTAAAAGGCTGTGACATTGTCAGTGACCTAATGCCTGTCATGACAGCACTCAATTCATTCGCCAATGCTACATCTTTATTCAAGTGTCTATCTATTGTCACATAATTCTCTTAAATATGCTACCATAACCCTACACCTAATCCAAACCCTAACCCTAAACCCTAACCCAAATTTTTATTTTGAATTCTATTCCTAATGTGTAACCTATACCCAAACACTAGTGCCCCCTTGCCAATATAATCCTCAAAAACATTTTGTGCCTCGCACCGAAAATAAGACTTTCGTTCAGTAAATACGCACTGAAAATAGCTTTTTTGGGAAATAAACTAAACATTTACCAAAATCTAACAAAAACTAACGACAACAAATAAGATTGTTTTCGGTAGTTAGTGCCACCCAAATAATCTCGTCCCACGGTCATCGCACTCCAACAAAAACAGCTGCAACGAGTTGACCATTTCTTTAATCATATGTTATGTCGTGACCAGTGGCGTAGTGAGCCCATTGGCCACCTGGTGCGGACTTCAAGATTGCCGCCCAGTGGCGAATATAGGCTTCAACGAAGGGGGAATATCCTTCCACTTCTTCCTGTCTCTTTTATTCCCTTTTCTCTTTTTTGTTCCTTTCCTCCTTCTATTCCTTCCCCATTTTTTTTCTCGTTTCCCAACCTTTCCTTCCCTTAGACGTAAGACCTTTTAAACTGAGCTAGGAGGTTTGGGGGAGTGCTGTGAGCTCCCCCCAGCGGGGTTTGGGGCAGAGCCCAAGCCGAAATTGAATTTGGTGCATTTTAGCCTTAAAATATTACATCTGGTGGCGACAATTTTAATAATTTTCCTGAGAGTCAACAGACCAAGTATAGTGCAGTTTAAACAATAGGCCTAAATGCAAATCTGGAGCAAATTGGTTGCTAAATAAACAAGCTAGTCGAGCCACTGATAGATGGAAACTGATAGATGCAGGCAGTGTTTGAATTGTAAAAAATTAGCTGGGGGTTGAACTTTTTGATGGTCGGAGACTGACCAAATTTGTGATGCAAATCGTATGTATGTAGTATATAGCTGACCCCCTGTATATAATTTGACAGTGTGTTAGGGGGTTGAGAAAAACAGTTGGAAAGGTTCAACCCCCAACCCCCAGCAATTCAAACACTGATCAGCAGCCAGTTGGCAAAATTGTGGTTATACTGTGCATACTGTTTTGAAGGCCAATAAGATTTAAAAGCCAAATAACTTATTTATAATATTTAATGTGATTTCTATAGACACGGAACATTTTGCTGCATTTGGTGCATTTGCTGCATTTTTCGAACTTGCACTATATAAATGTCATTAATAATAACACATTTAATGGAGAAAATTATCGACAATAAGTTGGCTGCTAGGGGGGCTGGGGTTGCTGTATAGTGAGCTCGCCCAACAAGGTCAAATTTGGCACAATATAGGCCTAATATCTGGTGGCAACAATTTTAATCTTTTTTTTCTAATACACCAACTTATTGATTAGCTATTCCGCACAGCATATAGTCTATAATGTTCACTCATGCATATGAGTGCAAGGAGACGGGAGGGTGCACGTCCGCTTCTCCACCTTATAGGGTGTTTACATGATCAAGCAAACATCGAGCAGCTAGCTCGACGTTCTGTGGTAATTAGCACGCTAATTAGGAGGGCGGGCAGGTTGTAATTGGAAGGCCTATATAACACATGATCAGCTGTGGGCTAAGAGCCTAAGCCTAGGCCTACATTTGAGCCATGGGGTGGGGTTCCAATATGCCTGCTTGAGCTAGCTCAACGTTTGCTCGATGTTTGCTTCGTACAGACTATGCTTTATGCATGCATCGTATTTGCTCAACGTTTGCTCGATCGTGTAAACACCCTATTATGGATCCAACAGACCGCCACTGTTGCTGCCTACTTTGGTCCTGTAATGGAAATAGCAGGCCCGGCAGGGTGTCTCTTCAAGCTCCAGGCTCTTTTAATTCCTTGATATTATATATCCAGAGTTTTCACGGCACGCTAATGTTGCAGATAGGCCTACCTATGTCTGTATTGAATACAATTAACTGTATTATTATTGTAAATAATTATTGCATGTATGTTTTTTGCCGTCCCCTAGAAAGTGCGACCCGAACCCCCCGCACCCCATCGCTACGTCACTGGTTGTGACGAGTTGAATGGTTCCCCAATTTACTGGCTGACAACACTGGCATTTCACCTTCGCGAGTCCCAACGTGTATTTGGCCTTTTGTGACAGTTTTTGCCAACGACACCACTTCTGTATCGGAAAGCAGGTTCAAAATTTTTAATGCACCATTTTTCTCTTTTTCTGACAGCACCATTTCGCTTATTTAGAACAAACAATACTCCTAACACCAACATCAAATTAGCCGAAAAAAGTAAACAAATGTTGTTTTGCTATAAATAAGTAACATAAGTTAACGTATATGATTTAAGTAAGTAAGGATTTTTGACGCGCTACAGCATGCTGTCATTGCTGAGTTGCGACTCGTATCTACAGGGTGGCCCAAAAAAAAACGGGGCCACTCTGTTATATAGCTTCTAACTTCAGAAATACTGCTTAGATCTACACGATTTTTTGCAGAAATCAAGGTCGTTTCATTCTCAACACGAAAACATAAG
>Ga0209367_1008451_pt1 | contig 14070 bp, 9 predicted proteins | sample WorMetLIZISLAND2_FD_187412 | JGI IMG/M metagenome (GOLD analysis project Ga0209367, IMG submission 187412) | Marine gutless worms symbiont microbial communities from Max Planck institute for Marine Microbiology, Germany - Olavius geniculatus... ... | reverse complement strand
ATGTATGTACCTATCTGCAACCGTTTTCACATTATTCGAGCCAATAACGGCAAAATGACGTCTTTTTAGGGGGTACCCCTCTTCGACGCCCTCGTTCGAGGGGAACCCCTGCACCCAGTGGCACGAAATTTTGTCACGATAAACTAGAGACCTTGGGGCAGCCCACAGTGAAGATTTTGTGATCCTAGCTTGCACCGTTTTGATACAGATCACGAGTGTGACAGACGGACGGACAGACAGACAGACATACAGACGCCCAGACGATGGCAAAGACGCGCGAAGCATTCTGCTTTCGCGCGTAAAAAGCAGAACTTGGAAGGGAAATGAACTTTGTATATGGCATATCATATCCGGACATCATTGTCTGAACTTTTCTGTTATCTGTCTAACCTTGAAGTAGCTTTGCCACTAAGGCTATACTGATTGATTGATTGATGGCAGGCGGCAAGCTAACAAGCCGCAGATAACTGATTTTATTTATAGGGGTTCCTGTACGCTGTTTCGTCCTAAAATGAGAATGTCGTTTTCTTTTTCAAAATCCGGCAAAGGTGGGTGCAATATTTTCTCCCGTAATAATAAGTCGGTTGTCAGCCAAGTTACATTTAGCGACCGACGGTTAAATTTTTTCGACCAAGCGCGTACATCACTAGCTGCTGCTGCTGCAGCTGCAGATGGTGGTCATGGACAGGTGAAACAGAAGGCACGCCGCTCAATTACCTTCACCGTAACTGACAGAATGCTCTACTGACTAGCGATATGTCAGGCATCACATCGCCGTGTCAGACCTGTCTGTCAGTCGCTGTCAGTCAGACGTCATGCTCGTTGTCTGTAATACTAATTGAAAACGCTGTGATAAATCCCGCCTGTCAATCCCGGCAGACCTATTTAGCAGGCAGCAAGAGTGCTGCTCATTGACAGAACATACCGTATTGATGTGATCACCCTAGCAGCAATGACGATTTACAGGAAGAGCTATTTAAGCATTGCAGCGGTAAGTATGCAAGCACGGTGCAGTGCCATTCAGAAGTTCCACGTAGCAATCGTAAACGGAGCAGTAATAATTATCGCAGTGCGCCAAATTATTTAGGCCTCTAGTGAAGTTTCAACTATACAGTTTAAAGAAGACAGGCAGTGATGTCGGTACGACATTGTATGCGGCCGTCCTCTCAGTTGCGGCGTTGGTTTTCGACTTGGTGTGCAGTGGGCGCTAGTGTCGCGCAGCACGCGTGAGCCGGCCGGTGCCAATCCGCCAGCCGTAAGTAAACACGCAAGTCAGACGTCGTGTAATTTTCTGGAGATTTTTTCGATGTATTGTGGCGTGACTTTTATGATGGTTAGTTGAAGTAATAACATTACTGGCACACCAGTTACTTCTGGAAAACTTTCACGCTAATTTTGTTTTACGCTTTTTGTTTTCGACTTATGAGCCCGTCAGGTGCACGAAGGGGCAGACACATATTTTTTCTATGCCATAGGATATTTATCCGGCAGCCGTATAAATAGCCTAGCGGCTATACATACGGCAATCGGATAATTATCCGGTCTTACCCGGGTCGACTTGGACGGCCTTATAGCCGGTACGTACTGGCACCCAACGGTGGTCGTAGGTACCGGCTAAGGCCGTGTTTCTGCGGCGGGATGACGAACATCATTTGCCACAAAGACAGGATGGCAGCCGGGCAACTTGCGACCTCAATTCTAGCAAGTAGGGAATCACGGATCGCCAGTTTGCAACTACCGCACTTGCCTGCAGCAGCGTCGAATTTATGACCAATATTATATGCTTACTTTTGGTGTGCACAATTGTTACATAACTCTCTGAAATACGCTAACTCTAACCTTAACCCTAAATTTTACACCATAATATTAACTTACTGTTTTATTATTATGTGTATGTATGTGTATGTACATTGCCTGTGATGGCCATTCCCGAAATAACCTATACTATGTCGGGTGTGACGTTAAACCCTACACCCCCCCTAAAGGTTGAATCCTAAACCATGCACCGTATTATCAACGCTGATGCTGGTCAGTAAACGTAGCGCAATTACGCCGAGCGACATTGCTGCCGCCGCCTAGCGAGTGCGATTGAGTTGCCGGAACAATAGCTTACAGGTTATTTCTACGGCTGCCGGACATTAGTCACCGCGTTTTGCTTATTGCTATAGTGAATTAATTAATCATTGTGATTTCTGAATGCAGGTGGTTGAGCGGGGTGGAGCAGATTTACCGTCATGGATGACGTCAGTCACGTCACTGGACAGGTGCGATGACGAGGATCACGTGACCAGATCAGGTGACGCCGAGCCTGAAGGCCTGCAGTGCGGCGTCCCCGAGCTGTGGTTGGAGGGGGTCGCAGGTCCGCAGCAGGTCGGGCTGCGCTACGAACTCGTGGTTCACTCCGCGGTGAGGTCCAACGACCGACGATGCGTTCTAGAGACGGCCGATGACGATCTGCGCGACTCTTTCTTCGTACAAGTACTTCCAGGTCAGCGCCGTATACGATTGCTCCCATTCTACGTTTGTTCATTGCTGTTTTCGTCGTTAGATGAGATTGTGTTTTACCTGCGTATCTCTTGTCTTTTCGTCGAATTACATAGAAAAACTTATTTTAATGAAATTTTGCAAGAGCGAGTATGTCAGGGGTCCATCATGCAAACAGTGACGTAGACAAGGTGGGTTCAGGGCAACCAGCTCTTACTTCTCAAACTTCCAGACAAAACATAAGTGTACGTTAAAACTACACTAAATTTGCCAATGTGATCGATTAATTCTCAAGAAAATGATTAAAATTGTTGCCACCAGATCTTATCTTTTAAAGCTAAAATGCACTAAATTCGGTGTTGGCTGGGGCTCCGCCCCATCCGCCACTGGGGAGTTCGCAGCGCTCCCCAGACACTTTAGCTGGATTTTTGTGGGTTCTACTTCTATAAGGAAGAGAGGGAAAGGGAAGAGGGAAGGACAAGAGAAGGAAGAGAGGGGTAAAAGGGGAGGGAAAGAGGGAGGGACAAAGCTAGAAAGGAAGGGAAAAGAAAGGGAGACAAGCCCCCCAACTAAATTACTGACTACGACACTGCATGCCAATTTTTAGACTCGTTTCTCTTTTTGCGCTCATGTTTCGACCACCATGTCCATGTTAGGACAATAATGCAGAAAGTGAAAAATAGGAAACCAATAATGTGTCCGACCGCGAAAGATTTTTCAGTAGATCTGGCCACTCGCTGATCAAGTCAGTGGCGTGAGATTTCTGAGCAAATGTAGTTGAACGCTGCAAGTATCTAGCGAGCGAGAAATTTTTTGCTCCTATAACGAAAAAGTTTTTGGTCCTACTATCGCCCATCTCATCAAATATTACTGCAAAGTGCAGACAGCGTATATGCTACTAGACAAGATGCCGCATTACCGGAGATAGTTGCTGCAACAGGTAGCCTAGGAACTGACTGATGTCTGGAGTAAAGCGGAAACCATCTCCTGTATCTCCGTGATGATATTTCACACCGGCATCTGTCTCACAGATGACCGCTGTGCGTCATACAACACGACTGGGTTTTCGGCACTTGCCTCGGTTAAGGCGGTGGTCACGGTCAGTCGTGGTATCTGTCGGCGATTAGGAGGTCGCCAGTTCACTGCTCTGAAAGGCGCCTGTCTGCCCTCACGTGGCCTCAGAGCTCCTCGCATTAAAAGAACGAATTTCAGACCTGACAGCAGTAGCGTAGACAAGGGGGAAGGCAGAGGGGACTGCAGGGGCCCAGGCTCTTTAATCCTCCGGACAAGACATAAGCATACGTCTAAACTCCACTAAATTTGCCAACTTAGTCAGCTTATTCTGGGAAAAATAATTAAATTTGCTGCCATTAGCTCTCATTTTTTGAAGCTAAGATGCACCAAATTCGATTTCCGCTGGGGCTTGGCCCCAGACTCCGCTGGGGGAGCTCACATCGCTCCTCGGTCTTCCCCCAGACTCCCTAGCTGGATTTCAAAGGTCGTACTTCTAAGGCAAAGAAAGGAAAGGGTAAAGGGAGGAGGAAAAAGAAGGGACGAAAGGAAAGAGGAAAGGAAAGGGGATGGGAAGAGAAACGGCCCCCAATTGTAATTTCTAGCTACACCCTACTGCCTGACAGCAATTGAGTCACTCAGCGCCGCGTGGTCTCAATGCGCGTACTCACTCCGGATAATCAGAACGGCATGTTGACACATTTACGACACGATTCCTTTGCGCATGCGCTAGGAATCCGACCTGCATCCCACAGCTTATTCCATAGCATGAAGTCTGGAACAGAAGAAGTCTTAGCATAAGGAGAAAGTTTATTTTGTTCTAACAAAACAATTAAGCGCACGTAGGCCTATACAAACAAAATAGTCAACCAAGGCAAGCTGTCAGACAAGACGCAAGTTCGTCAGAGCTGGCCACCCATTGCAACTTGTTGCAAAACCTATAGTTGCTAACAAGTGAAAAAGAATAAGCGCTAATAAACGTTTAATAAACGACCGAAAACAGACAATTAGCATCAGTCTTAAGTTCGTTCGTTGATTCACAAGTTAGTGGCTCTTTTGAGACACAGTGTAATTGTTTTCCTCATATTAAATCGTTTGTTGCTAATATTATTAGTATCATTATTAATTTAGTCGCATGTTACGTGCTATTACTAAACAGACGGAGATAGTTCAGAAGAAGTTTCGGCGGTGAAGTACACGTCCGAAAGTGACGTGGGATCCGATGACGCAGTACACGAGGTCATTTGTGACGTCGGTTCGTCAACAACGCGTGCCGCGATCCTACTTGGCGTTCATTGGTCAGATCTTACTTCCGGCCAACGAGCCGCCATCTTGCGCCGCTTTGCTCAACATCTACAACTTCCGGTCTCGCTTCTCAGTTTACTTCCGGCGAAGAACGCAGTCGAAGTCGGTTGGTACAAAGCACACAGTAATACGCTATAATTAGTTAAGTAAGTAAGTAAGCAATCTGTACAGCTACAGCATCAAAACAAGAGTGTTGAGTCTTGGGCTTGCTACTGAAGGCCTCAGTTTTTGATTTCGGTAATTTGGCAATGAGCTGAAAAAATCTAGGCTAGGCTTTTTTTGTTGCGGATGGGTGATTTTCATTAGCGGTTGTCTGTCAAAGACAGTGATGATCCACACTGCCAGTGATTCGCATTCAAAGAAATAGGAGTAGGTTATTTTGGTTTACAACGGTACAACTGCAGCCAATGATGCAATAGACTTGGTCTTGAAGTCCAAGTCCTTGGCTTCAGCCTTGCACCTTAACATCGGTTAATATTTTGATGAAGTTATGGCGTATAAAAATTTCGTGCTATTTTTGGCCCATTCTGTAAGTACCAGTGCAAGCTAAGTGTGGTTTAATTTACACTACAGTAAGTGTGCAATTGAAAGAACACGTCGCTGAAACTGCTGTGTATAACGTTCAGGTGAGACAGTGCTGGTGACAGGTCCGGGTGATGCGACTGTCCCAGCTATCAACCACGCCGATGCTGATGGACTTCTACTTCGATGGAACGTCGGCTGCGGCAACGTCCACGCGCCGCACATGTCCGTCCTGGAGCGGCTCGAGCAGACGGCCCAAGATGGCCGCATGTCACGTGACCTTCAGTTTCCGGTGGTCGGCTGGCGGGTCACAAACCGAGCCGGGCGGATCAAGCGGTCCTACGTCGTCCGTGTCCGGCCCACCGCTACCCAACTTCCGGTTTATCCGACCCGCCCGGTAGTGCACCCGGTCACTCCGTCGGTAGTTCCCCCGGCGGAAAAGTCGGAGCAACCGGAGTGGGTGACTGATGGACTGCAGCCGTCGTCGCCGGTGACCGGATTACCACCGGTGCACGGAAGAACCACTCCGCTACCTCCCGGTCACATCAGCAAGCGGCCGGTGATCGGTGGCGGACCTACGACAACGAGCAGCAGTGGGTCAGCGTCATCTTCGAGTGGCGGGTCCAGCAGCTGGTTGACTGTGGCATCCTCCGTGCTTGCTCTCACCGTGGTGACGACGCTACCCAGCGTGGACCGGACGATGAGGTTGACTTCCACCGACGCCGAAGAGACTTCAACGTCCAGCGACCGGCAGCCAACGTCACCACAGTCTGCACCCAACAACGACGATGACGACGACGACGATGGTGATGATGATGAGATGTGGCTTACAACGGTACCGGACGCTGAGACCAACAGAAGTGACTGGACGACCAGTGACGTCACACGTCCAAGCTACCCGGACACAACGAGTTCAACGGTCTTCAGCGACGAACTGCATGAGAACTTGTCAACAGCAATCCACCATTCAACCGCCGCCCTTTCTACTCGTACCACCACTACACCGCATCAGTATTCGTCCAGCAGTCGGCATCAGACGTTCTATCAGCACGCCAGTCCGTCCACGCCTTCCGTACCTCGGTGTGTTGTTCATACATGCAGTCTTGTACCTTTAGGTCAACTCAGCCTTCTATCCCTTTGGGGTAGGTAAATCAAGTACCGACCATCTGGCTGGGCTTAAGGCGGGGTGCGTTCATTTGTGTCAGGTGACAGGTAACACTGTGTGATCCCATACGGCAGGTGACGCTGCATAGCTCTGAGATAGGTTTTCTATAAAGAGCTGTACACCTCCTTTAACCTTTTAACTTTTCAGACAATGTAAGAAAGTCATTTTATTGCTCTGCAGACACGATCTTCATGGAAAAAAAATCGGGCGTAAACGAGTCTCAATTTAAGTCGCTTAACCTTGTGGTTAACAGACTATTTGTGAACTTGTTCCAAAGCAGTAATATTCGATACTGTAAAATATACTTAGTTTTGCGTCGATTTTTGAAGTACTGCAAACAGCATTATTATCAGTGAACTCAAGTTATACACAGTGAGCCATAAAAAACGTGGCACTACTTTTGTCAATATCTTCGCCAATAATTGACCAATTTTCAAAATTTCTTTTACTGACGCACTCTGCAGACAATTTGCAATAATGTGATTATTACCCGCTCCAACTGCATTGCTGCACTACCGTGAAAAACATAAATTTTCAAAAATGACCAAAATTATTATAATGCATATAAAAAAATATATTTTTGAAAAATTGTGCCAATTTTTATACGAAAATTAAGTTATATTTAGTACCAGATATATTTCTGATTTTTGTAAACAAAAACAGAGAATTTTGTTTTCAATATTAATTTTTAATGCAGTGACAACATACTGGTAATGTAACATGCCATTTAACAATGGAGACAAGGCTTTTATTAAGAACGTGCAGCAGTCCAAAAAATGCAACTTTCAGTGGATTCTGACAAAATTTTCAAAGACAAACTGCAAAAAAAAGAAAGACCGGGCATGTTATTAAAAAGATTTGGCAAACACAAAGCAACGACCAAAAGCACGAGTCTGATAGACTGACGCATGCACACAATGAAGAGAACGTGACCACTGTGAAAGAACTGGTAGCCCCGCTAAGGCATTTGAAATAAATTTGTATTTCGTAGTTTAAACATTTTGCCATAGTGAGCTGTAGATATAATGCATATTGTCATTTGCCGTCGTATTTTATAAGCACGCTGTCGACGAAGAAGACAAGGGCTGGACGGACTCGACGGCCGAAGTTGCATCGGCAGAGAACTCGAAGGCCTGCGGTGAAAAAGCATCAAACCCAAGCGCCGCCGCTCGCCGACCACTCTACAGCCGCGGTTCTGGTGGTTCATCGACCTATTGACAGAATCGTCGTCAACGTCGGCGACGTTCTGCTGCACCGCCTGCCCAATGATACTTTTATTGACCACCAGGTATCATTAGTGTTTGCAATCCCCGGATTCCGGCCGTTTTCGCCAATCCCGAATCCCGGGATCGGCGGCGTCCCAATCCCGGGATTTCGTGATTACAAAAATTTGCTAAAATTGTACTTTTTGAGTTTCAAATGACACAAATAACAATTTTAGCTCTCTAAGAAATAAAATATTTGATGCGCTTTGGAGTACTACTCTTCCTGTACACTGTAAAACAGGCTTGCTTCGACCGTCGAAAAGTTCAACCCCCCAGCTAATTTTTCACAATTCAAACACTGTATTTATGCCGTCTACTGCCAAACCATCAAAACTCGGCCGCTTTATTATTACGTTATTAAGCTAAATGCTTTTAATTTTTGTGAACCTAATGTGCATGGCTGATTGGGGTGATGTTATGTCTGCTAACTGTGCTTGCTGCAAACCGCGTGTCCAGTCGTTCGCTGACGCAGGCAATGGATGGCTGCATAGTGCGCTGCGGTATCATTAGCTCATGCCGATCAGCTGCCACTTGCCCGGAGATTGTACAGCGCTTTTGATCACAACGGAGTCTGACTTGTGCAAGAGGCGCTATAGCAAGTAACGGTCTTTTCGCCTCTTTACCTATAGGTAGTGTTCTGTTTAAAAAACTGTATCTAGGACGGAGAAGACGTTCGAAATCTGAAGTTGGTTCTAAGCAGCGCGAATGGCACGTCGCTGAGTGAGAGTTCGTGGATAAAGTTGAATACGTCATCGCTGAGTCTGTACGGTCTGCCGCTAGATGTTGATGCCGGGCTTCACAAGTTTCTGCTCTCTGCAGTCAATCGCCGTGGCTACGTCACCAGTACACCGATACAGGTAGGTGTAGGACATTCCCCCCTCATGTTCCCCCCGGACGTTTTTCCCTCCCTATACTGTTACATGAAGATCGAGAGCGATAGGTATTGGCAATTTTCAGTGCCATCACAGTGAAAGAATGCAGCAAACATCAAAATCTTGTGTTATCATCAGTAGTCTGTAAGTAAGTAAGTAAAGTGCACTTTTATAGCGCATACTTATGAAATCTCTGTGGGCTTAAATAATACGCGAACAAAGCGCAAGTCTCAAGATGTTGTTACTGGCCTAGGGGAACGTGCTAGGCACTCAAAAGCAGGAGAAAGTCCCGGCGTGGGAAATGTCCGAGGGGATAAACGTCCGCGGTTGACAGGCCCAGGAGAGGAATGTCCGTTTTCCGTAAGGTTTAATTACAGACATGAAAATGTTTGATAACTTTGCTGTATGCAATACCGTGAAGTTATTAATTATTTCTGTTAGGCCGTTCTGGTAGGACGCAGTATTTGTCATGCTCGTCCCTTTGTCTGTCTGTTCCATGATCCGGATTCATAACTCGAAAACTGAAAGGTGTTTCTAAACCAAAATTGGTATGAACCTTCCCACCGACAGAAGTAACGGGCGTGCCGGGTTTTAATTCTAGGCGGACGGCCGCTTTGTATGTCCGCATTAGGCTAACATATTTTTTTTACTTTTTAAAATTTGTTTTATTAGCTTAATCGTCGTCGTTGTTGACGTATTATTTTGTTTGCTTAAACAGTTGAAATGAAATATCGAAAATGAAAAAGAAGATTGATGATTGTCCGAAACGTGGCAAAACTAGTCATCATGATGTACGGCGATTATACGGATTTTGTTGTGTGCGGAATCAAACAGGTGGGCGTGGCGAAGCGGTCACGTGATCAGTCGCTGAGTCACGAGTTCAGTCTCGTTCTGGACGCCGACTTCGAGCGGTTCGTGACGTCCGTCGAGAAGCGGATCGCGGTATCGCGGAAGATCGCACGAGCTCTGGGCGACCCTCGTCCTACCAATGTCTGCGTCACGCGCCTGGAGCCCGGCTCAGTCAAGCTCAGCTGGACTAACAGTTCACTGATGCCTTCCAATCGCATCACCAGCTGCCCCGTACAGGTCAGCAACTCTACAGGCTCGCGTATTACGGCTCGCGACGCTCTGCAAGCTGTAATATAGGCGACCATGGACGTCGAGAGCTACCGCGGGTGGGGCCGTTGGAAAACATTTTCGCGGAACCCGTCTGGGGAGAAATTTAAAAAAAAATTTTGCTGCTTTTTGAAATGGCACATTCCCGGTGTACTTTATTTCTGAGCTTAATGATGATGATGTTGTTGTCGGAATGCAGGAGATCAGGGCACTGATTCGTCGTGTCATCGAGGAGAAGGACGGGAGTATATCGGAGTCGTTCACAGCTGCTTTGCGTCCGTATCACATCCTCGGCGTGTCCGTGATTCCGCTCGGTCCGTGCAGCTACAGCTTCATGGCGGTCGCCAGCAGCTCGGACAACACCGGTCGTGAAGGAGGTTTGTCCACATCGCTGCACGATGAAGCTGATGATGATGATGGAGTATTCCACGTGGCGCTGTTGATCGTCGTGCCGCTGTCTGTCCTCGCCGTCGTCCTCGTCCTCGTCGTCTGTGCCGTCTTCGTCTACCATCATCGTCGACAACGTCGAGCAAAGCACCAGGTGGCAGCAGCAAGCAAGCCAGGGGGTGTTCCGGTGATCTTCGCCGACGAACTGGAGCCCCAGGCAGGGCTGAGGGGGATGACGATGGTAGCGGGAGAGGAGGACACGGACGACGATGACCCACTGCCTACCCTGCCACCGGACTACGCTGCCCTCACCAAGCCAGCGACTACCGCTTCCTCTGCTGGTGCTGGGGGAGACTACAAGCTACTGCTCGTCGCCTCTTCGGAGTCTTCGTCTGACGACAGCGACGAAGGACTGAGCCGAGAACATCATCAGCCGTCGGACAGTCTGGGACGATGCCAGGATCAACCTCAGCAGCATCATCATCAACAGCAGCAGCAGGATGACATCCAGTCTTCGTCGTCTTCCTACGCCGGACCGCCGCTCAAGCCGGCACCAGCCTACACGCGCCCATACGCCGCCGTCGACCGACAATAACTCAAAGTGACGGCCGTCTTTTGCCAGCGCGGGGCACTTAAAGCTAAAGGTGAAGGTAAAGGTGGTGTATAGCTCTTAATGTGAAACCCCTCACAGAGCTACGGAGCGTCACCTGCCATGTGGGATCACACAGTATTAGCTGCCACTTGACACTTGACACTTGGCGCCCCGCCTTAACCCCGGTCAGACAGACCGGTACTCGATCCCTACCTCGTAGGGATGGAAGGCTGAATTGACCTTACTGTTGGTTATATACCAGTATTGTTTACCTGTCCGCAGACAGGTAGCCTACCCATCTAAGTAGTAATCACTTAATAGTGTCCCGACCAGAAATCGAACCAACGATCATTCGATCGCAAGTCGGACTCCCTACCATTACACCACTAAGTCACCTTGGCACCGACTTGCCTGCGGAGCCCCTAATACCACATAGTGACCTGCGACCACACTACACCACAAACTGTAGTATGCCGCGTTTGTAGGAGTTGCCAAGGGGGAGGCATGGTAAGCGCGCGGAGCGCAAGCCTATAACGGGTGTCCAAGGGCAGAGCCCCCTGCGGTGTGTAGGGACAGAGCTCCTAGTTAAGGGGTCATGGGGGCAAAGCCCCCTGAAGCCGAAACTCGTTGCTTTTGGACGTTTAATGGCAGCCGCAAATTTGCCCAACATTGATTGATCTAGGTATCGTCCGTTGCGGCGATCACCGCCGTAGAGCGGAGCCTGCTCAAAGTATCTTCGTTCGTCTGTTTTGTGCTCTCTCTTTGCAGTCCTTGTCAGAACGAACACTGTGAATAGTTTATCAGTTCTGTGCGTTTCTTTTGTGTGTCGTCTGTCTGTATCGTGTCATCAAGCTGCCTTTGCTATTTTTATCTGTCCCATTGCTATAGCATAGCATGGGACAGTTTATTGTCACTTCTGTCATTCTGTCTGTCCGTCTGTAAACACTCCTACATCCGCAATTTTGATTCGATCTTGGTGAAATTTTGCAAAGTGATTCGGGGCCTGAAAAGTATGATCGAGTTTGTTTGGGATAAAAATTTGATAATCCTTCCTCTATTTTACCACAGTTTTTAAAAATTTGCATTACGGCCTATGGGGACTTCAAACCGGTATAACTCGGTCCCCGTAAAAGATAATTGCGCGCTGTTTGCATCTACCCCCCTCTATTTTCGGGCCCGGGCTATCCGACCATGTCATTTAAATTTCTCCCATGCCGACCCCTGTTGCCATGGCAACGAATTTTGGGACAAAAATTGACCATAACTCGGCCCCGTGAAAAATAATTGCGCGCTCCTACTCCCCTATTTTCGGGCCCCCTTATACGCAGCTGCTAGGCTATATAGCGTGGCAATGGGACAGATATCTAGTTCCACAGAACGTATTTCTAGTCTCTACGTAACATGATTTTACATTCGCTTAAGTTAATTGCTATTTTTTCAGCAACCGCTTGGATTTTTAACGTAAATTTTCAAGCGCCTAAACGAGAAATTACGATTACGGTCAAGTAAAAATAATAACTACTGTTACCTGCATATAAACAAGTAATGGGTGTGTAAAGTTTTGCACCAAAAGTTCAAGCTGTTGCTCAGAAAATGGCAAATAGAACTTTGGGGGATGTTTTCGCCGCACGCTGTAGGCCTACAGTATATCGTTAACGTGCCTTTCTTTATAGCTGGCTACAGTACGTGCACGTATCTATCGGAAGGGATGGCAAATGGAAGGAAGATATTGTATTTCGTAGACATGATATACATAGTTGCTTTGCTATGACATGTGACAGTGATTTCAAAAAAACATGCACGTCGTCAGGATAATTATGCTACAGTAATGTATAACACAGCTTATACTCCAAAGCCCTGTTTATAGCGAAGGAACTGAACAAAACTGAACTTTACTAGGAGTTTTACTTACTGTTATTTACTGTTTTCGTGTGAGGTTTCAGAACCTCTCTAATTGACTGCATATTACCTGTCGGCATAATAATAATTGTTTCTCAATGTTCGTTGATTGAAGTTGTCGACTTCAGACGGTGAACAGGACAAGATAGCTTCTGACAGCGGTTAGGCGGCTGTGCCAAGATTGTTTGTTTGAATGCGTTTAATTTCGTTCCTTATTGTATACCGCTCCTGCGCTGTATATATTGTAACGCTTTTAAACTTTTTTATCGTTTGTCTGTCGATCGTAGGTTGAGAAGTGAAGCTGAATGTAGCAGCATGTCGGTGTTGTATTACAATAAAGTTGATTTTTACTATACTTTTGTTGTTTGCGTTGAGACTAGAATTTGAACCCTACAGTGCTTTAGCCTGGGAGTTGACGCCATGCTGCTTTGACGAAGGACGTCTGTAATAGGCCATAAGATTTAGAATTGCATTTGAGCTTACTGTAAACTACCAATCATGTTTTATTTTTATTAACTTTTGTTTGCAAGCCTCCGACCAGAAAGCAACATATTTTACGAATATCGTGACGAAAAGTCTACAACTAATAATATCAAGAAGTGACTCGGTGCATCCGAAGTTTCAGAGTATCTTGTAGGGTGTTTACACGATCCAGCAAACGTCCAGCTTCATTATAACATATGGCAGCAAACGTCCAGCATTACATTTGCTGGAAGTTTGCTAGACGTTTGCTGGATCGTGTAAACACCCCATTGCACAGTGAAAAAATGTCTTACGCGGGAAGAAAAAATGTTTATTGGATTTGAGAGCATAGAAAACAAAACTGTAGGCTCTCGTTGACTTACAAAACTAAGAGAACTCGAAACCACAACTGAAGTCGCAAAGCAAAAATATACGATTCTGCGTCTGTAAAATGTCATTATTTTATTGATTATTTTGATACACTTTGTCCCAAGAAAACTGTTACACTTTGTCATTGTCCATATTTTTACTAAATATGAACCGATTTTCAAAATTCTTTCACTGGCGCACTCTGTGGACGACTTGTAATAAAGTAGTTATTGAATATCTTCGCACCTTAACTGCGTTGCTACACTACCTTGTGAAATATAAATGTTCAAAAATTACTATAATCAGAATAAATGCATAGCCGAAACGCGATTTCGGGCTGCGACATAAATTTCAAGAATAAATTGCACCGAAATGGCTGGACCAAGACAATCTGCCTATGAAAATTGTCGGCATTAAATGCAGATTTTAGCAGTCCCAAGTCCCGACGCCTTAAGTTTAAGAAGGCCCATGCGCAGAAGGGTGTCAAAGAGGAGTCATCATCATCATCATCATCGACAACCGTGGGCTCAATGCCCGTTGGTGTCTGACGCCATTCTTACTATCGCTGCCCACCGCTGCCTATCTAGGGCAGCGTGGCTTAACTCCTGCAGGGTTGTCCCA
>Ga0209367_1008450_pt1 | contig 14074 bp, 9 predicted proteins | sample WorMetLIZISLAND2_FD_187412 | JGI IMG/M metagenome (GOLD analysis project Ga0209367, IMG submission 187412) | Marine gutless worms symbiont microbial communities from Max Planck institute for Marine Microbiology, Germany - Olavius geniculatus... ... | reverse complement strand
AGCTTTTTATTCCAGAGGATTTCTGTTTTGGTGCAGCGCTTCAATGCTGTTTTGTTGCACGACAGTTTGCCGGCCGCTGACTGCACGGACTGACGATCGTACCCACCTTTGTATTGCATAGTTAATTTTTAGGCTCCCTCGGGAACGGAGCACCGAGGGTTAAAAAACAATAATAACACTGACAATTTCTAACGCTCCGTAACATGGAAACCAATTAAAGGGCGCGAGTAGTCTACACAAACTGTCAACACAAATTGTCATCGAAACATAAATGTCTTCAAAGCAGATTTAAACGAGTTGACTGAGTCAATCGCACAAATGTCTGCCTGAAGCTGATTCCAAGCTTTGGGTCCTGCAACAGCAAACGACCGAGCACCAAAGTACGTGACAGTTGGGCTGATGACAAGGTCGCCGCGAGTAGCAGAACGTAGTCTCTCTCTGCTGCCGACTGATGCCACTGGTTGACACAGATCGGCGAGATGCGTCGGTGCAAGTCGGTGCAGCGCTTTAAATGTCAGCAGAGACAACTTGGACGCGCTGCTGGATTGGAAACCAATGTAGGCGGTCCCGGAGCACGTGTCCGATGCTGTCATGCTTCTTGGCGCCAACGAGCAACCTCGTCACCATGTTCAGCACCGACAGTAGACGATCCAGCTGATAGCGAGAAGCCCCGGCTAACAGACTGTTGCAGTAGTCGACTCTGGAGATGACAAAACTGTTGACTACTGCTTTTGCTGCGTCCACCGGCAGGGCATGCACACAGCTCTTTATACTGCGCAACTGTAGGAAACATCGGTTGATTAACTGGCTGATGTGTGGTCCGAACGACAGTTCGGAATCCAGTAAGACGCCGAGATCACGCACTGTTGATGACGGCTGAATGTTAGACCCAGCAAAAGTCACGTGGTCTTTGATCAGCTGATTCTGACGCCGTCGAGTCGGACAGCACACGAAGTCGGTTTTCGATATATTCAACTTCAGGACACCATTCATTGCGCGATGTCCTCCATGCAGTTGACTAGACTTTGTTCGGCGTCGCCAGCTTCTTGTTGTCTACTAGCTGACACGTACAGCTGTGTGTCGTCGGCGTAGAAGTGTGAGTTCGATTGTATGACATCTTGGTTAGTATTGTGTCACAATGGAATGAACACAGGCCCGTCGAGAGGGTGGGGTAGGTGGGGGTGGCTAACCCGGCCCCCTCGACGTTTGGGGGCCCACCGTCGGCCAGAAATTTATAAAATACGCCAGAATATACCATTTTGAAAAAAAGAATTCAAAATTTTTCCCTACAGGGGCCCCGTGAAAATGTTTGCGGGCCCCGCATGAATGTTTCCCCGGGCCCTCTCGACGGGCCTGAATGAACACCTTGGTTAGTACGTTGATGTTACGCAATCAGCCGCGACGGCGTATTTCCGCCTCTCCACTAGTGAAGGGCCAGAGCTTGTGAACAGACTTTGATCGAAACCAACTGAGTAGAACTACGCTCTAGCGAGTCCGCAGGTATACAGCTTCCATCAACGAGAGTTTTCAAGTTTCAACGAGAGCTAGTCTATAACCACAGAACTAAGACCAGAAGATGGCAAGAGAAGAATGCGATTATCAGAAAACCAAAGAGGACATAGCAAGCCATAGGCTAATGAAAAAAGATTTGGAAACTATGGGCAAAGACTGGAGCGACAAGACGATCGTGCTAACTAGAGAAATGGCAAAAAGACGGAAAAGAAAAAGGGAAAGGCACCCCTTTCGATTTTCTGGAAATGTTTATGGCGTGTGTCAGTGCGTGTTTGGTAGGAGTGGCAACGTTATTTATAAAGAGGAAGAATGACTCAATTATTTCGCTGTGGTCTAATAGTTGGAATGACAGCAGTAGCGGGCGTCAGTGGCGAATTCAGTGAGGAGGGTGGGGGTTGCCTTCTATTGACTGCATGCATCTTAGAACCAAGTAGCCTCAAAATTTTGCACACAGATACGTTATTTATTCATAATTTTTTTCAAATGTTTAGAGAGAGGCACAGCTTCCTCCGCAGACCCCACACCGACCTTTCAGCTTCATTTCAAAATTCTGAATCCGCCAGTGACGGGCGCAACTACAGACATCGGTCAAACATTTTGCACCATAGACGGCGAGTTATTTTGCTCGTCAATCTGACTTCACCGGTACCGGGTACATCGCTATATTTTCACGGTCATTTTTTTACAATCGAGAATTCCTCAGGCATGGCTTACAAACGGAACGAAAGTCTATACGTTCGGTGAGTCAAAAACACGTCACCAAACATTTGTCCACATTTTTCTATAAATATCCATCGATTTTCAGAATAGGCCTTTGTTTCGTTGGCACACTTCACGGAAAATTGGCATTAGGCTGAAAAGTCATTAGTAGGGTAATTTACACGATCCAGCAAACGTCCAGCAAAATACACGTGAATTGCTGGACGTTTGCTGAACGTTTGCTGGATCGTGTAAACACCCCATAACAATCCCACCACACACGTACATAAGCGCGTTGCTATACTTTGTTTCCCTATTCCTCATTATCTGACGTCTTTCAATAATTCGTTTTCGAGAGATTTTAATTTTTAGGCACTTCATCGTCATCATCATCATCATCAATGGATATCCGGAAGCAGGCCGAAGGCCTCTGTTTCCGTCCGAAGTAAATAACTTCAACACGAATATCAACCAAAACTAAACTAATACTGTTTTTACATTGACTTCCGGTACTAGATGACGAATTTATAATCACAATACAAACTAAAACCACGCCAACTCAAATCTAAACGTATTTTAAAGCTACTAACACTGCATGCTGATACAACATCATCAGGTAGAGAGTTTCATAGCTTAACTAATCTATTTACAAAAAATGTTTCCGTTTACGTTCAAAGTTAAATTAATTTTAAAGTTTACTCAAACCGACGATGAAAACAAATTTTAGCATAAAATAGCATGTCAGGATCATTTAAGGTCAAGCATATTAAGACCACTGGAAAGCCGTAAAAGCACTTTATCGCGCTCCATAACAAAATTGGCTTCAATTCTGACGGCTCCAAAGATGGCGACGGACATTACCGTTTTCGAGATACGACGACTTATTTGCAAAAATCGCAATTTTTTTACTATCTTTTCTGATTTAGTGCTTTCGATCGGGGTGGTGACCCTTTTCGCATTTCCGGATGCCCTCAAAACTCGTAATACTAGATCTCTCTGAGAGCTGGCAAGCCTAGTCGTGATCTTAGTGTGCATCGTATTGACACGATACAGCAGCGTGTGACGGACGACACACAGACACACAGACGCCTCTGCGATAGCTAAAACAGTTAGGGCGTCTGCAGTGTGCATACCATACCTACTGCTACAATGCTGACGCCCTGTAACGAACAAATGAATGAAAATGTGACCTCAGTTTTCCGAGTAACAGGCGCGAGGAGATCGGGCTGCGATTGGTTGATGTCGCGACTGGAATTCCCCCGTTGAATAGCGAGCGACGCGCCGTTGACTTTTCCTTCTGAACGTCGCTGCTGTTATAATAGTTCTACGAGACCACGTGACCAAAACATTCGGTGCCCGCGTGGCCTAAGTTAGCAGTTAATATTGTCAAGCGATGTTTGTAAGCTTTGTATAACGCGCTTAGCTTAATTGCATTAGCAACAGAATGAGTGAGTAGTTTCTTAACGGCACATCAGCACAAAATAGGCCATTCAGTGCCATGCATGGTTAAAATTAGTTAAAAGCAGTTAATATATGTATTAAAAGCAAAGTTAGACCTACATTAACAACAAAGCAACATGTGCCGTATAGCGAATTAACTGACAAATGGCTTTGCTGTGACGACTGTCGTCTGAAAGATTTGTCTCAAGTGAGTGAGGTTTTGTGAAGAACAGATGTAAGCTAATAAACGTTTGTAAACGTTTAAAAAATTAAATTAGAAGTTTGCTTTAATTTTTTTAAAATAAGAAACTATAGTGTTGCATGTCGAGCTGTTAATTTTTGGCCGACCGTTAAGGACGATTCGTTGATGGTACGATGTGTCGTCTGTCGTCGTCTGTCTGTCTGAGTAGATGAAAGATGGGCGAGCTGCTTATGTACTATGCCCCCGATATCTGTTATTTGACCTTGTACTGTCACCGACCTGGTCCACATAGTGCACTCGTCTACAGTCACCTGACCTATAGTCTGGTATGCGACAGCTTTTGACCTAAATACTTGTCATGACTCATCTGCATTAGGCCTAGTCCATAGTACAGTCACTACCCGCCAGAGCAGATGCCGTCGTCGTCGCTGCAATAGCAGCATCGTCATCATCATCATTATTATTATCATCATAGACAACAACGTTGTGTCGTCGACGCAATTCCGACGTTGACGTCACAGTCGTCGTAATCACAATCATCATTTTAATGTTGTAATTATCACAAAAACTGACGTTGTTGTCATCATCGCACAGTCTGTTGCAGCAACGACGATGGCATCCGCTAGGGCGGCGGCCGGGCGATGTGGATTTTTGCCGGTAAATTGTCGGTGTTGGAGGGTAATAAGAAATTGACGGATATGGTGATGTTGACGTAAGCATAACAGGTTAATAGTTGCGGACCAAAGTACTGGTCACAAATTCCGAAAGGATGAGTTAGCTAACTGAACTAAGTAGACCGGCGCTATCCAGAGTCCAGACAGGTGGGTGGTAACTGTACTATGGTCTAGGCCTAATGCAGATGAGACGTGTCAGGTAAACGGAGCGACGCGTCAGCTACGTGAACTAAGTCGGACCGTGCGGAATTTTCCTATACGTGTGGTTGGTGACTGTACTGTGGATTAGGCCTAATGGAGACGAGTCATGACAGGTATGCAGAGCGATGCGTCGGCTACCTGAACTAAGTCGTACCGTGTGGAATTTTAGTATGCAGGCGGGCGGTAACTGTACTGTGGACTACAGACACGTCAGGTAAACAAGTCGCGCATTCCGAAACAATGTGTCAGCTACCTGAACTGAGTCGGACCGTGCGGAATTTTACTAGACAGGTGGGTGGTGACTGTACTATGGACTAGGCCTAATGCAGATGAGTCATGACAAGTATTCAGGTCAAGGGTTGTCGCATACCAGACTGTAGGTCAGGTGACTGTGGACGAGTGCACTATGTGGACCAGGGGTGACAGTACAAGGTCAAATAACAGATATCGGGGGCAAAGTACATAAGCAGCTTGCCCATCTTTCATCTACTTGTCTGTCTGTCGTCGTCGTCGTCCGTAACGCATGTATTGTGGTTGAACGGTAGGTCTTATTATACGATTAATTAGCCCGGTGTCACGGCTTTTCGTGCGCGAAACATATCAGTAATCCAGTGCAAGGAAAACGTTCTAAAATTTGGGGTTGAATACAAGTGGGGTAGAAAAAATGTGCGTTTTTCAACCGATAAGCTGCGGTATTATGTATCTCAGAAACGGTGTAAGATATAGGGGCGAGGTTGCTATTGATCACTAATATGACGCTAAAACCATCAAACTTTAAACCTTGAATGACATTGAAGGGACAATACGTAAACTGCGGTATTGTGGCTAAACGCACGTCGTAAGGGGTTCAGCGATGTTACGGTTGGGCAGATTTTCTATAGGCTGTCAAAGGTAATCATATGTCTCCATCTGCAGTAGTTTGACCGCAATTTTGAATTGCTACAATCATCATCTGTGTGCGCCAAATTACCGTATCGTATTCTAACGTTGATTGTAGCGTTTGATATAGCAGCGTCACCACAGCGTGTGTATGGGACTCACTGTAGGAAATCGGACACTGGCTTTCTGATATGCGGTACGGTCGGCCCACCCTAGCGACAGCCGGGCTTATTGTTCAGTCGCATTAATAAATTACTTTCCTCGCGCGTTAGGACTACAGCGTCAGTTAGATTTAGCGCATAAATTTATGTTGTACGTTGCCGTCAGCGAACAATTACGTCAAAGAATAGGCCTACTGGTATTATGATCTATCGATTGTCAAATAACCGCAATTTTCTTCAATATGGCCTAAGGCCCAGGCTTATAATTGCTTATGACATTGAAACTCCAGCTTCAGGGAGTTATGCATGTGCGTTAATTTTTTGAAGTTGCAATTCATTTTTAACGCGTCAAGTTAACGCCTTAATTTAGGCCTATTTAGTATTTATGTTTTAAAATCTTTCACCTTAACCTGTGATAACCTCATTATTCTGTATTGCAGAGACTGAGCGGTGGTGTTACCTGTCGACTGTCGGCGTCAACACGAGGCTGAGTGAACGGCGAGGACTAACGTGGCTCAGTCGGATTTTGATAATGATTATGATGATGATCAGATCACTGATGATATACCAACTGGCCCGTATAGTCCCAGTCGATCACTCAGCAAGCTTCCCGGAATTCACCGTGTCCAGCCAGGCACAGACAAGACTGGTAGAGACTGAATCATTAAAGCGTGCACGGTACAAAGCGATATAGGCCAAACTGTACTGAACAAGGTTAGAGTTGCACTCAGGACGTTATTACGCTATGCAAATGCACTATTGATTACAAAGCGAACGAACTGGCAGTTCATTACAGTTCAGTTTATTTTGTTCGCTCTGTACGCGTCTTTTAAAAGGTTGCGTTTGAAGAGCAGAATACCAATTGGCCGAAAAAAAGTTAGCTATTGCATTTTGTCCATATCTGTGCTAAATATTGACCGAATTTCGCAATTTTTTCACCAGTAGACTCTATAGGAAATGTGCTATTTAGTGGCAGGCACATCACACTTGTTATGTCGCTGCACTACCTCGTAGAACAAATAACAAAAAATAGCAATATTTACAAATAGGAAAAAGATATGTAATTTTTCAAGTATTTAAGTTAAATGTTAAATATGAATTACAGTAAATGCCATAAATCTTTACATATAGCTACAAAGTAAGTTTCCATCTTCTAGCAAAATAGTGCACAGCTTGTAGGGCCGCACGACCGAAATACAATGCTCATGCAGTTAACCAAGCAAAATTACAGCCACCAACCAGCATTAATGTACATTGAAAATTTAAGCAAAAACGGTTCAAATTATTCCAAAGGAGGTTTAATATATCCTCCATGGTTCTTTGCATTTACTATAACTCATATTTAACATTTCAGTTGAATACTTAAAAATTTACCATTACACCTTCTGCCGATCTGTAGAAATGGTTGGTTTTGGAATATTTACGTTTTACGAAGTAAAGTATCAACATATTATAGGTGTGGTGTGCATGCCAGTGAGTAGCAAATTTCTTACAGAGTTTACCGGTTAAAGATTGTGAAAATTAATCAATCTTTAGTGAAGATATGGTCAAAGCTCAATAGCTTACTTTTTTGGGCCACCCTGTATGGGTGCGGAAAGTTTCAATGATGTCCTCTAAGCTTAATGAAAGATTTTTTAGCTCCAAAGTCCAAACATTTTTGGACGAAAATTTTCCGACAAGAAAAACATTTGCCTACCGGCGGAAATCAAAGCAAAGACAATTGCCCCTACCAGTGTCACGCCAATGCTCACGTAGGCCTACACTTATCTCGCAAGTAGCGTCACCTGGCATATGGATTCACACAGTGTTACTCACCACCTGACAAAGGTGAACGTGCTTCGCTTCAACCTCAGCCACACAGGCTGGTACCCGGTAGGCCTACTGGATTTTTATTTGGGAGGGATGGCCAAGCTGAGTTAGTTAGTCATATGGGCTACCAAGATGTTTTAGACTAGGCCAATAACCTGTCCACACTCCACAGACAGGCACCTATCCTATAGTATTAAGCAGTGGCCGTGTAGAACAACTTCGTTGATCGAGGTTAACACGCTAGCCACTACACCAAAAAACGCCGTCTTGTCTTCTCTTGTCTTTCACCATCGGTGTATTCAGAGAGGAGATTAAGCCTGAATTAGCCTAATTGTTTTTTTTTGAAATTGCAATTTGTGTAAATAAGCGCTGTCGTGGATTTAAAAAGTAGGCAGGACAGAAAATTGCACTTTGACCAACGCTGTGCAAATTTCCGATGAATGAGATTATGGGTGTATAGAAATTTAATTTGGCCTCTAAATAAATTTTTCTCATATGAGAGTTTTTCAACCAAATTCTGCATTTTTGGATTACTATTTTCGACACTTTCCGATGGCCCAAAAATTAAAAGACTCTTATGTGCTCTTGCGCCCGCTCCGCCACGACGCCACACGGAGACAATTACTTTTATGGAAATTTTTGTAAATTACCGAAAATTCACATAATTGTAACAGAAAACACGGCGTATTAAAACTCAAATTCTTTTAATAATAACAACCGTTTACTTGGTTATGCGGAGAACACAAACAAACATAATAAATAGTTAAGCAAGCTTTTGCAACAGTACGTAGGCCTCTATATTCATTAATTTTTATTATTGGATCAGAATAAACATGACTAAGCGACTTACAATTTATTCGCCGTTAATGTAAGTTATAGTTTGTACCGTTTTATGACAAAAACAACAGTGAATAATACTGGTTCTAGCTATGCCCCAATACTAAACTTGTAAGCCTATACAGTTGCAGTAAATTTTACACCGTGTCCAAAAAAGAGTCTACACTTTTTCCTGAATAACTTCAAAAAATTTAAACTTACTTACATAATTTTGGCACACATTATCATTATGATATGCTTTTCTAAAAACATCTAAAACTTTTTCTTTGAAATTTACTTCTCGCTAGTATAGGCCTAGCTAATGTAATCGTGACGTCATCGAAAATGCCATTTTTGCGGAAAGATGAGCCTCTAGATGAGCCTCTGTAGTCTGCAATACAAAAACAGAAAAACTGATAAAGGAAAATTGCAGCAAAAAAAATTGAGAGATTGTTGGCATAGAAATAAATTACTATTTTTTCAGTTCTTTTAACTTAGTCTTGTATTTCGCCATGTTCAGCGTGGCCGTCGCGTGCAGTACGGGAACGTCGTTGTGCAGCAGCCGTTATCAGCGAGTAGCGTCATTTCTGCAGCCCTCGTTAGCGTCGCGGTAGTGCACATTTGTAACAAAGTTGTTAACTCAAAAGTTGATTAATAACAAGTTTTGTTACTGTTGCTGACAACTAAAACAGCTACAGGCTCAAGGGACTATTTTTCTGCATTGCTGTTTTTTGGCGTGGAGTAAAGCAAGAATACGAAGAGTGTTTTATTTTACACGGTAAAGTGGCGACAGTATTCGGGCAAAGTAGACTATCAGTATACTGTCAGTTGCAAATTACTTTTTAATGTTGCCTACTAAAAATTATAAACATGCGTATAAATTTATTAAAGTTATGAACCGAAACACTGTTAGGTTTTTTCACCTCTCATACAATAAAAACGGCATTTTCGATGACATCATAATTACGTCAGCTGTATGTAGTGACTCGACAATACAAAGAGAAAATATCTCAACAGTTTAATAAAGTGAATATTCATGACGCCTTTTGCCAAAAAATATGAAAATATGTTTAAGTTTGTCAAAGATATGTCGTAAATACTGTAGACACTTTTTTCCGGACACGGTGTATTTTCGTAAACGTGCGACAGTGTAGAGTGTAGACATTTCTCGCCATTAGTGTGCATGCATCCCATGTTGGCGACATGCAACAAACAGTTAGCAATTTATTATGAGCGTCCTAACGGGCCGCGTTATGAGCTTTGCCCGTCAGTCCGTTCGTCTGTCAATCCCGTAGCCTACAAGCTCCTAATTCAAAAACGAAAAAATAACAAAAACTGAATTTTACGTAAAAGTTTCCCACAGCAGTAGTAACCGGCGTGCCAATTTCCAGCCGAAAAGGTCAAAAAGTCAAAAGTCAGGGGACGGCCGGAAGCATAAAACGGTACCCAAACTTAGGCCTATATTTCTGCAACTTAATTTACATTCTTCTCGTTTAGACAGAAAACTACGTACTGAATAATTTTACAGAGGTGAATGCGTGAGTCGAAATAATAATTAGTTTGTATTGGTAAAGAATTTTGAAAGATAACTGGAAGCAAACAAACTGCATCGAAGTTGGTTGCAGTGCGAGGCCATGGAAGGAGGGGTTGGGTGAGTCTGAAAGGGCTTATATTTTAGTTGCAATGATGCCGCGTGATGTCTAACTCAAGCTACAAAACATTAAGGCGCGTGCACACTACAGAGCGACGTAACTGAATTGAGCTGAACTAAACTGACACGGTTTAGTCTTTGACGAAATGACACTGGTTATTGGTTGACGCGTACGTGCACATAGTCACTTAGTCACCGAGACGGTGCCTACTGTAATGCATTACTGCTCGCCCATTGGTCAGTTCGTCAAAAACTAAAAAAACAGTTCAATTCAGTTCAGTTACGACATCCTGTATGTGCTTTTATTCACTGACAAATGGCGCCCCTCGTTTTGGCTTTGCTATTAACGATAAAAGTACAGTATTTCAGAAACAAACAACACTTTGCAGAACGGGCATCTACCGTGCAAATGCTGTGTCAGAATAGTGGGGGAAATAACTTATTTTCAGTTTTTCAGAGGACGAGTTGATATACACGTATTTTGGGTCCAAATTTTTTTTACCAATTTACTCTCCTCCATGCTTCAAAATGTGTTTTATCTGGGCCCAGAATGTATTAAAATCGAAGTTGAATGGGGTTTCGTTACAGATTTCACCAACAACGTCGCGGAAGTGGACGGAAGGCAAGGAACAATTGCCCCCACTCCGACTACATTTTGCCCGGTTGAAAAAGTTTCTTTTTTATTGAACATTTTCTAGCATAACTACAAAAATGGGGCAAAAATCTTCCGCTTCGTGAAAATATAGGAACACAATTGAAATGTCGAAAACGCATAATTTTTTGTTGGAAATTTGCTGCCGTTTGTCGCAAATTGCAACTTTCAGTTTCCAGCTTTTTTCAACCTACGACCCTACTTGATCCTACTACACAGAAGATCTCTAAACCCTTGGCTAGATATGGGACAACTTCTGCCCAGAAAAAAAGGGAAAATGGAAAATCAAAAAAAGGGAAAAGAACGATAAAAAAGAAAAAAAAATATTGGAGGAAAGTAAGCGTTTACTTGCCCCAAAAACTTGTGGGAGGATAGACGCCTTTGTGAATAATAATAGCCTAATAAATATTGCGCCGAGTCACATAGTGTTTGAGATGCAGATGTTTACGCAGAAGCTTGCATCAGTTTCTCAGTGCGTGGCTAATTCCTAATATCTCTGCCAAACAAACACACAAAACCACAAGTGTAACAAACGTTTTTCACGTTTTTTAAAATTCTTGCCACGTTTTTACGTTTTAGCGATTTTTTTATTCCATCAAAGTTTTTTTTCATTTAAAGATGCACTGAAAATCCTATCAAAAACTTCGAGATGCAATTTTGAAACTACAGAAACACATCAATAGGTCATGGTGATGGTAGTTTACTCAGTCAAGTTTTATCGTTTTATGACCATTTTGATTAAATTGAAATTAAATAAAGTTCTCTCTTTCTCTAGACTACACACAAGTGCAGTATTAGTTATACAGCATTGGGCATTAGGCTTTGACAAGAGGTCAAACAAATTATGGCCAAAGTCTTTATTCAACGTATTTAACACGTTGACTGCCATCTTCCCCATAGGGTTGAAGCCTAAAGCTTCCCTGCAGTGCCATCGACCCCACGGGGTAAACAAATTTATTTTCATGCTAAAGCTTTGTTCTTTTTTGGAGTTTTAGTTTGTTAACTGTACAATATTAAAATGTACAAGGCTTATGTTGGGACTTGGAACTGGCCGTGGACACTTCGAACGTTCACAGTGACAATAGAATTTTGGCATCTGATCAATAGTCAACTGTGTTGTTTCAACGATGTTATTGAATTGGTGTTGTACCTTGAACATTTTTAATGCTGAAAAATCGGTAGGCAATCATGTTGAAAAATCTATAACTTCGTCATTTTTTAAATAGAATTATATTTTACTTGGCAGTTAGCCGTGTAGAGCATTTCAAAAAATAAACTCGTACAGTTGCACATTAAAATGCCAGACAGTTGCCGAGAAAACAGCGAAAAACTTTAGGAGACTATTTTTTGACGCACCCTGTAGTTTCTGTTGTTGTGTGTGTTGTTCATATCGTCAGGCCCATGTGGCATACATTTGTCCACCCCATGGGCCCCGGGACCTGAGGCTTCGAGAGTGACTAGGGGCTTTTCAGCCCCAAGGTTTGCATTTTGGGAAAAAATTTTCTGACGGAACAAAAGTTTCCGACACGTTATAATTTAGGGAAGAAGGGCTTTTCTTTCCCGCTTGTTGCCGCGATGCCATCAATCATCACAAGTTATTGAAGCTACCTTGGGAACGGCAAGTAGTTTGGTGAGCAGCTGGTCGAGTTGTTTTTTGTTGGTATCATCGTCATCATCAGCTTCACGCTTTGATTTCATCGTTTCGGCTTCATCACGCTGACGTCTGGCTTTATCATCAGCGTCAGCAGCGTCGACAGCTGACTTCTGCTGACTTCCCTTTATCTGCTCCCACTGCTTCATCTTCATCTGTAACATTATCATCACTAGCGATTGCAATCCCGCGATTGATTTTTCAATCGTGGGATCCGGGATTAAGAAATTCGTAATCCCGGAATCCCGGGATGCCGTTTTATATATTAGAATTACAAATATATTAGTCGTTATCTATAGTATTCCTGTGGCAGCTTTACTGCCAACGGTATCGTCGCCAATCCCCCATACAACGAACCGTTTGGTCACAGTAGATAACGTTACGGACAGACTTCAGACGACAAACAGATAAACGGACAGCAGAGCAGAGATGGACATGGGTCACTTTTTTGGACCCGGATCCGGCCCGACCCACCAAAATTGTCTACAATCTGACCCGCGACCCGACCCGACCCGACTCCATGCAAATGCAGTGCGTTACATTACAGACTATATTTTTTACAATAAAAAGCAACACTGTGCGAAATACTGAACATGAGTACTTAAGGAAAGGTAACAGTTTTTGGCAATCGCTGAAATTTTGCATGCCTAAGTTGAACACACATGGATAATTATTCGTGTAAAAAGTTTTCCTCTACGTTACAGACAGACAGAGAGAAGGACGACAACCATGCCAGTAGCTCGACAGTTACTTAAGTGTTGTCGGCTAAAAAGTTAAAGTCCAAAATAAATACGCAGTTCTTCAATAACTACGGGTATTATTTTTTTATTCCTCGTATTATTACGCCTATTTTATTGTATTTTATTTTAAGCTGTCGAAAAGTTACAATGTAAACTAACTGCAAAGGCACTTAACACAGTGGACGAAATGGAAAATTAAACAAAATGTTTGCGTCTAAATTGAGAAAACATAAAACTAAAAAAGACTTAAGTTTTGAGGCGTTGTCTAAAAATTTTGAGCGATGGCGCCGATACGACAGATGATAGCAAATTGAAGTACGTAGCTAAAGCATAACCATGATAACTTCACCAAAAGTAACGTTTTATTAGAAGTTCAATATTTAATTGTTAATTGTTAATTGTAATTGTGACAACTTTATCCGTCGCATGGCTAAAACAACTTTGCTTAACGTTTAGCACAAGATACAGTCATAAGTCAAATGTTTTATACAGTACAAAGGCTTCAACGACTTCTTCTTGAGTATGACCAAGTTTTCAAATACAGTAGTTCGTTTAGTTCGTTTCCTGCTGCTTTAGTCTTGCGTCTACTAGTTGTCTATTCACACTTCAAACGCGCAGTAGGCCTGGCCTACGAACTACTATACAATCGTCTGTCTGGACAGACATAGTGCAATGAGTACTCGTTACGCGGTCTCCTGCTGCGTGTTTTCCGGGTTCCCTGAAATTGGTGTCATGCTGTCGGCTAGCCTGTTGTTAACGTTGCAAACTGCGGCTGCGACTGATCTCATGCAGTGAGTGTCTCCGGCGACTCGGCGCAACTAATCGTAGTTGCTCAGTTTTCTGCTGCGCGCTGTCACGTCGTAAAACTACTCATAAAATTACTTGTAACCATCGCTGGTTATCTGATCTTGAATTACACACTGGTCGGTGCCGTTCTGGCCAAATAAGTGACAACAGTAAGCATACGAATGATGGAAAATAATGCAC
>Ga0209367_1008449_pt1 | contig 14075 bp, 14 predicted proteins | sample WorMetLIZISLAND2_FD_187412 | JGI IMG/M metagenome (GOLD analysis project Ga0209367, IMG submission 187412) | Marine gutless worms symbiont microbial communities from Max Planck institute for Marine Microbiology, Germany - Olavius geniculatus... ... | reverse complement strand
GGGGGAAGAATGTCCGGGGGGAAGAATGTCCTACTTTCAGGGTTCTTGTGGAGGGGGCAGCAAGCACCCTTACCTACCATCTACGAGTCTGAGAAAGCACTGCAAGCTCCCCTGGCAAGACCACACATCTACACGACAGACAAACAGATACACTGACCCACCCCCTAACCACACACACGCAGCCAGAGGCTTCTATCCCTATACCTCGGTAGTGCAGCCCAGTAAAAAAAGAAGTTTTGTTAGTAATGTATAAAATACAAACTGTTATCACTAGAAGTGCTGATTTTAGCCGAGCCGGCTGCGGGAACTTACAGCGCTCTTCCTAGCTGGATTGTGTTACCCCCATGAAGGAGTAGGGGAAAGAAGACAGAGGATGAAAATGAAGGGGAAAACAAAAAAAGAAAAAGGAAACCTGGGACAGATGGTAAAGGTAAGGGAGATGAAGGATAGGGAAACAAAAGTGCTAAGAAAAAAAGAAGAGAGAAGAAACAGAAAGACGAAGAGGAGAAGAAACAAGAAAAGCCCTTCTAATGCAAAGAGATACGTGCAACAGCGGTGCAACATCGAACGCTAGTGATCTGTAGTCTTCATCCTTAAATCTCATCAGTACGGCTTGTGGCTACAGATTCAAAATCAGTCGCCAGAGGGCGCCAAATGACCTGCAGCTAAATATGAATAGTTTTTACATGTACTCAGCAGAAGGCGCCACCCATCTCTGGCAACGCCATATCGGCTGAGAATCGCAAATTTTTCCCACCCCCCTCTCATTTAGCGCCCTCATTCAAAATGACCCCTTTCAAATTTATGGAAAAGCTTTACAGATCCTGAAACTAGAGTTTTCCAAGCAGCCGAGGGTGAAGATTTGGTGATCCTAGCTTGGACCGTTTTTGACTGATCCACCCGTGTGACGGACGGACAAACAGAACTGAGATGGCTAAGAAGCGCTACAGCAGTAGCTGCTGTTGCGCGTAAAAACTTTAGCCCGATTTCGATTCTAGGCCTGGAAAATAGAAGTTTCTGCAATAAGCAGGGGCCATATGCATGCAACTAGGGCCTACGTTGTTGCAAAGTTCTCCACGAGTCACAAGGCCCACAGGGCCATGCTGATCTCCGTTTCCTTAGCTCTCAGCCGGACACCAGTTTACACTGCGAGTTGACCACAAATACGAGATTAGTGCTTTCACCACACTTGCTGCACCGACCAATGAAGGGACAGCCAGGCTGAATTGACCTAACTGAAAGCAAGTAAATACCGTGTTGGCAGCCCTGATGGCAATAAGTTCTCTCAGTTGATACATTTGACACTGGAGTTCAAGCAGCGGCTGCATCAGACAGGATTCGTCCTCCAGATGACCTTGGGTAACCTCTTGACCTCCGTCCTGACCCCCGGTGGTCCGCAGGCTGGCGATAAATTCGACAGCTTTGTCCTTGAAAGAGGCGGCCTCTTTCAGCCGGTGTTCCAGCTCCACGTGGTTATCTTCCAACATATCCAGGCTTCCGCCAACAGCTGACCCCGAGTCCAGCGAATACAGGGGGCCGACCTTTGACACCCAGCTAGTAATCTGTTGCACAGTACTGCGAATGTCTGTTAGACCTACAACAACAACAACGACAACAATAGTCGCAGTAGTAGTAACAATAGCAGTAGTTGTAGTAGCACTAAACTTAAATGATCACTTTAATATAAAGGACTGTTGTGCAATTCAAGTTGAGAAACTAGGGTGGATATCCAAAAAACCAGTAGCTTTTACTGTGTTAACTTACCTTTTAAAAAACGTTAAAAAACCACCCCCAAAAAACCACCCAAACATAATCCACTTTCAATTTCATGTTCCACTAATAGTGAAATTTTTTATTATTATGGTTAAGTTTATGAAAGATCTAAACCTACAAATTTACAGCTATTTGGATATCCTGCGCTTCGAAAAACAAGTAAACTCAAATGAACCAACCAACCAATCGATTAAGGTAGAAGACGAACCTCTTAAAACCCAAAAAACAAGAACAACCAAAACAAAAACCCAATAAAACCCAAAAATCTCACCAGAACCCACCAGGTTAAGTTTTAAAAAAAAGAAACCTTTTTTCAACAAAACTGGTGTCCCATCAAAACCGGGAACGACAAAACTAGGTAACAGTGATCTAGGTTTAGGAAATGGGGTTAAGATTAGGGTCAGCTATTAGGTTTAGGGATAGGGCTAGGGATTGGTATAAGGTTAGGTATGAAATCAAAGTAAAAGATAAAGTTGGGAATAAGGATATAGAATTAGGGATTAGGAATAGAGATAAGATTAGAGATAGGGCTATGGTTAGCTTGAGGGATAGGGTTGGGAATAGAGATAGGTTAGGGTTAGGCATTAGGCATTAGTGATAAAGTAAGAGATAGGGCGATGGTTAGGGTTAAGTTTAGGTTTCATGTAGTGGGGTAGATTTGACGTTACCGGTTTGTCGTTTCTGGTTTTTGAGAGGAAACGATGGGGATTGATACCTTTAAAGAGTCGTCTCTGTCGTTCTAATCCAACGTGGCAGGAATCATGCAGACGTTCAAACTGTCTCACCAGCTCACTGATACTCTGTTGATCCACCCCGCTGCAGTGCTTCTCCAGGTCCTGGAAACGACCTCGGTGTGCCGTGAACTCATGGACCAGACTGAGCAGTTGTCCCAGCTGCTGCTCCGCTGTCACTGTGTTCATCGAGGGTCTCTGGGTGCTCTCACTGATGCGTCGACCGGCGTCTGATAACCAGTCCATCAGCTGATGCAGCTCCATCTACGACATTTCACAAGGTAGTGTGGCGACATCTTTCCAGTGTGGCTGAAAAAAATTAAAACTTGAGTCCATCGGCAAAAGAATCTTGAAAATGTGTCAATATCAGGCAAAGTTTAGACCCGCGTTTTTACTAGTGTCCGATAACCAGTAAATACGCTGACACAGCTCCATCTACTAGATAGTGCAGCAACACCTTTCAGGAGTGGTGGTAACAAGTTATTTGACAAGTCTGTCAGTGAAAAACGAAAAAAATTCTGAAAATTGATCAGTATCAAGCAATGATATGGATAGTTTAGAGCTGCGTTTCTTTACTGGTGTATGATAATCACAGCTCCATCTACAACAGTTCACAAAGTAGTGTGGCAACACCTTTCAAAAGTAGTGGAAGTTTTAATGATCATTTTCGTGCAAATATTCTGCCGAATCTGACAGTGAAAAAAAATTGCAATTTTCTGACTGGCATTTTAAACAAAAAATTTGAGCTAATGCTCACAAGATGCACGAAAAGACTATGGCAGTTCCTGTTTGCAAACTGTCACTCTATCTCCAGCCACTACGTTGATACCATTTGCCAACAACACGTTCAGTAACTGCATGAATCAAGCGACCCACTCACTGTTGATGTATCATTTCAGTTTGTCAACTTACAATTTGAAAATAAAGATGAAGCAACAGATTTTCATTGATTTTATGGTCTCAGTAATTTTCTGAGCTGACGCATGCACTACCCAGTATGAATTCATTGTTGTCAATGGTCAAACCACGAATTCTGCATTTCACATGGTAGTGTAGCAACAACCTTAGGGCAAGGTGGCAAAACTACAGACACTTGCGTCAAGTTTATTTTTAATGTCGCATGCCAAAAATTATTAAAATCAGCCAATGCGTCACAGAGCTATTAGAAAAATAAAAGTGGCACATTTTTATGGACCGCGGTGTCAAGGGTAATACTGTTTTTGCATAGTTCAATAACCAGCAGCAATAACAAAGAATATCTAACTGCTGTATTCAAATGCTGACTTTAGTCACGTAAAGAATTTCTCTCAGAACATTCTGCTGAAAACCACATGAATCTATGATGTACGGTTGCAAAATTATAGTGCCATTAACTTTGTGCTATATTTTGGACCACCCTGTACTACTGCTGCTACTACTAAAACTAATACTACTACATCTACTACTACAACTCTTCTATCTAACCTTGTTGCACTGTTGCTCATCAAAGACGACCTTGACCTTGGTCCGGGTGTCAAACAGTATCTTGCGGGTGGCAGCCATCTGGCTCGTCAACTCTGTGACCTTGTTCTGAACCAGTTTGACCACTTCCACCCTCTCGGAGAGTTCGACCACATCTCCGCAAATGGAAGTCAGCTCCGACAGCTGCTGCTCGTGGGTGGACAGCTGGCTCATGAGGTCGTCCAGCATTTCCAGGTCAGAAGAACTGGTCAGAGACGTGCATGAGGTTTGGATCTGCTCCACCTGTTCACAGATCCACAGGTCCGCTATTCAGACAGGCCACTATTCTGAAAGCCTGCTATTCCAAAAGCCCGCTAAATATTCCAAAGGCCCAATATTTTAAAGGCCCACTATTCCAAAGGACCGCTATTCTAAAGACCCCTTATTAAAAAAATTAGAGGTAGAGGATAGCGAAAAAAGATAGACCTACATTATCAACAACAAAAATGTAGCCCAGAGACTCTAGTTTTTACCGGTATAAAATTACAGACACTCGCTGGCTTTGTTGTGTAAATGGTGTCAAACGCGTCTGCGACTATGTATTGACTATAGTCAAACTGATACTGAGTAATGGAGTTAATAAGTCAGTAGATAAAGAAGTAAGTAAATATGTAAATAGATAAGTGAATATGTAAATAAGTAAGGAAGTGTGGTCAACTGAATGCAGCAATCATGTACTTCGCCTGGACATACTTAGCTCCTGTTATAATTCATTAAAATTAAAACTATTTTGCTAAAAATGCCAATTAATTACAATTATAACTACTACCACAAATTCAAGGCTAATTAATTAGAACTGACAATATTTGGAGTTAATCAAAATTAAAATTAATTTGCTGAAAATGGTAAGTAATTAAAATTATAATCAATACTAGAAAGCAGCCAGAGCTCGCACACCTCTGTCAAGGCAATGTTGTTTGCTAGGTGGCAGCACCATCTTTGGTTTCGCAGCGGTTTCCCTTATGCCCCATTGAAAGCAATGCTAACGAAAATTTCAAAGTAATCCAGAATCCAGGATTCCTTCTGGATCACCCCCAAAATTGAATCACTGGTAGTTGGTGCCATTCTCGACATACCCTCAAAATTTCAGAAAGGTCCGTCCATAACTTTTTGAGTTATCTTGCGGACACACAGACAGACAAACAAAGTCTGGCAAAAACATTACCTCCTTGGCGGAGGTAACAAGTTGTAAGCTAAGTAACTAGAATCGTGGCATTCGTTGTTTAGCAAAAAAATATAACTAATTTATCTAATTAAGTACAATTAGTGCAATAAACCAAATGTCTGTCAATGACCTGTTTATCTATGCCGGCCAGTTTATCTATGCCAGCCAGTGAGGTTCTCCAGTTTGTCTTCCCCTGTCCTAAACTCCGCAATCTATGTTTAACAAAAAAAATCTAATTACCTAATTAATTAGCTAATCAGTTTAATAAACTGTGTGTCACTGACCTGTTTCTCGATGCTGGCCAATGAGGTTCTCAGATTGTCTTCCGCCTCCCTAAACTCTGCAACCTTCTGCTCCTCATCGTCGTGGTTTGACGACTCCGGCGTTACATGATCACCCTCAAATCTCACCTGAAAACCCAGAAAAACCCAAACCACATAAAATAATTGGCACAGAGCACTAAGTGAGTGATACTACTAAAAAGACTGCAGATGCAATTTTTAGAAAAGTTTTTGGTGGGCAATTTTCCCTGACAATTCGCTGAAAATTCCCAGACTTTTAATGAACGACAGAATGACAGGCAGAGAATCCGATGAAAACACAATCTGCTAGGAAAAATTCACAATTAGTACAATTATTAAGCTTACCAATGTAGTAAAATATTGTTGTTTTATTTACAAAGCATTCAGTTGTAGATTGAAACCCATACTCGCACTCATACTCGTGTCTATGTGAACAGGACCTTAGCCTTAGCCAGACGGGCTGGCACTCGATTTACCTATGACCTTGGTGTTGGCTACATACTGAGATGGTTTACCTGTCAACCATCAAAGTAGTAACCCAGCCCAGCACAGAGCAACTTCAATGATCAAAATAAGGCTGATAAGTTGAACAAATAATGCCTCACCTTTCAAAACAAGAAGTCCAGCTGTTGCTAGAGTGGGGCCAACCGTACTGGTTGTCACTGACATTAAAGGTCATCCAAGATTGATAATTTTCATTTCATCTGAAAGGACATATACCACTTCCTATTAGTGATTAATAGTAATCTAGGCTGTATCTCCTACCGTTTCCAAGATATGACCAGTTTTCGATTGAAAAATGCCCATTTTTTCTATCCTCCTTCATTCAACCTCCAGTTCGAAAATTTTCCCCTTGGAGTAGATGACTGAAATTTTGCATGCTCGAGTTTAACACACATGGCTAATTATTCGTGTAAAAATTTTCCCCTACGCTCTACAGATTAGCCAGGGTACATCCGTGACAAACAGACAGACAGACAAATGGATGACAACCGTAGCAAAGGGCCAGACCCATAAGCTTACAGTTTAGCAGTCGGCCCGATGACACAATTCTTATATGAAGGTTGTTGCTAACCTGTGGTCTACCAACGGACTCGTCCTTCTTGTTGGTGTAGGTAGGTTCTTGTGATGGCTCAGGGTCACACGGACTACCGTTGTAGAACTCTCCGATGCTGCTCACAGACCGTGCCCCTCGCTGCGGGGCCTGGGTCATCTCCCCCTGCCCTGGTTTTTCCACTGCACTCGACGGCCGTTTCCCAAACGTCTCGACACCATCGGGGGCAGATACGTTCAGGCCGCTGCAGCTAGAGTAGTCCAGGACAATCTTGTCAAAGTTATTGAGTTGCGGAAGAGAATAGTTGAGACCGGAGGACATGCTGCCGAACTCACAAGACTGTCTGGTGAACATCTGGCTCACCGTCCGACCCTGGTTCTTCTGCAGTCGCTTAGCACCCTGGGAACTATAAACACTGCTTGCCGAACCCTCGACGATCTTCGAAGAACCACCGCCGACGTCCGGCTTGGAATTATTAGTGACCAGCCGATCCGAAGATTTGTCAGCGGTGTCGTAAGTAAACTGCCCAGGAGAAGCATCACTGCATCGAGTGGGGGGCTGGCGAGGTCTGGGGGCTGCCGAAGAGAGAGAGACTAGTTCGCTGCTGTCATTGGTAAGGGTGCTGTCCTGGGATAACATGCTGGCGAGTGAAGGTCTCATGTGATGCTGCTGCTGCTGCTGCTGTTGCTGACTAGAGGGTGACATCTTACTGCCCAGCACCCTGTACATGCCATCACAGATACTACTACAACTACAATAGCAACAATGATTACTACCACTACTACTACTAATACTACAAATACTACTTCTACTGGAACTACTAGTACACCTACTACTACTACTAGTCTACTACTACTACAGTTTGCTGCTGTGGCTGCTAACTACACCTTACTGCCAAGCACTTTGTAGACACCAATACCGATACTACTACAATTATTACTACAACTACTACTACAGCAACTACAGTGTGGCTCGGTAGTCTAACGGTGACACGTCGAACTTGTAATCCTGAGGTAACTCAGAGGCACAGGTTCGACTCTGCACTAGGACACTGGCGGGTAACGATTTTAGGCAAGTTGTTCACACACATGTGCCTCTGTCACCAAGCAGTATAATTTGGTACTGGCTTCACCGCTGGGACGTAAACAGGCACACCGCGCGATACACTGGCCCCGTATCCGTGGTCTCGCAGTGTAAAAACTAGTGTCTGGCTGAGGGCCTTAGGAAACGGAGATCAGCGCCGCCCTATGGGCCGTAAGGCTCGGGAAATACTTTACGTTTTACTTTTACTACTACAGCAACTATTACAACAAATACTACTTCAGTCACTACAACAGTCTAATGCTGCTGACTTGTGGGCGACATCTCTATGCATAGCATCACCGTTACTACAACAACAACTACTGCTCCTCCTCCTACTACTACTACAACTACAACAACTACTGCTGCAACTGCTGCTATAACTACATGCATAACTGCAGCTAAAACTGCTATTTTCTTTTATGTCTAAGCCAATGTTTTGGAATTTACTTTAGGCCCTACACAAGTTCTCCAAAAGCAAATTATTTTGGGTAGCAAAAGCAGAATGCCCACGGTCAAAAAGTGAGTATAAATAATATCAACCTACATCCTGCACAGACTGTCACAATTAAATGAAACACCTACTGAGCTAAAAGCCTAACAGTGCAGTGCTCATCTCTGTTTAGTTTAGCCAGCCAGACTCCAGTTTACACTGCAAGACCACGTATACAGAGCTAGTGCATCATGCAGTGTGCCTGTTTACGTTCCAGCTTTCGCTGGTACTCATTGCGCTTACCCAAAGAGGGATGGCCAGGCTGAGTTGACCTGGGTGGCTGGTTAATAATAATAATAAGTAAACATTAACATAGTACACTATCATGCCAAAGAAATCTCTAGTTACGTACCAAGATGCCAAGATGACTAACCCACCTGCCCACGCTGACAATCACCCAACCAGATACTAACTGGGACCCTGCGTTGATTAACTTCATTACTGGTATCGATACAAATATACACCAAGTCTGGAAAAAAAAGAGTCTACGGTATCTTCAACATATCTTTGACAAACCTACACCTATTTTCATAATTTATGGCATCAGTCGTCTTGAATATTCACTTGATTAAACTGTCGAGATATTTTCTCTTTGTATCACCATATCACTACGTAGAGGTGACGGTGACGTAATTATGACGTCATTGAAAGTGCCGTTTTTATTGTATCCGAGGTAAAAATGCTAAGAGTGTTTTGGTTAATGACTAAGAAATCTGAACATATGTTTATAATTTTTGGTAGGCAACATTGAAAAAGTAACGCGCAACTGACAGTGAACTGATAGTCCACTTTGTTTAAATACTGACACCACTTTACCATGTAAAAATAAAACACTCTGCGTATTCTTACTTCACTCCATACCAAAATAAACAGAAATGCAGAAAAATTGCCTTTTTTACCTGTAGCTGCCTTAGTTGTCATCAACAGTGACAAAACTTGCTATCAACCAACTTTTGAGTCAACAACTTTTTTTTACAAATGTACACTACCGCAATGCTAACGCATGCTGCAGAAATGACGCTGCTCGCTGATAACAGCTGCTGCACAACAACGTTCCCGTTGTGCACGTGACGGCCACACTTAACATGGCAAAAATCAAGAAATGTTACAAATTTTTTGATAAAAAGTAACTTATTTCTATGCGAACAATGTCTCAAGCTTTTACTGGAATTTTCTTTCATTAGTTTTCGTGTTTTCGTATTGCAGAGGCTCATTTAGACGTTATCTTTCCGCGAAAATGGCATTTTTCATGACGTCACAATTACATTAGCTATACTCATCATCATCATCATCATCATTTATTTGCCAGCAAAACCATAACATAGTGCACAAGGTTGACACAAAAATACAGTTGGCAAGACATACCAGGCTCACAGAGCACTTACGGTAGCCTTCCTAAGCTAAATACACAAACACGAGAGTAGCACAGCAACTGAAACAAGTTAAAATAAAATCAAATCATAAAATCAATAAAAACACACAAAAATAGCAGCAGGCCTATACATAACATTTCATATAGGGTGTAAAATCAGTATTCTTCAGTGATCTCTTGAATGAGGAAAGAGAAGAAAAGCTGACTGTGTAAGAAGTAAGTTTTGAAGATAAGTTTTATATGTTTTTAGTAAAGCGTATCATTATGATAATGTGTGCCAAAAATTATAAAAGTAAATAGACATTTGTTGAAATTACTCAGAAAAAAGTGCAGACTTTTTCCGGACACGGTGTATCTACCAAAAAATTATACAAATTATTAGCGATTAGTATCAACCGACCGACCTTTCAGCGAAGGCTCTGCCGCCAATATGAAGCCGACTGAGCATGTTATCTATGATTTGCTTGGTGAGTTGTTTAGCCAAACGAGTGTCCTTATAGGCACGTAGGTACACCTCAAACATCTGCCGCCAAACAGCAACTACAAATACTACTACACATACTACTACAAAAACTACTACTACAAATACCACTAAAACAACTTAACACAACAATTTTTTTCACATTCGCACTGTTTTTATGACTATCTTGCTGACAAACTATTTGCCCCAGCTTGCGACAGTAAAAAGTCCGAAACTGCATAAATAACAACAACAGTAATATAAATTAATGTTATTCAACTAGTTATTGATTGTGAATAATTATATTACAAGAAGCTCAGCAGTCGCTTGGGTAAGCCGACCATACTGCTAATATCCAAAGGCCAGTGTCCAACTTTCCCAGAGTGACTGCAGTCCCATACTTGCTAAGATGGTGGTGCTATATTCAACACTATAATCAACGCTGAGATACAATATGATAATTCGGCACACGTGCGTGATTGGCTGCAGGCATTGCATTATAATCTGTGGCTAAACCACTGCAGATAGAGATATTATTATCAATGACAGCCCATAGGAACTCGTTATTGCCCTATCCAATGGTACCATTGCCAACCCCCTACGAAATACCGTTTAGCCACAATACATGCGTTACGGACGACAAACAAACAAAACATCATGCCAAAGACTCGACCTAACGGTTGGCCAAAAGTTTAACAGTCAATACAAATTAATGTGACTTAACAAGTTATTAACGGTGAATTATTATTATTATAATTGAATTTAAGCTGTGACCTCAATCTGGCGTATAAGCTTGGCGCTGAGTTGTGCCTGCTGCTGCTGTAGCTGGGACGACATCAGATGATGCTGGACAGCTACAGATAACAACAACAACCGACATGATAATTAATATTAATATTATTACAAAATGAAAATGAAAAAACATCAGAGAAACAGGAAAAGACAAAAATGATGAAAAAATAACTCTATGCTGAGCCCAGATGGGTGACTGACAAACCATTTTGGTATGTAACTTCTACTACAACTCAGCCTTCCATCCCTCTAGAGTAAGTAAATCAAATACCAGTCTGTCTGGTTGGGATTATGATAGGGCCACATTACATTGTGTTGGGTGGCAGGTAACTCTGTGTGATCCCATACGGCAGGTGATGCTCTGTAGCTCCAAAATGGGTTCACACAAACAGTTAAACACACCATTTAAATTTTACTGCACATGTCCCTTAAACTTTTCTGACAATATGAGAAGAACATTAACTGAAAGCAGCAAAGAGTGTACTTACGAGAAGAATGTAGCAGTTACCGGGACTGTTGAGGTGTTGATCAAATTCGTCGATCCAGAGCAGAATACGCTCCCGAAACTCAGCAACATCCTTCTGACTAGATGATCCAGGTGCTAGAACATCCAGGGCTCCGTCTTCCAGAGCTCGCCTGATCTCCTGACACTCTACCAGACTCACCTGTCCCGACTATAAACATAAACTACTACAACTACAACAACCACTACAAATACTACCACAACTAATATCACTATTAATCATATAAACTGCAATATCAAACAGCAACTACAGATGCAGCTAGTAATACGGAAACTATCTCTGCAATGACAAATATAAAACAAATGAAAACAATGACTATTGCTACTACAACAACCGCTACTACAAGTGTTGTTGTAACCTAAGTGGCAGTAAACGGTTTCCAGCCAAGCATTCCATATGGCACTCTCATAGTTTCCCAGATCATCAAACAACAACTACGTTTACAACAGCTACTACTACTACAACCAAGCTACAATTATCAAACTATACAACTATAAAAGCAATAGCAACCTGAGCAGCAGTAAAGAGTTTCCAGTACAGCTCATGTTTCATTCCTATGGTGTGGTGTGGTTTTCCAGGTCTAAAACAACAATTACTACTATGACTGCAATGTAGCTCTACTACAACAAAACCACTACTGCAATAGTAGTAGTAACCTGAGTGGCAGTAAAAAGTTTCCAGTCCAGTACGGCTCGTGTCTCGTTTCTGTACAGCTCAGAAGTGGTTTCCCAGGTTGTCAGCGCGCAGTCGCACAAACTGCACATGCAAAAACAGACAACCAATTCACTTCAGACCTCCCCGACTCCCCAACAAAACTTTTTTCAGGCCACCACAAACCCTCAGAAGTTCAAGACATTTTTCGGGTCACTTTCCAATCAAACGATCTGCAGCGTGCAACATTTAATACACAAAAGTAAATCAGGAAATCTTATGGAATTGATATTTATTTCTCTAACTGGAAACAGTGACAACTTCAAGATGTACAACAAGAGTGTGGCTTCAAGGTGTACAGTACAACAAGAGCGTGGTAGTCATTCCACTTTGCGCCACGTACCTGAACCCTGACAGTAATTATATGTCATTTTAGTCTTTTCGCAGCTTCAAGCTTTCAAAATTCACAAACTTCAGAATGAGTGCAAAAGGTACTATTATTACTGGCTTAGAATTTACACATGATAGTCAATTTTAAAAAATGTCAATTTCCTAACCTATAAAGTTTATCCACTCATGCCCCAATGGCCGGCCTATCTGTACAGCTTATTCCTAACATCCCATCAACTCAACCCATGCTTCTGGAAATGCTCCCTAAAACCCAGTCTGAAAGTCTTGCCTTCTCTAAGTGAAAACTCACTTTTTCTCTATCTTTGAATAATTTTTAATTTTGACATTTGTATTGCACTCCTGATCTGGGCTGGTGCAGGGAGAGCCATATAACTCTTGCCTACTACTACTACTACTGCTAATTACATTAGTTTGGTCCAACCTAAATCATGCCGTAGGCAGTTTATTTGTGTCAGCCTCTACTTACTACTACTAATACTACTATTACTGAGTAGAGTAGTGTAGTGGCATCCAGAGTTAAAAAAATTTGAAGCAAACAATAAGTTGCAAATTTCTGACAAGAGATTATGGCGCTCAAAATGTCAATTTGGTCCCTAAATTTCCCGACACAAAATAGGTGATTTTCAGCCGCAAATTTTGTATTTTCAAAGAAAAATTTTGGGACAAAATAAAATTTCTGGGGGAGGGGTAAAGAGTAATAATTCCTTGTGCCACTGTAGTTAGTAGTAGGTACCGTTCAATGGTGTTGACGGCCTGCTTGTCCGGAGGAGGAATCGCAAATATCATGGACGGCGCACTGATCTGCCGACCGTGGATTGTCTCAATCTAACAGTCACAATGGTTATCATTATAGCGTTTCATTCCGAGATGACTGCACACATAATACAGGATAACCACACTCTGGACACTACAAAATTGCCCAGCAATGCCCTGTTCATGGCGTACAGCATGCATACAGTTCCACAGCTTGGCATCTTTAAATGGTCTCATCCAGTTTGGTTCTAGGGTAGGCTCTTCGGGGTGGGCAAATATTATAACGGTCACATGTCTGATGACATCACGTGACTCCAAAAGGTCAAACTCTTGACCCGTTGACCCCAATATCTCTGAGGCCGCATATGATGCAATGGCGAGACTAGTTGTACACACCACACCGATGAGACTAGTCGTACACACTGCAATGAGACTAGTTGTACACATGGTGATAAAACTAGTTGTACATGCCATGGGACTAGCTGTACACACTGTGACGATGAGACCAGTTGCACACACAGTGATGACACTAGTTGTACACACTGTGATGACAAGACTAGTCATACATACCGTGACGATGAGGCTAGTTGATGAGACAGTAAGATTAGTTGTACCCACGGCGACGATAAGACTAGTTGTACACACATTGATGAGATGAAACTAGTTGTACACACTGTCATGAGACTGCAATGAGACTAGTTGTATACACAGCGATGATGTATACGCTGTGAAAAGACTAGTTGTAAAAAAGGCAAAGGTGTCAATTTGTATAGCGCATCTTGCGTACAACGCGTCTAATGCGCTTTTCGTCACTAACCCAAGCCGCCAGCCGCACGGCTACCACGTGCAGCCTGCAGACACAGGCTAATGCAGCGGCCAGCTAGGCAGCCCCAGTCAGCTGTACTAAGGTCACCACCTTCTGTAACCCATATAAATGAGTTACTGCTCATTTTACCGTCCCACGGAGGGTAGAAGGCTGAGTCGACCTAGCTGGCAGGCTTCGCACCGAGATGG
>Ga0209367_1008448_pt1 | contig 14076 bp, 4 predicted proteins | sample WorMetLIZISLAND2_FD_187412 | JGI IMG/M metagenome (GOLD analysis project Ga0209367, IMG submission 187412) | Marine gutless worms symbiont microbial communities from Max Planck institute for Marine Microbiology, Germany - Olavius geniculatus... ... | reverse complement strand
GTTTTAGAATACACATAACTGCATCTGATTCAGTATGCATGCTGTTCAACGTAGCTTCAGTTGTAAGTGGGTATTAGGCTTGTCCCGTTATTAGCTTCCGAACGATAACAGCTGGATGTATTTTGTTACATTACAGAGGTCATTCTAAAGACTGAAACGGCTATGAGACTGACGACTGGATGAATGGAACAGTGATGGTGTCTGACGATGCTAACTCCGTTGGTCCAACAACTGATAGTCAATCATTCAAAACGTGTCTACTATCAGAATATCAATGAATGTCAATGACGACGTTCTGACAATCAGACTGTTGAACTTTTCGATATTTATTAACACCAAATTCCCCCATGTTGTTTTTGTATAAGTTCAGCAAATGAACAGTGAGTCTTTGCTGATATAAGTAATAAGTGTGTACCAAATTAAAACATCAGTTATTTAACTGAAAGAGAAGAAAAGTCAAAGGCTTCCGTGCAAAACAGTATCTACTTAGTTGATTTACCTGGCCTTTGATAGACTGGTCTTCACGCGAGAAGCTTTGCCCAAACGACCTGCGCAAGCTGCACAACAAGCATCCGAACTGGCATTGGGCATGGGCATTCGCAATTTCGCAGTCCAGGTCGCTAAGCAAAGCTATTCGACGTATTCGTGTGAAAATCACCTTACCAACCAGGTCATGTTCACCAATCTGCACTTTTTGCACGTAATTTCAACTCACAACCTCCGTCACGAAGTCGGACTCTCTGCGCAGACCGTCAGTCACACTCACAACAGAATGGAAAGTGGGCATGTTTTTCAAGTAAGTCAAGTTTCTGAACATTGTCGTCGAAGCGTAAGTTTGACCACTTAAACTAATCTATGCCTTAACTACTTAAAGTAAAACTAGTCTTAGTCTACCGCAAAATTATATGCAGCCACTGTATTAACCCTTTGATTGGAACGTATGTGTTAAGACGTCCCTGGCATGGTTAGTTAAGACGCAACTGACAAGCCGTTTTTCGCATGAAAACCTTCGCTTAAACGACGTCAGCATGATGGACAGCGAACGTCTGGAGAGGACGTTTGTTGTCCATCATGCTGACGTCATTTAAGCGAAGGTTTTCATGCGAGAAACGGCTTGTCAGTCCACTCAGTCGCATCTTAACTTAACCGACCACGCCAGGGGCGTCTTAACACATCCGTTCCGGTCAAAGGGTTAAAAACAGTAGGCCTAGCTTTGATGTTCATTGTTTACTCTTGTTTTTTCTTCTGAGTATAATAGGAGCAGAAAAGCACAGAATGTCTAACGACTCGTCAGCCAGTCGCGATCGTATTTTGGTGCACAAGATGCCGGCAGCAGAAAATGCTCTTTCAGCCTCGACTGACGCTGGTGGAATACTCTGCAAATAATTGTATACAAGCTGCAGTCCGCGCCCTCGCATGCCACTTGATTCGAAGACGGCCATCTCAGCTTGACAGCGTCCACTGCGTATTCTGCCGAGTTATTTTAACGTGTAATTAAACATAATGTAGGTCAAAATTCAAACCCGAAAACCCAGGTTTACAAGCTCTCCAAACCCGGGTTTTTGGGTTTGAAAAAACTCCGGGTTTTCGGGTTCGGGTTAACCCGGGTTGCAAACCCTACTAGTAACAAGATGTAAGTAACAAGATGTGCCAAATGTTACACTGTAATGTGCCATGTGCCACTATCACTGCGTCTCTTTGTGCACCTGCAGTTTTAGCTGACCGTACTAACAGTCATGCTTATGGCGTGATGTTCTATCTGTCTGTCTGTTTGTCGTCTGTGTGTCTGTCTGTAACGTATGTAAGCGATACGTCTTTCTGAAAAATAAGCAACTAGCATTGCCCGACCACTTCTCAGTGGTAACAGTTTAGACCCACTACATACCCTGCCCCATTCCTCCCAAACGGAGGTACTGGCTGTACACCAATAAACTTATATTGCAAGTTGCAGCTTTAGATAGTGGCATGGCTAATATTCAAGGCCTACAGGAATATACTGATGTGCTATCCAATGGAAACAATTCACTGACCCCTTGTTTTCCCAAAATAAAAGTACCGACCTCTCTCCGCCCCCAAAATGTTCATGTTGCCAGTCAGTACAGTCGACTACCCTAGCAATAGATGGGCTTCTTTTTATAGTCAACACGCTGGTTGTACATAGCTTGCAGAATGCTTGTCAAAGATTGAAAGGTTAGGTCATTGTTGATGCTTTTTTTACACATGACAGCTATGCTAAGCACGTCTTAGCTGTTGTTGAGGCGTCTGTCCATCCATCTGTATGGCACTGTATCAAAACAACGATACATAGGATTACAAAATCTTCACTGTAGGCTGCCACAAGCACTACCTTTTGTGACTAAATTTCATGCTGCTGTGTGAGGGGGTTACCCTCAAACGAGGGCATAAAAGAAGGTTACCCCCTAAAAAGTCCTTAGTTTGCCACTATTGGCTCGTCTAGCATGAAAACTTTTACTCCTAGGCACAGACATGCTGCTTATTCTAACAAGCACTAGTGACGAGTTTTTTACAGGCATCAACAAAAATGACCTTAAACGATTTTGATCTCCAAAATAGGGGGTTTCAACACTCATTTTTGCAGTTTAAATTTTGGACCCCTAGGTTTAAGTAGTTCTCTGTACTGAGGTGTCAAATATGGTTATCCCTTCAAAATGAGTGATTTCTGCTCATATCCATTAATTTAGCATGAAAATGGTTGCGGGTAGACAAAGACATGCTGCTTACCATAACTAATACTGCTTGCGAGCTTTTATGATGAACTTGATATCATAAAAAAGCTGGTTTTAGTGTTTTTTTGTTAATTTAGTTTGTGATGCTTATTTCAACAGCGAATTGCACAAAAATGATATAATGGTCACTTTTTGCAAAAATCAGTCAAAATTTGCTGAAAAATTGGCTCGCCATAAATTTTATCTCGTTTATATGTACACGTATGTCATTTATTCCAAAAAGTCAAATTTTTGTGATAGTTTCTTTTTAATACTATACGTTTAATACATGACTACAACATGTTATTTTGGTGATGCAGGGAGGGGCAGCACGTAATTGGTTAACTTTGACAACACTGCACGATGGCCCAGTTACGTCATATCAGATGGACGCCCATCACCACTCCACATCTAGCTGTCTGTTATTCTGCCTGTCTGACCGTCATGTTTTATACCGACTAGTTTTCAGTTGTTTTTGATGGTTTTTTTTGGCAAACAGTGTCATCATACATATAGATATCATGTTAATAAGAGTGCATAGTATCAGTCAGTCAAAACAGGGTTGTTAACAAGACTCATGAGAATTGAGACTTGAAAATAAATTTTAATCTTGAGTTGAAATTCTCGTGTCAAGATATAAAATTCTCGAAAATTAACATCTCCGATCAGAAACACCTGTTGCCATGTGTCGCAGACAAATCAGAGAAGAATATTGCAGGGACTAGGCTGAGTACTCATGTTTACTGATAGGCAACACAATGTCTGTCAGTTCAGTTTTCAAAGTAAATTCAGAAGTGCTGAGAAGCTTAGCTTCAGTTTTGTAGATTTGCTGACTTCTTATAATAGTGTATTGACATTTATATGTTGCAGGATGGATGCTGATACTAATACATATGATGAAATGATGCCCAATGTTCAGCTTAAAGATGGTTTGGACATACAAAAGCTTCAGCTTGGTGAGGGGCAAACATTTGAAATTGGAGAGGATGACGACGTACCTGATGGTAACGTTAGCTTTTAACTTGTTTGTAGCATTGTGCTCATTTTTAGAGTATTCTAAAGTTTAAGGCACACAACTACACACACATTGCACATGTTTTATTTTTGAAACGATCATTTTAAACAAAACAGGCCGTTTAATGTTGTGTAATCCGGTTCGCTGATGAAAAGTGTTCGTGTCAGCACTAAGCAATATGAGGTCATGAAATCAGATGTCTCGCGGTCTAAAAAGTCAACTTTCTCGCAAGCTTGGTGTGCTAATGTACTGTCTTGCTCGAACATGTGAAAGTCCAACTATGTGAAAGTCCAACTATCCTCACAGACACGTAAATGCGATTGCTTTGCAAGTTTTTTGTGGCTGCAACTGTAAAACTTCAAGAATTTGTCATCAATGTACCAGGTTTTCGCCATCGGAGCAGGGTAGCAACTGACAGTGCCAGTTCAGACTTGCAAGCTTGTACCTGTGACACATTATGATGTCAGCATTACGTCATGACTGGCAAAGAATATTTAATCAACTGCCATATTTTGTTGAAAAATTTTAGATTAGTATTTCTTCAGCTACAACTGGTGAACATTTAATGTAAATTGATCATCATTTGAGTGAATTATGAAAGAAAGAAAAAAGGGGTTGTTTCTTATGGATCACTGTGTGTATGTAAAGCCAGTAGGCAAGTGCGATCCAAAATGTTCTTAAAGTAAACACATATATCTTGTGAGCATGCCTTAGATTGTTTTTATTGCTAATATTTGCTTTGATACTGAATTTGATACTATGGATTTGAATGCCATCTGTTCTGGCCAACTGCTTTAAATGTGTTTTTGCTTTCGGCCAATTTGTTTATATCTTAATTTTTCTAGTATAGTACTGCATGTAGGCATGATTTTAAAATGACTATGAATAATGTTTGTTCTCAGAGTCTGATGAGGAGGAATACTTGAATGAAGGCTACAGGTTCTATGAAGAGGACATTATGAGTGGTAGGGTTGATGATGACAAGGGGCAGCCTGATTCATCGACTGAGAGTTCATCATTCGAGGAGATTGCGGCGCGTATGGTTGATGTTACAGCTGACGGAGGAGTCAAGAAACAGACAATGGTTCATGGCACTGGAGAAGTTATTCCATCGGATGCTAACGTAACAAGTAATCTATTTCTTATTATATCTTTGGTCTCTGCCTGCGGCTGCGGCTACTGTCACAGAAGTATTATGTTTGTATGTCAGCCGCTCTTGCATGCATCCATGCATTTATTGTTTACATGATAACTGTGGCATGGATTAGCAGATTTTCCACCAAACTTTTTGCCAGTGACATTGCTACTTATCATAATGGTGAACACTGGACAGATATTGATTATTTAGTGAGTGAGTAGATTTTCAGTTTCGTAGATAGATAGAATTGCTTAACTTGGAAATAGTGTATCAGTATAGGATATGTTGTTTCTGGTTTTTGTCCTGTGTTTGTTTCACGCCGAGACCTAAAAAGCCAAAAGAAAACTTCGAAAACCCACAAACTTGAAAAAATTTAAAACCTGGCCTAGGTTATTCTATTTCTGCTTGAATGTGAAGTGATTTCAGTGTATCTCAGTTGAATGTTTACTACAAAATAATGTTTTTTGGATAAAATTTATGATTATTTAGATTACATTACTGTCTGAAATTGGTGCAGGTGCCATTTTCTACAGTGTTAGCAGTTTGCATATGTTTACTTTTTATTGTCTGTGCCACGTTTTGAGTAAATTTAGCCAATTAAACAGAAATGTACAGCGGTATGAGTAGCAATAGTAGCCGAAGCAGCAGCGGTTATCAGTGGTCACAGAACGTTACCACTGTCCCTTCAGTGTTTTGGAGTTTTGATGCTGTTTGTAAGGTGACAGGAAAAGTACCAGCACTGTAATAAGTCCTACTGCATCAATTCTCCTTGTTATCGGGACTAGCCTGATGTGGATAGATCTGCCAGTCGCTGAGGTACAGAAACATGACCCGACTTGAGACTAAAATGACCCCAAGTCGACGGCGGTCGACTTGAGCACATCCGACTCGACTTGACTTGACTTGACTTGACAACGGCATGTCGACTTGAGTCGACTTCAAACGACTTGAGACATTCAGAAGTTGTGATGAACTTGTGTGAACGCTGTAGGTATACTGTAGGCTATTCATAAAGTGTTTTATTCCTTCGGTGGACGTCTTTCGTTATTGTCATTTCTTAAAGGAAGTTCATACAGAGTACAGACAGCTAAAAACTGTGTGTTATGTGACTGTTTTGATGCGCTGTGCAGCTATGCTGTACGTCATTTTTGGCATCGTTGTCGTACGTCCATCTGTCTCTTTGTAACGGATCTATTGTGGCTAACCATTACAGCTTATAAAGAACTTTTTACACGAATAATTAGCCCTGTGTCTTACATTTAAACGTGCAAAATTTTTCGCAGTCTAGTGCAAGGGGAACAACAATATATGGAGATTAGGGTTACGTCATTCACACTAGGCTGATTCACACATAGGTTTCTGGTTTCTATGTCATCTAACAATTAGAACTTGTGCAAAGCATTGAAACTCGATAATCTGTTCATCTTAATTGATATTATACCGTTATTTTATATACGGTTACTAAAATATGTTACAAATTGCCTTATTTGCTTGAACTCATTGATAGCCGCATTTGAGAGAACTGGTGGGTGCAAGATTACTTGTCAAGTTGACTTCTCAATGCCCAAGTCGACTTGGTCGACTCGACTTGCAGGTCTAAATGTGGAGTAATTCTTAAAAATCTGCCAGATCTATCTTGACTCAAAAAACTGTAACATTACTAGACAGCATTCAAAATTTTCAAGTCAGGACTTAAGACATGGCTTTTCAATTATACCTAGTCTTGTACCAGGTGCTTAAGAGAATTTTTCTCCATAAATTTACCAGTTGATTGATTGATTGAGCGAAAGAACAAATGACATAAGTTGTATTAGCAGCAGCACTGCAGTCTTAGCACTAGTATTAGTAGTATTATTAGTGATGTTCATCATTATCATCGTAGCCACCTGTCTTCCAATAGACAGCTTTATGAGATTAAGGATTCTTTGGAGGATAACAAAAGATTATTAGAACTTTTATTAGTCTTACATATGCACAATTACAATGGCTGGTTTTTACAATTTTAGGTTCAGTTTGTTTTGTGTTTAATGTTTCATGTTAATTTTTTTAGGTTTTTTCTGTAAAAGGTTAAACTTTCTGTTTGACTGCTGTAATGGTTAAATTTGCCATTCCATTGTTATATTTATGTATGACATGTTTGTGCATTGCCTGTAAAGGTCATCTCCAAAATGACCTATACCTATAACGGACTACACACTCACGCTCATTATCATTGTATTAACGTCTGTTGTAGTTCACTATAATGCATATCTGGAGTTTGGCGATGAACCTTATGACTCGACGTATTTAAGAAAAAGGCCCGAGTCATTCAACCTGGGTAAGTCCAGCTCTGCTTATGTGTATTCACATGTGCATATATCTTTTGTCATATTTTTATTTAGATTTTGACACGTGCCCTGAAAAAAAACGAAAATGCTAGCACTGGCGTGATGCAGTTACTGTCAACAGAACTAGTAGATTCAAACCACCATCTAGATTTCTATTAATTCAGATTTATGGACCATCATGTTGGAAATGTTTGTATTGACTGAACACATTGCAATTTCTTTCATCGACTGTTTAATTCCAGCTGTTGTTCGAGTGTGTGGATTTTGCGTGTTCGTGACGGTGTGCTCTTTTTTTGGGAATTTGTACAATTTTTAGATTTTTACTTTACTGCTTTCATCAACATTGTGGATTTAGATTGGATTATTTACAGTGTGAAAATGCCTGTCACTATGTGTATCTAATGTTCAGTACCCAGTAATCATTGATGAGGCTGCATCTCATCATTTGTGAAATATTTCTCTGTTGCAGTGGAGTTTTGCTGATTGCAGAATGAAGTAGTTATTTGAGCAAAAAAACATTGATAATTTTGTCAGCACACGGAAAGCTTTGCAAACTTGAATTTCGATTGGGAATTAAAAGTAATCACCGGCCAATACCAAAATCGACAAAATTATGTGAAAATTGAGACATTTTGCTGAAAGCAGTCAGTCAAATTCAGGTTTTTGGTTCAGAATTTTGCAGCCTGTGGAAAATAGCGGATCCTAGTTATTAACATTGTGATTGACTGGCAGGGAGTGGTAATCTGCTGCTTGGTCTGGATATTGGTATTGGCACAATGAGGGTCAGAGAAAAGTCTCGTTTCCTGCTCCGCGCGGACTACGCATTCGGAGAGAAAGGATGTCCACCTCGCATCCCGGAAAATGCAACCTGTGAGTATTGGTTGAATGGTTGAATTACCCTGTATGTTAGTTGTATCTCACATGTTGTACAAATGACATAAATTTACAGTTTTTAACTCATTGATTAGTGTCTTTTCTAGTGTTGTTACGGTTTCACACTGGCAGAGATCGGTCGGTTTTGGTTGGGTTTTGTTGAAAAAACCGCGGTTTCAGTCGGTTTCAGTTTTTTGACCAGCACCAAAACCAGCTGCGGACGTCTAGTGATAATGTGCACACGCACGCCCGCCGCTAAACACAACTACATGGGTGGTCGAGCGACGGTGCATTGCTGATGAGGAGATGGGGAGGGAGGGAGAAGGAGAGAGCAGACAAGACAGTTCCAGAGTGCCCAATGCCCGCTGATGATTAGTTCACAGGAGTAGAGGTACTGCTGCAGATACACCGTTGTTACGGCGGTTTCACCAGTTTCACGCTTGCCAGTTTGCCGTGGTCGGTCGATTTGACTGTCGTGACCGGGCAGCCGGAGAGCGTGGCATGAGGCTGAGGCAAACTTGCATTATTACTCCTCAGAACAAGTGAGCTAATCCCCCCTTCCTCCGAAACCGTCAATATAGAGCACAAAACTGCGGTTTCGATAGGGTTCGATATTGCTAAAAAACGCGGTTCCGGTGCCGATTTAGATAACCGTAACAACACTAGTCCTTTTTAAGAAATGTCTCAATACAAGTTGGACTTTTTGAACTAAACATCTTTTTTAGTCTGTACTATGCTACTGTCCACTAGGACCGCTTTTTTGCTTTTAGAAACCTGTTTAAAAAATTTTAGAGCTGTCGTGAAAAAATCAGGCAATCAACCATAATTTGGGGAGATGTTGGGGAATTTGGAATTTTGTCAGGGAAAAGTGGTTGTGTTAACTATATTTTCATTTATTTATTTATAATATATCATTTATATATTTATAAGCATTTATAGCATTAGTGGGATATTTTTGATGTTCATGTGGGGATCATCTATTGCGTTATTGTACTGCAAGTAAGCATTTCGCTGATATAATTGTAATGTCGAGATGTTGTTGAAATATCGATAAATTTTGCAAGAAGTGCTGGAGTTTTTCGGGTTTTATTTGCCAAAGGTGAGGCAGTTTTCACATGATTTTATTTATATATTTTCGTGTGACATTTTTCTGCAGGTCTCTATGTTATTGAACTACTTAAAGTCCAAGAGTCTAGTGGCATGAATGCACTTCTGTGCAAGACAAAGGTATAATAAATTTTGTTATTTTGTTTTTAATATTTATAAGTACATGTCACTTTTTGTGGGAAAATGCCATTTCTCCTCTCAATTATGTTCTATTAATGTGATATACCTGCTCAAAATACGAGCTACATTTGCCATTGATGGAACATAGGCCACAACCACATTTCTTTTCTCCATCCTATGCTGCCACCTCTATCTTCCTCCAGCTGTATTTACAACTTTGGGCCAAATTTACAAAACATGTAAGACAAATTTACGACAATGTTACGACACACAGAAGGTTTATGACAGATTTACAACAAAACGCAATTTACAAAAAAAATTACGAGAAAGTTACAACATAAGTTATGACAAAACGTGCAACACCTCATTAGCTGTCGTACGACAGCATCAAGCACACATGCAGTCTTTATTTGGATTGTTCATTAGTATATAATTCTCACATAGTGCCGTAATACATATAAATTTTGTTTGCAGTAACTTCAGGTAGCAAAATCGCCATGGAATCAGTTTACTTGTTATTGTTTTCATTGGTAACCATTAGCAACGGTGGAAGCTGACGATTGGCATGCAGCGCCTTGTGCTGCCAGTTCAGTGACACTGCATCGTGATTGGTTGAGGTCGTGGTTGAGGTCAATGAAATGGCTGGCTATTTTTAGCGACTACAGAGTTATGACGATGTCATAAAATCAGCTTCCAAAATTTAGATACGACATTTTTTGGACATCTTTACGACATTGTAACTTTACGACAAAGATACGACAAAGTTGTGAGGATTTTGCGACAATTTTGGGATTGTCTTACGATGTTTTGTAAATTAGGCCCCTGGTGTTAACTCCACATATATTTGTCCAGATCTCTTTTCCAGGTGTTATCTGTTTTTTTTTCTTTTTGACCTTGTGTTGTCCACTAGCTGTAGTGCTTGTTTGGGAATGCTGTCAGCTTTTCTTCTCAGCCTATGTTCTATTTCCTTTTTTTAACTGTTACAGCATTATTGCTAATGATGATTGGTATATGCTTATGCTGAATAACGTTAAGTGGTACATAGTAGGTTCACAAAAGATTCTCACAGATTACCATGATTAACCACTCATTGCACTGCCCATCATGAGTGGATATTCTTTTGGTAGCTGACTTGTCTTTGCCATGTAGTTCTCAGGAACTGTGGTATTCTGTGGGGATACTTTGCATGTGGGAGGAGTATGGTCTGAGGTTTTTGATTTGGATTGTTTCCGGGAAATTGATAAAAATTGATGAATTTATAAATTCATTGATGCATAGATGTTTACAATGTAGTTAACATGTCTGGTTTTTCGGAAATTTAGTACATAAATATTGCTTTTGTTATGTTGAGCTTAGGCATTGATTTTTCCTCAGTCATGATGAGCTTTGCCTGTGAAGTGTAGCAGAGGTGACAGAGGAAGTGTGCTTGTGATGATTTGTTTAGGAAGAGAGAAGTAACATGAAGTTGGATGAGATTATGAAGGCTGTCAAGTATGACCGAGCGGTAAACTATGTCGTCTGTGCTATTTAATAAACTATGACAATTAGTCAAATCACAACTTTTATTTGGTAATGATTTTTCGTTTGCAGCCAGATGTTGCTGTGACGAGTGACTTGTCATAGATGTGAGGACATCCGTAGAATACTCGTCTCATTTCATCAAATTGCTGGTTCTTTTCTGATGCGTATCACTTCCCCGATCCACCAGTCCATTTTGTTGCCTTTTCTGTTGATCACCTTAGCATAGGTCCCAAGCTGTGACATCAGCAAACAGAAATTGTTCTGAGAAAGGCATCAAAATTTGCGAAAACTACTAAGTGCAGGTTAATCGGATGAATTTTTATAGCTTTTTAGTTACTGTTTCGCCCTATGATGAGATTATTCAGAGATGTCAATTAGATTTGTTTAATGGAGATAGTATCCAGTAGAACTTTGTCAATCTGCAGATTGGTCACATAGTAATGTTAGAACATAGTAACATTCTCTATGTGATTATCTGTTATCACCGACTGCTGAAAAAAGTCACTCTTGTGTTTGATCTTTGCTGTGTTTACTACTAAGGCACTGTAGATATGGTCTCTTGCCTCTAGCAGATGTAGGATATATGTCAGCTGTTACGCAACAGTTCGTGATGTTTTTTAAAGATAATTTTGCTGTTAGGAAATCTGTAGAAAAGAAGAGAAAATCTAGCTGCAATAGCTTTTGTGCTTCAGATAACCATCAGTTGACACGTCCGTTGAAATTTGCAGCATTTTAGTGTGTGAATGGCATTTCTAAGCTGAATAGAATTTCATCTCATGAGTGTTTAGTGTGACAGCCACTGTCTGGTGTGGTTTATACTAAATGTTACTGATTGATATGTTGTTTCAGAGTGCAAAGGAGAATGTGAGTGCGAAGAAGTATGCAGTCGCAGGCAGACTATATCGACGTGTGAGTTGCAGCTTTGTTGCTGTGTACATAAACACAATCTGTCTACTTATTGTCTAGTGTGGAGTGTCACAGTTAATGATATTTGTATGGATTTCAGTTTTTAACATCACGGTTGTCTAATTTGGCCGGATTTACCGTCAAGTTTACTTTCTGTGTACCAGCCTAGTCTTTTGATTTAAAGACGCGGAACAGTCATAATATTAATAGTACTGAGTGTCTTTTGTGGTAGTACTGGTTTGTGTGGTTTGTCATGCAGGCGGTACGTTTTTTGGAAGATTATCATCTGCAAGATGAGGAGGAAGAACGTCTGCAGCAGCAGGTTGGAATTAGTTTACTTGTGCATTGTCACTGGCTGTGGAACATAGGCCACAGACAAAACCACTTTTTCAAAGGTTTAAAGGGTATAGCTTTTTATGGGAAACCCATCGTAAAGTTTCAGCATGTCACCTGCCATATGGGATCACACGAGATATCTTGCCACTCGACACAGGTGAATGAGCTTTGCCTCAACCCCAGCCATGAAGATCGGTACTCGATTTACCCAGCTTGGAGAGATGGAAGACTGAGTTGACCTTAGCTGCATTTTTCATCAGCTAACGTGGAGGGGCTGTTCGCTGCTGACGTCATGTTCATTTACATATTCATGAAAAACGAACTTGGTCTAACGCACACATATAATTGAATCTTTTAATCCAGTTCAATGTTACAGACGATAAAAACCATTGAACTAAATATTATATGTAATTATTATATAATATTTAGGCCTAGTTCAATGATAAAAACTAAAAAAACAACAGACATGCCCACCAGACTACTGTAGAACGACTACGACCACAGTTTTATCTTGGTAGGCAGATCGCGTTAGTGGTTGACCTAGTTGAATAATGAGCGTCCAATTAAGGCAATAGGGGCGGAGTCTGGTAGAACAGACACGCCCTGTTAGCTGATGAAAAATGCAGCTCTTAGTGTTGGTTTTTTTTATACTGAGATGGTTTACTTGTTCACAGACAATTACCCATCCAAGTAATAACCACCTGACAGTGTCTAGATTGCCAGTTCAACTGATACTTGATTAGTCTGTTGATGGATCAGTTGATTGATTGAATCGATTTCAGTGATTTATTAGTCTGCCCGGAAGCGATAGCTTGCGGAGCGGACTTAAGTTTTAGCCCAGATGTTTTTTTTTATCCGAGCGCGAGATCTCCGAGATGCGTGGGCCGACCGGCGTGAAATTTTGCACGGTGGTCAGTACTAGGCCAAATTTTATAATGCCGGTTTAAAATTTTGGGGGGCACACCCCAAAAAAATTTCAGGGGCCAAAAACATGCAAAATTTGGCCCGATTTCGGACGACTTTAAAGTTCGGCGGCGAATATCTCCAAAACGGATGAAGATATTCAAAATCGGATAGTCATTTCGTTTATCGCGATTCCTCCTGCGTTAGGCGAAACAACTAAGGTGAAGTTTGGTCCAGTGACCTTGGAGATTTAGATGTGAAATCGTACCTCCCTAAAGCGCATTTTTCGGAAGACCATATTTCGGCCGCTAGGGGGTGCTGTGCTCCCAAATTTTTACATGCGCTAGAGAATTACCGAGTCTTACTAGTGCACCCCCCATCGGGGACGGGGCCCCCCTTACACTTTTTTTCAAAGGGGGGTCAAAAATTGGCTTAAAGTGCAATATAGGAGCGCTTATAACTTCGGAGTTAGGGGGTGTAGCCTGACGAAACTTTGGCACTTGTCGTGTCTCTAGGTGGGGGTGTTAACGCAAGTACAACTTTTGGGGGCACCGCCCCCCTTAAAATTTAAGAGGGCAAAAAGGTGCAAAAATCGGTGCGATTTACGACAGCTTTCAAGTTTGAGCGCAAATATCTCTGGAACCGATGAAGATAGCGACAAAATCTAAACGGCGTTGATGAAAACGATCTTTTGGGCGTTGACTAAAAAAAATTTTGTGAACTTCGGTCCACTACGAACAAAGTTATAAGCGCTCATATTGACCTACCTTAAGTAGACAATGCGCGTTCGGTGTATACCAATGCATTTGAGTTCGGGCTACGTGACTTTGATGCCAGGGAAATTTTACCCCCCCTAATTTCCCCCAATCGGACTTAGGGCGCCGGGTGGACTCACGTTGGGCTTTGCCCCAAATTTTTAGTTGATTGATAGTTTGATTAACTAGAAATACGTTCTGTGGAGGTATCTGTCCCATTGCCAGTTTGCCGGCTGCACTGCGGGCCGTAGAGGACTACGAACAGTTCAAAGCGCAACTAAAGACACATTTGTTTGACTGACTGAAGCTGCGGCGCCTAGTGACTTCTGCTTTTAGGCGCCGTGTATAA
>Ga0209367_1008447_pt1 | contig 14076 bp, 9 predicted proteins | sample WorMetLIZISLAND2_FD_187412 | JGI IMG/M metagenome (GOLD analysis project Ga0209367, IMG submission 187412) | Marine gutless worms symbiont microbial communities from Max Planck institute for Marine Microbiology, Germany - Olavius geniculatus... ... | reverse complement strand
CTTATCATAACAAGCACTGGTGACAGGCTTTTTAAATTTATCAACATCGATGATCTTGAATGACCTTGAACCCTAAAAATATTGATTTAACGTGATTTTTTGGCGATTTTTGGCTGCAAAAGAGTGATTACGACGAAATGGACGGAGATAGACTACGATTACCTGCGAATAGGAACTGCTATAGGCTTTCGCGTGTCTCGTGAGCTTTGCTCAAATTACTTGTTTGCATTGTTGCTCAAATCTCTGATTGCTATTGTTGCTTTTTTTCCTAGTTATTCTTGAGCACTTGCTATTCTGTGAGTTTTACTCAGTTTTACTCACTTGTACTGCTACTTGTTTGTTGTACAGTTTGTAGTTACGGTAGTTGTTTTCATCGTCATGTCCCGCTTAAATCATGTTCATGCCACTGCCAATCGAGGATTGATCATTAGCTGTAATGCTATTGGTAGATGGTAGTCATACTCCTGCCACAGAGTAGGATCGATTTCACTTATGCATTTTTAGTCCGCACTGTTATTGAAGCAGAACAGACTGGGCAGAAGACAGCTTAGTATCGTAATATTAAAGCTGAAAGCAGCTATTAGTTGCAGGTAATAGTTGCAGCACTTAGTTGCAGCAATACAGCTATAAGTTGCAGCTAATTCCTGCAACGAATTGCAGTGGCTAATTTATTAATTTCTTTCATTTCACGGTCTCTGGTGTTATCACTGATTGTATGACAGGGTAATGCCGGTCTGGGCCTGTCCGTGCTGATTATTCTGCTGACAGCCGGAGTGGCACTGATTGCTGCACTCAGTGCTATTGGAGTCTGTGAGCGCTGTAACATGGAGAGCGGTGGCGTCTACTTTCTCATTGGACATGTGCTTGGTGCCCGCACGTCCGCAGCGATTGGCGTAGTCTACTGCTTCGGACAGGTTCCAATCAGCTCTCTTTTTGTTCATTTATTCATTTTTAAGCCCCTGATACGATGGCTAAAATATTGAATGAAGAAAGATAATGTCTCTGATGGTCAAGTGTTAAAAGGCAACGTCACTATCTACATTAGTGTCACTGTGATAAAGCAAGCTGGTAAGTTGGGAACTGAAGTAAATCATCATGCAGCATGATATGTTTACACTGCAGACTAACCGCTGAACCACAATGTGCTAAGCCTTGCTACAGTTAGTTCTGCCTTGATATTATGCGGCTGATAGACTTTGTTCTGAAGACTTACTTTATTTACTTTTTGCAAGTTGTAGTTTTTCGTTGGTTATGCAGTTAATTATTTCATAAAGATTCTCATCACTTTTGTTAGTGTCGGTTTTAAAACAGTCTGTGTAAAATAGTTGGTTGAAAGTATGCTGTATACTGTTTATTGTCAGCCTGGGATATTGATAGAAAAGCAGTCACCTATTGATATGGACAGTCACCTGGTTTCATTACATTCGAAGGAAGAAGTTTATTATCGTCAGGATTGAGCATACAGTCAAACTGTTTCAGGGCCATTCTGTGAGATAGGCTTTTTACAGTGAGTCAACTGCCAGTGTGATCAAATACATTGTTTTTGTTCTGTTGTTATGCAGGCTGTTACATGTTCTTTGTCAATGGTTGGTTTCGGTGAATCTATTTCATCTCTCATACATCAGGACAGTGTCTGGCTGTCACGCACTATTGCTGTCATCATTCTGCTTCTGCTGCTCGGTAACCGCACATGCACAGTGCACACAGACACAAAGTCTATCTGAGCAATCAATTATTTAGGCCTACTTTTTATTTATCTTTAAAAATGAAGTTTAAAGGTGCATCTGAACTACAGACACACCTTATTGAGTTAGTTAACAACATTACTTAGTAGTAATATTGTTAGATGACTTTTGGTGCAACCAGATGCATATCATAGTTTTGATTTTGCACTCACTTTATGTAAATTGAATATGCCACATTATAATTATAATTAATGATGTTGTATGATTTTGATATTATTTGGTGATATATTGTTAAATTGCAGTTCATCATTGAAGCTGCACAACCAATGTTATTTGTTATATCTTAACAGTTTTACTTTAAATTGTTGGATGTTAGGTTAACATGAACTTTCTCATGTTTACCGCAGTACCTCTGTATAAAGTTAAGTCAAATTTTACCATTTTTGATGCGACTACAGCTATGCTGTAGGCGGCATCTATGGTACAGTTGTTGTCTGTTTGTCCGTCTGTTTGTATGTAATGGATGCATTGTGGCTAAATGGTGTGAGATAGGGCCAAGGTTGCTATTGATCATTAATAGGAAATCACATATGTCTTTTCAAATGAGATGAAAGTCATCAACCTTGGATGACCTTGAAGGTCAGTAATGCAACAGGAACTGTATTATAGTCTGTAGTGCATTTTTCTTAGCGACAGTTGGGCTTTCTTTTTAAACGATAGTTTGATGTGTGTATTTTTTTCAGTCAGATGTCAGATTATTTTGGAGTGGACTTTGTTGAATTGAAATAGTTGTAAAAGGTATTTGTGTTGTCGTAAGTGGGTTGTGTGAACTGGCCGTAGGTATAAACTGCGCAGGAGTGAAGTGGGTGATTCGCTTGCAGCTGATTCTGCTGCTGATGCTCTTTATTGCTGTCTTAGATTTTACCGTTGGCTCATTTGTCCACATAGATCCTGGTAGGCTGCATTAATTGTAGACTTAGTTCTTTAGTATTTAATGCATTGTCATGCTTTGTCAGTGCCATGCCATATTTCAGTTTTTTAATGATAAGGTTGCTGTAATAGATTTTGCTATAGCCTCTCTCCAGAACTGTTCCTCAGAGGCGCTTTGTTTCTGAGTGCAAATATCACGTGCTGTTCAAGTCGGTGTATGGCAACTCAAGTTATTAGTATTATTACACGATTGATTAATTGTTTTGCTGTGCATCTTATTCTTTTCTTTGTACATTTATAGCTTGCAGTTAACTTGTGTAGTTGTGTTACTCTGTGCTTGAACTGTTTACATGTTATATATTTTCATGTTTAACTCTTTATTCTCAGATGCTTACATCATTGTAATGCTGAAGCAACTAATGAAAAATGCAAATCCAATTCAAAATTCTACTTTCCCTCCGAGAGCATGCGATGTGCATTTATCTGTAATTGGCCTTAAAACTTTTGGTCAAAATCCTATAAATTTTGTACCTTGATGTGCTGCTGATGTTCTGATTTACTGTGTGTGCTTACGGGGTTTTTGTAGCGAATGGTTTCATCGGGTATAGCACAGATATTCTGGCCAACAACACGCATGCTGACTATTCCTCCGGTGAGACGTTCTTCACAGTGTTTGGTGTGTTTTTCTCGACTGCAACTGGCGTCTTTGCCGGCATCAATATGAGCGGTGATCTGCGAAATCCATCACACAGTATTCCCATTGGCACGTTGTCAGCAGTTGGCGTCAGGTGCTTTCTACTTGCCACATTACATATGCATTAATTTGCATGGCTTTGTGATTTCGTCTACTCTGCTTTTTAGAACTTTGTTTAAGTAAAAGAAGAAGAAGAAGAAGAAGAAGAAGATTTTGCATAGCTCAAGCTCAGCTAAGACTATAACTAAGGCTATAACTCGGCTTGCGTAAGGGATTTTTGTGAGATTTTTGCATCTATAGGGGGGTTTTCGGGGATGGGCCATCAAATGCTGCCATTAGCATTTTTCCCAGACCAACCCCCATTGCCATGGCGACGAAATTTGGTACAAAATTGGCTGTAGCTTGCCTTGTGTAAGAGATCTCTGCAAGATTTTTGCGCCTATAGGGGGATTATGGGGATGAGCCATCGAATGCTGCCAATCGCATTTTCTCCTGATCGACTCCTGTTGCCATAACGATGAAATTTGGGACAAAATTGGCTATAACTCGGCTTGTGTAAGAGATTTTGGCGAGATTTTGGTCCTATAGGGGGTTTTCGGAGATGGGCCATTGAATGCTGCCAATTGCATTTTCCCTTGACCGATCCCCGTTGCCATGGCAACGAAATTTGGGACAAAATTGGCTATATAACTCGGCTTGTGTAAGAATTTTTTTGCGAAATTTTTGCGCCTATAGAAAGGCTTCTGTTGATGGGCCATCAAATGCTGCCAATTGCATTTTTTCCCCGACCGACACCCGTTGCCATGGCAACGAAATTCGGGACAAAATTGGCTATAGCTTGGCTTGTGTAAGAGATATCTGCAAGATTTTTTGCATCTGTGTTAGAGTTTTCGGAAATGGGCCATCAAATGCTGATAACTGAATTTTACCTCGACCAACCTTGTTGTCATGGCAACAAAATTTCAGACAAAATGGGCTATACCTCGGCTTGTACAACAAATATCACCAAGATCCTTGCATCTGACGGAGATGCGGGTTGAGGGTTTGGCAAATAGATGACGTCAGTTGAAGTCTATTACAGCCACTCTTGATTTCCAGGTATAACGATAAGGTAAAGATACGGATCCTTCTATAGCACTTTTTACATGCATCAGGCTTATTCGCCGACTTTTGGCAATAAAACAGCAAATATATATGTAAAAAACTTACCAGTTTACAACTGTGTGTAAGGACGATGTGATGATATCAGTCCTCTAAAACAGCCAAAATCATTTGGGTAACCTTAGATGGGGCTATGCATATGGCGTCCTTACAAGCTGGCTTTAGTTGGTAATCACTAACATAGTCTAAAGCCTTCTTCATTTGATGTTATTTGTCGTATATACATGTATATGACAATGCAGTTGCGTTCGGGCCACGTGACTTTGCTGCGAACTAAATTTCAACCCCTTAACTGTCCCCTAATCGAACTTATGGCGCTGGGTGGCCTTATGTTGGGCTCTGCCCCATATTTCTAGTTAGATTTTGTTTTAGTTTTGTGTTGTGAAACTTGCAATTGTGTTTTTGCGAACAGCTCGTTTCTGTACCTTATCTTTGCACTGATTCTTGGTGCCACATGTATAAGACCGGCGCTGCAGACCGACTATATGATTGCAGAGAAGGTAAGCCACTCTGCCAGCCTGTCAGCTATCAACTGAATTTCACAGCTTGCTTGCTACCAGTTACTGCTGCTGTTTACTTCAACACGTTAAGGCGTTTTTTGCAAAGCAACAGAAATTAACTGAAATGCACTGATGTATTTCAGTTCAAATCTGTTACTTGGTACACTCCTTAGATGCAACTTATCTCAACTGCAATTTTAGTTGTGTTTATCTCTATCGCATTGATTCTGTTTCATAGTTGTGTATATTCTTTGTTTACAGCAACAGTGGAATAAAATTGTATAATGAGGAATTTTATTTTTTGTGCATCTAACAGAACTTTTGATGAGTTTATGCATTTGTTGCTCATCGAAAATGAATTTTTGTGTTGCAGTGTAAAGCTTTTTATTGATTATTTGGATGCAGGCAAGAAGGTTGCCTGGCTTACAAAACTACTAAAAAACACAGAATTTTTTCCAATTTGGACTAGGTTTGCTCAGCATTCTGCTCCAAATGGGTCGGTAACATGAGTGTAAAGTATTTGTGGTGATGGTGAACGTAGTCACTATATCTGCTATAGGCATGTCTCTTGGCTCAGGCTAAGTGCCTTATACCAAGGGCCACTAGCGCACTGTGCTACATTTACTCGTATATCACACGAACTAGGCAGACTCATGCAATGGCAGTGCCATGATGGTACCGTCCTGCTATTCTGAAGGTCATCTATTCTGAAAAATAGGGTTCAGGTTAGAGTTTGGTTTAGAGATATGGTTAGGGTTAGTGTTAGGGTTAGGGATAGGATTAGGGTTAGTCAATTAATGGATCTTCGGAATAGTGGACCCAAATCTCCAGGATGACAGCACCATTAACGTTAACATTGGTACGTATTATTATAATTAATATTACGGTATTATTGATTGATTGATCCAGCCTACATTGTCAGATGAACAGCAGCTAATAGACCAAAAGCAATAAACTGTGCAGTATTAATTTTGATCATAATTACAATAGCACGTATGACACTGTTGTGTTTGTGTTTGGTGGCTGTGTGTGCAGGTGTCTGTAGTTGGTCTGCTATTTCTGACTGGTCTCTACATATCATCAGTGTCCAGTGGAATGGGTGGGATTTATGGTGCGCCGCGCATACTGCAGTGCATTGCCAATGACGGCACTATTCCTGTCATTCGCATTCTCTCCAAAGGGGTATGTTTATTTTGTGTGTTATTTGTAGATTTCATTCAGTTAGTAAAAAAAGCTTGATCGGTGTTTTGTCAATATCTCTGCAAGCAAAGAATTTTGGAGATGAGATTTATGCTAATGACTGACGACCAGTCGACATACATAATTATATATTTCTTAGTTATTATTTGTGAATACTTAGTTTGCAGATTTTGTTACCATTTTTTATCATTTGCACTGGCATTTTTTAGTATAACTTTTTTGTCAGTTCTATATGAAGAATTCTGTTCAGGGTTTCTACAGGTCAGGGAAAACTGGAAAAAGTCAGAGAATTTGTGTGGTCATGGAAAGGTCAGGGCAAATATTATGTTTGAAAAGTTTGGGAAACTGACTTTGGATCATGCGGACTGCAGATATCTGTGATTTTTGGCATCTCCAGATATTAACAAGAAATTTGAGCTAATGCTCACGAGATGCGCGAAAGCCTATAGCAGTTCCAGTTCAGTAGTTTAGCTGAAAATTGCGGTGTTCAGGCTAAGTTAATATACAAATACCAAATTCTCTATCTGGATCGTATAACGATAGTAACGTGGCGCCACCTTGTGAATGATATAGACTTGTGTCGCAGCTGTAAATTGCCAAAAAATCCATAAAACCCCCTATTTTGGCATTCAAGGTCATTCTAGGTCATTGAATTTGGCACCAATCGAGAGCCAGTGTACGACCTTCTATTAGTGATTAATAGTAACCTAGGCTGTATCTCGCATTATTACAGAGATACAGCGACTTATTGGCCAAAAATCGCAAATTTTGCCCACCCCCTCTCATTTAGTGCCCTCGTTCGGGGTGACCCCTTTCGAATTTATGAGAAAGCTTTACGGTTCCTGAAACTAGAGTCTTCCAGGCAGCCAACAGTGAAGATTTGGTGATCCTAGCTTGCACCGTTTTTGACTGATCCACCAGACAGACAGACAGAATTGCGATGGCTAAGAGTAGAAGACATGCTGAAAGCAGTAGCTGCTTTCGTGCATAAAAAGCAGGCAAATTTGTGGCTTTTATTGAACGTCCAAAAGCTATAAGTGTTTCAGCTTCTGGGGGGCCTCATTTCTCTGACCTTTTGACCAGGGGCTATGTTGCTTGCATATTGCTCCATTAACACTGTGTCCATTACCTTATGATGATACAGAGTGCAGCAGAAAAGTAGCCCCCTAAAGTTTTTTTGCTGTTTTCTTAGCAACCGTTTGGACATTTAATTTAAAATTTTGCAGCTTTATTTACTGAAACGTTCTACATCTAACTGCCAAGCAAAATACGATTCTGTTGAAAAATGACGAAGTTATAGACTTTTTAATATGACCGCTTATTGATTTTTCAGCATTAAAAATGTTCAAGCTACAAACACCAATTCAGTAACATTGTTGAAACGACACAGTTAACTAATGATCAGATGCCAGAATTTTATGGTTACTGTAAATGTTTGAAGTGTCCACCGCCAGCTCCAAGCTCCAACACAAGTTTTCAGTCGCTTGATTTGATAAGTTTTTCGCAGCCTTGTCGATCGGTCCTTGTGGCAGGTTGCCTCAGATAACCTGAAGACCTTCCTTGACTTTGGCGATTGTTTTTGACTTTGTTTTAAGCTTGCGGTAAGCCTCCAACATTGCACCCCACACGTGATAGTCCATAGGGTTTGTATTTGGTGAATTTAAAGGCCACTGGTTCTTTGTGATGAAATCTGGACAGTTGGCCCACAGCCATTTCTGTGTGCTATGCACTGTGTGCTGGTGTGCCGTCCTGCTGTAAGATGAACCTGGTGGGCAGCCAGCGATTGCTTTAAAAGAACGATAATTTAATGATAATTTATAAACAGAATAAATTACTGTTTATCAAAACGTCACTGTGACGTCATTAGCAGTAACATGGTAACCGGTTTTTAAAAATTAAATAGCATTTTAGCTTGAACATTTTCAATGCTAAAAATCGGTAGATGGTCATGTTAAAAAGTCTATTCGGATATCTGTTGTTACTCATACATGCCACATGTCCAAAGTATGTCAATCTTCATCTTTGTAAATCCTACATTATGTCCACTTTGATTCCCAACTCTTTTTTTTATGTCGACATTGCATCTTCGATCACGCCTGGTTATACCACAGATTCTTCTCAGGACCGACATTTCGAAGACTCATAGCTTTCGTTTATGGTTTTTTTTTCAGTATGTCTCTGCATTATACAGTACAGTGGTTTTGACCAAGGTGTGATACATCACCTTGGTTTCTTTGGTGATATCTTTAGCCATATTTTGTCCAAATTCCTGACAATGACATAGTCGACGTAGTCTGTGACTGGAAAAATCAGGGAAAAGTCAGAGAATTTTGCTACAGAAAATTTGTAGGAAGCCTGTGTGTTGCATGTGTTAAGTAAGTGTTGTAGATACAATGTGCGTGGTTGCATGTTGTTGCTAGTATGGTCCAAATCGGCTGCCGCTGTATGGACTAGTGGCGGTCGCTGCTGTATCACTACTGTTCATATTCATTGGTGACATCAACACATTGGGTCCCGTTGTCACAATTCCGTTCCTGCTGACCTATGCTGCCGTTGACTATGCGTACTTTGCTCTGGCAATGAGTTTTGACCAACGCAAGAAGCAGACGACCAATTACTTGCACGATGGTGTCACAGCCGACTCGGTGTATGGCACTGTCGGTCATGAGGATGCTTACAATGGTGAACTGTTTGGAACAGCGAAGAAGTCAACAGGCACAAACTATGATGATGGAAGCGTGTCTGAAACTGCTAAGATGGTGGTCGATGGAGACACAGATAATTTGTCATTCCCGATAAAATCAGGTTATTTATTTTACAGTTTGAACGTGCTGTAATGTTATTTTCTGTGTAGATCTTGAGCAAATACAAAATGTAGTGTAAGCAAGTAATGTTGTTTTTATGTCATAATTAAAACCATTCGTCACAATGCTATGTGATACAAGCCATTTTAACAATTAGCTGGTATGTTTTTAGTTGGCGTTTGAAGCCATATTGTAGTTAATACATGTACGTAACTAGACGTTTGAGCCTTAGTACTGGAAGAGTGATCAGTCTGTGTAACTGTGTCAGCAGTGTGTAATATTATTGTGATCTTTGAACCACAGCTTCACATGCTATATCTTGTGATATTTGCATTTCACTTGGTAGAAATATTCATTTGATACATTTTGTAACAGGTGTTCAGTTGAATACAGCCATCACGGCCCAGCCAAGATCTTGGTATTCCATCTTCTGCAACCGATGGCTTTCACTGCTTGGCGTGAGTGATTGTCTGTTGTCATTCGTGTGAATAACTGTTTACCTGTTATCATCAAGATTATCTTAGTGTGCTGCCTAAATACATGCATGATGAAAACTATTCATATTGCCATGGTACAAACAGTAGTGATGGTCATCATGATGGTTGCTATTGCTGCTGCTGCTGCTTTTGGTTTATGTTTACCTGTTTATCTGGATAAGCCAGTCTGCAGAAGTAAACTTTTAGGAATTTATGTGAGCCAGGATACTTTTTTGTGTTGCTTGATGTTTATTAGATGAATCACGCAAGGATTCATCTAATAAACATCAAGCAACACAAAAAAGTATCCTGGCTCACATAAATTCCTAAAAGTTTACTTCTGCAGACTGGCTTATCCGGATAAACAGTTAAACATAAACCTGCTATTTGTGCTTAGTTATGTCTGACCAAACTTTTCGTGTGAGTGAAATGAATTTGGAGAAACTGGTTAACAATTGCATGCAGTTTATATGTCTTTATTCATCAAATATATAGTAACAAACAGAGAAAGCTTAACTGTCATTAACTGTACATTAATTTAGCACATGAATGTTTTTAAAGTCGCAAGTAACACTTTGCAGTTTTTGCACACAGTTAAAATTTTTTTTCACTGACATACTTTCTTTTTTGGTGTACTATAGCTATTCAGTATTAAAAGAAAAAGAGAGAGATGGGTATGCTCCTGTTAATGTTCAAGTGATTGAATGTGGTGCTAATGATGTTTTCTGTTTGAACGGACGTTGTAGGCAGTGGTGAGTCTAATTGGCATGTTTGCTATTCAGTGGCTCTATGCTTTCATCACAGTTATCTGTGCTATTGCCATTACAGTGTACATAAGTCTCGCTAATTCGGCTGTGTTTCCAGGTACTGTACACTGCTTTCTTGTGCTGATGTTTAACTTGGTTTTCACTTGACTTTGTGTGGTAGTTTTGCAGAATCGTATAATTTCTGCTGTTTTTTGGTTGCATTTAGAAGTAAATGTCTTGGTGTCTTACTTGTAGTCTATTGTTTGGGTTTGTCCATTGCTTGTTGCTGAAGCTGAAAGACATTTCTTCACTTTACTGTTCAGTTTGCCAACCAACCTTTTAAATATATGCACAGATACTTGATGTTTTTCTTTGAAGTTACTGTGAATTCAGTGGTGTTCTGGCTCAGTTGGTAGCATCATTGATTGCATCAATGAAGTTAATCAACACCAGGCCTGGTTAGTACTTGAATGGGTGACCATCCGGGTATGTAACCAGCCACCCAGGTCAACTCAGCCGGGCTATCCCTACATGGGTAGGCGCAATGAGTACCAGCGAAAGCTGGGACGTAAACAAGCAAACCGCGTGATGCACTAGCCCCATGTCCCTGGTCTCGCAGTGTAAAAACTGGTGTCTTGCTGAAGGCTAAAGAAACAGTGATCAGTGCCGCCCAATGGGCCTTAAGGCTCGGAAAGGACTTTACGTTTTTTACGAATTTGGTCAGTCCCTTAAGTCAAACTTCGAGAATTATTGTAGCAGAACTTTTGCATGCTGTTGGTTGCCCATGTGTCAATGAATGAACCATATTCCACTACTGAGTGAGTCTCTCATGTCATGTCATTTTTTTTGTTTTCTCTGCATCTTTTTGTGGTGTACATAATGTGCAGAACTTAAAATTGTGCCTGCCTGTTATGTTTGTCCATTCTTGTAGTACTCTTTTCTAATTATTTGTTTGTATGTGAATAATGACCAATGTTTGCTTTGTTGAATTAATGTCGTATGTAATTTTTTTGCTAGCACCTCCACCTCTGCATTTTAATTGTGATTTTGGATTTTTAATATTAAGTGATGCTGTCAGTTTCTTGACTGTGCTACAGTTATTTGTAGTGTTGTGTGGTGTGACTGTTCTGTAGGTATTGCAGAGTTTAGTTTGTGGGAGTCTCTAGTCTGTGTTTTAAAGAGATGTTGCCGGTAAGTTTGCAATGACTTTGATAGACTCCCTGCTCTGATCGATACTGAATAACTTATTTCACATTACGGTGCTGTAACTTTTGAATTTTAATATCCCCAGTCCTCTGAATGTAACTATCTTTGTGGCATGTAGGTATAATAATGTGTGCTTCATTTATTTATAACCACACATATGCACCACATTTTGTCAATTAATTATGTTATTAAAAACTTTTTGCACAGCACAGATTTGTTGCTATATCTAAGAGAGTATTATTTGCCTTAAAATTGATATATTATGTGTCAAGGTGGACGTATGACCTTACTCAGCTGCTGACTATAAGATACAGTCAGCTGCATTTGCTTCGTTGACACTGTTGCTTGCTTACTTGAAGGTTAAAGATAGTGTTATGGCTCTTTATGGGAAGCCTATCTCAGAACTACGGAGCGTCACCTGCCATATGAGATCACACAGTGTTACCTGCTACCTGACATAGGTGAACGCGCACCACCAGCCAGATATGCTAGTAGTCGATTTACCTACCCCATATGGATGGAAGGCTGAGTTGATTTAGGTGGCTGGTTACTTACCAAGATGGTATGCCTGCAAGCAGTTACCCATCCAAGTTCTAACTCGGCCGAGTGTAGAGCAACTTAAGGGGATGTCAGACGAACGACAAAATCAGCCAATTTTATCTGCCGACAAAATCGCCCGACAAAAATCTATCGTGTGTCATGCAAAAATCGCTCGATTTTGTCAGCCGACAAAATCGCCTGATTTTGTCGGCCAAGATAGAGCATGTTCTATCTTCGACGATTTTGTCAGCCGACTTTCATATATCGGACAACAAATTTTGTGTATGTTGCCATGTTGATTGTTTACAATGGAAGATGAATATTTATTTTAGTTATTTATTGTGTTTGTTATTATTTTCGTTCATTAGATGCAGAAAAAAAGTGATGCAAGTATTATTTTGCGATCTGCATTCGGCTGTTGTGCTTGCTGATAACGTATGAAGTAGCAGACAAAACTATCGGCCGTGTGTCATGGTTCACCGATTTTGTCGGCCGATTTTGTCGGGCAACTCAACCACACCCACAAAAGTTGGTCGACTTTTCGTTTGTCTGACATCCCCTTTAGTTGATCGGGCACAACACGTTACTACTATGCCAGGCCACCAACTATTGACTATTATCTCTGTATTGTAACTTCTTGATGTGAAAATAATCCATCTGCTTTTGGTGTCTATAGTTGTTACAGTAAACATATCTTTGTGTTGTTTTGTTATTGCAGGCGTGGTCCGCCGTTACCAGAGCAGGCCGTAGTCACATCACGAGCGCCGGCAATGCGCACAGAAACATCACAACTGACTGAAGACAATGAGGACTTTGCTGGTAGAGGTCGCTATCATCAGTCTGAGATTGTCCAAGGAAAACATTTTGATGATGACTTTCAGACTGACTGAGAGGCCGTCATTGTTGTTTGTCAATATATTTTCTCTTGTTGTGATGTTGAATATCTGATCATCTTGTGAACGTGGCCAAATGAGTGCAAGTGTGTAGCAGCTGAACTGTTGCACCATCAAGTCGAATGATCTGATCTCGGAAAGCTTCTCACAGTTCTCGATGTTTTGTGCTCGGTTTCATCAACTCAGGATATTTCGAGAATTTTGAGTTGTTGATCGAATACAAAACAGCAGTGTTTTATCAACACCAAGTCTTTGGCTATCTTTGGAATAACTTGCCAAGAGTAATCTTACATTAACTGCAGAATAACTCGTGGAATATCATGTTATCTCAGAATGACTGTTCTGAGCTTTATTGTTAGTTTAAGAAACTGGGCATTGCAGTCTAACCATCATCTTGTATTCAAGTATATTGCACCATTGTATTCTGGTCAGTAGTTTAATCAGCATGACTGAGAATGGCTAATGCGTGATCTCTGAGTCTGTGATCACGTCGTTTGAGGCATTCTTATATAAAACAGCTGTTGTCGAATTTTCAAACCTTGCTCAGAGTTAGTATTCTTGCATGATACATATTTAGCCTAACGTACATGTGGAATCTGTTGTAGCTAGCTCACATCTGTTGCACAAATGGTTAATAAGAACTAGACGCTGAGAATGGCAAATCCGAGAACATGCTGAGAGTCCATGATCACAGTTTGACTTTCCGCAGTTGTACCATTTCATATAATGTGCCAGAATTATGGCATTTGTTTGAGAGACTGATAGTGCTACTGTGCTAGTCACATCACCAAGTCACTTGAATTGAATCTAGTGTTTATCGGAGTTGTAGGATTAAGGGTGTTTGATTCAGTCTTCTTTTGAGTCTAGCATAACAACAGACACAACACATGTAAGACATGCCACAGGCTATGGCTACCATTATTTCTCTTGATTTTTTTTATTCTGACAATATTTGGGGAGTTAAACCCAGCTGTTAGGCTTTATAAAGTCGTTTTTCTGGAATTGTTGAAACAGGGCTGATTTTTGTTGTGGCTGGTTTTTTCTGCAGTTCGTAATGAACCAGATCGTGCTGTGGTGTTTACTGTACCTCCATTTTAGCTCCAGGCGATTTCCCCCCTGTCCTCCAGTAGACAGCATTATCACATTGATGTCTGTCTGGAGGATAACAGGGAAGATTATTAGAACTACCATTATGTTAATTACATATGCACGCGTATAATGGAGTTCTTACAGTTTTTGGT
>Ga0209367_1008446_pt1 | contig 14077 bp, 11 predicted proteins | sample WorMetLIZISLAND2_FD_187412 | JGI IMG/M metagenome (GOLD analysis project Ga0209367, IMG submission 187412) | Marine gutless worms symbiont microbial communities from Max Planck institute for Marine Microbiology, Germany - Olavius geniculatus... ... | reverse complement strand
CAGACGTTGGGTGATGTAAAAACTAAAACACTTATTTCATAGCCAGTTGTGTCATAAATATTTCTGCCAATTATTATTAAAATCTGCTGATCCTTATTCAAGGTACGATCGATAATGTTGGGGATGTTTTTTCAGGTTTTCTGTTTATTTTAATGCATATTTCGCTTGATCTGCTTTCCTTAGGTAGTGCAGAAGCATACATTGGGTGAGGTGGGAAACTGAACGGTCATTTGATGGCAAGTTGTGTCAGGAATAGTTGTGCCAAAAATTATTGAAATTTGATAACTGGTTTTCATGATACAGTTGAAAATGTCAGGGATGTTTTTTTGGGACACAGTGTATGTCAGTGAACTACCGTGTGAAACTCAGATGCTCCAAATTGTTACATTACGTGGTGATTATTTGTATCAGATGGCTCACCTTTGCATCATCAATTTGACAGAGGGTGTGACATGGTTTAATAATTTTGAGGTATTAAATATTTTATGCTGAAAACAGCAGACAATAAAATAGCTGGCTGATGAGCTTGAAACACGTCTAATCGATGAGTGAATGCATTTGATCAGTCGATCGTTGATTCTGCTATCTGCCATTGGCGTTGCATCTAAGCCATTGCGTTTTTGTATGCGGAGAACACTATGGCATAAATTCTAATTTGCAAGCGAGTTGTTATACAAACTTATAATTCTGTTAAATAATTTACATTTTAGTGTATTTTGTGCCTAATTAACTCGTGTTTACTTGAGACAACAACTCAGCATTATGCAACAATTTGGAGCATCTTTGTTCACATGGGAGTGCATTGACATAAATTAAGTGAGGTGGAAAATGAGTGCACCTTACATACTTTCATAGTCTTAGCCATCAACTTGCCAAAAATTATTAAAGTTAGTAAAAATTTGACAAATTTATGACAAAAACAATTTTGGCCGTTTTTTTCTGAGACACGGTGTATAAGCCAGTTAAGCATGAACTGAAATAATAGTAGTAAAATACTTTGTGGTATCTTTGCATGTAATAAGCTGTTTGTCTGTATTCGTAAGCAATGTGTACAGGGTGGGGCAAAAAAGTAGCCCCCTAAAGTTTTTTGCTGTTTTCTCAGCAACCGTTCAGAATATTAATCTGAAATTTTACAGTATTATTTGCTGAAAAGTTCAACATCTAACTGCCAAGTGAAATACGATTCTGTTGTAATTTTCCTTTTTAACATGACTGCCTACCAATTTTTTAGCATTAAAAATGTTTAAGCTAAAAATGCTATTTAATTTTCAAAAACTGGTTACCACATTACAGCCGATGACGTATCAGTAACGTTTTGATTAACGGTAATTTATTTTGTTCAGAAATTATCATTAAATTATCATTCCTTGTAAGCAATCACTGGCTGCCACAGGATTCATCTTTCAGCAGGACAGCGTGCAACGCCGCGCAGTGCACAGAACTGGCTGCGGGCCAGCTGTCCAGATTTCGTCACAAAAGACCAGTGGCCTCCAAATTCGCCAAATATAAACCAAATGAACTATCACGTATGGGGTGCAATGTTGGACTCTTACCACAAGCTTAAAACAAAGCCGAAAACAAGCGCCGAACTTGAGGAAGCGCTTCAGGTCATCTGCAGCAACCTGCCACAGGGACCAATCAACAAGGCTGTGAAAGATTTCTCAAATAAGGCGACTGGAGGCTGGTGTTCTAGCTTGGAGCTGGCGGTGGACACTTTGAACATTCGCAATGACAATGAAATTCTGGCATCTGATCATTAGTTAACTGTTTTGTTTTGACGGTTATTGCATTGTAGTATTGGTGTAGTAGCTTGAACATTTTTAATGCTGAAAAATCGGTAGGCGGTCATGTTAAAAAATTATAACTTCATTGTTTTTCAACAAAATCATATTTTACTTGGCAGTTAGATGTGGAATGTTTTAGTAAATAAATCTGTCAAATTTCAAATTAAAATTCAAAACAGTTTCTGAGAAAACAGCGAAAAACTGTAGGGGGTTACTGTTTTTGCCCCACCCTGTATAATTAATTTTTTGATGGTATAACAATATAATTTTTATCATAATGAGGCTGATTAAAGAGTCTGTAGTAATGGTTGTTGTAGGAGATTTCGTACACAATGCGGTTGCTGACGAACAATTTGTTTCAACTAGAAGACAAAATTGACATTGTAGCCACGTGCCCAATCCTGCCTGAAGTACCTGAAGTGAACACTGTTTGAGCTACAGTCTGTAGCAGTAAGACTTGACATGTAACAATGATGCATTTATTACTGAATCTGGATGTGGTGTTGCAGCATCAGTAGATGCACTGACTGCAGTGCTGTAGTCAGCAACTTTGAATAGGTTAAAATGGTGACTTAATAAGTTGTATAAATTCATCAGTATGCAACTGCTTTGTCTGGTATTTGTTGACATTTCGGCAACCTGCTGCTGCTTTTTTGGAACAACCGTTTGCTAGGTGTTGCTGCGGTGGACAGTAAGTAATCATGGATGTCTTACTGTATTCAGTGACTTTGCTGGATTTTCTGTGTGGCCATTGCTAATTTGTCATGCCCCTCCTACGTTTGCAGGCTGTTTCTATCACTGCCGTACCAGATTAAGTTCAGCATCGAAGCAGGGTAGCAACTGACAGCACTGGTTGAGACTAGCAAGCTTGTACTCATGTCTAATGCTCGGACTTTTGGGTATTGTTGTATCCGGGTAGGGTACTTATCGGGTATTAAAACGGGTACCCGGGTTTTTCGGGTAATAAGATTGCAGCATGGGCCAACTTTTACACGAGACCGCAACTTCCCCTACTCCCACCCCCTTAAACGCAACTTGCAAACTATTTTTATATTGATCGAATAGCTTAGGACTACAGCGTAGCCACTAGCCACACGACATTAAAATAACGTATTTGTATAAATTAGTGGTGCTGGTATTAATTACGTTACACGTATTGTTTATGGCCGTATCCTGGGCCTACAATGGCATTTATTTCATTTGTTATTTCTATGCGGAGCTTGTGGTTAGTAACATAATGCAAAAAGCCCAGCTGACTTTATAAGATAGCCGACCATACTGGTTGTCAGTGACCTTCGAGATCATCGAAGGACGATGATTTTCATCTTTTCTGAAAGGGAGTATGCATTTTCCTATTAGTGCTCAATAGCAACCTTTGGCCCTATCTGTCACCGTTTCCAATATATGGCCACTTACAGCTTGAAACTATTCATTGATAATTGCGGCAAAACCGCTGCAGATAAAGACGTGGTTACTATATTGACAGCCTGTAGTAAGTCGCCAGCGCCTTATCCGCTGACCCTTATCGATTACCGTTTAGCCGCAATACAACACTATTGGCATAACATAGTGTGTTATGGCCCTTCAAGGTCATCGACTATGATGTCATTTGAAAGCCAATATGCATGCGACTTCCTATAAGTGATCAATAGCAACCTAGGCACTATCTCGTACCGTTTAGTCATAATACATCCGTGATGGACAGAGGGGCAGACGACGGACGACAACCGTACCATAATCTCGACCGTTACATAAGTACAGTCCGCTAAAAATGTACACTTATGTGGAAAGAATCGTGTTAGTCTACTGTAGCGGATAGGCTACTGCTACGTGCATCGGTCTGTTGCTATTATGATGCACTTGAAAAATTGACTTTAGACTTACTTTCATTTAACATTTAATTCAATAAATGCGGCAACTAACAAAATAGTTACATGAATTATTAACAGTAAAAAATGTGCTGACGAACGACTAACAATGTGCACACAGTATCGATAGCATAATAATAGCGCCTAAACCGGTAGCGGTCAATACGGTGAATACGATAACGTTTGTCGCGTTAATACATTCAAAACAATCGGCACCGCCGTGTAGGTAGAAATACACTACAGGCATCACAAATGACTGGAACAGGTCACCTGGCTAGAGTGGCCAGATGTGTCACCGCTAACAGGCTACGTGCATGTCTAGGCATGTTTCCTTCAATTGATCGCTGCCGCTCTTTCTCTGACAGTGCAGCACATTCCTGCGACAGCGTCCCATAAGATTCCTGGCAGTCGACGACAGCAGATATCTGGGATAGGCCACAGGTAGGCCTATAGGCGTACGCTCTGTTTACTTTCAGCCTATACGTTGGTTGTGGTTTTAGGTGGGGCTAATGCTAATATATTTGCATTTCCTGTTTTATGTAGCCTAGGCTGTTTTTGATGAATATCCGTTTCAACAAATTTTGTGAAAACTAAGACAACTTTTCTCTCTAATAGTCAAATCAACCAACAGGCAAACATAGTCTTAATCTCTTTGAAAGATGTAGCTGAGGCCTAATCAGTCGATCAGCCAGCCAATAAATCGGTTGACTTATTGATTAATTTCCTAGATATTAGTCACTGATTGCTTATATAGAAAATTATTATAATTTGCAACAGGTGGTTTAGCGGTTAAAATGTTCGGCCACCCTCTAGGTGTACTTGTATGCCTATGGCTGTCGACTGCATTGACTGCCCTTTCTCAAGGTCAGTTCTCTGATTATTTCCGTTTCTGGTTTTTCTGTCTAATATATAATATAGAATTACTATTTGCTTGTGCATGGTCTAAAATGTGTACATATTTATACACTGTCATCTTAGTCGCCGTCAGTTTTAACGCTTAGGCTACGGTATATTCCCGGCGGAACTAAGAATTTGCTGTATCAAACTAACTAATTTGGTGGCTAGCGGGCGGATTAGCAGATTTTGGTCAAGAGCTATCTCGGGAAGTATAAATATTTGACGTTGAAACATTACCCATGGAGATAGTATGCTCGATGCCCATGTGTTAACGTTTTCGACCGAAACTCTACCGAGGAGCCCAATAACGAAGGAACTTTCGTAACAGTTTCGTTGTTTTCACTACTTTGTTGCATGCGATCGTGTTGCATTGTATTGCAAGCAGACTACGTGTGTATACGATATACTGCATTGCGCGGTGTGCCTGTTTACTCCTAGTCACCTTTCGCTTTTTCATTGCACCTATCCGCGGAGGGACGGCCAGGCTAAGTTGGCCTGGATAACTGGTCAGTGGTCACATTATAAGGTGATTTACCAGTCCACAGACGATCACCTATTTAAGTACTGATTGAGTAATTTAGTCGATCGAGTCCTACGTGTTACCATTACCAATAAGCCAAACTGTCGTTAGAATTTAAGCTACCGAAACTCTGAGACGCGGTTGTTTTCGACTATACGAGGGGCATTCAAAAAGTTCGTATAGACCAACATAGTTGTGCAAAAGAGATATGCATCATATTCTGTTATACTTTTTAACATAGTTTTTGAAACGCTCGGATTCCATTGTAGACAAAGTTTTGACGTTAGTTTTTCAGCAAGCAATTTGTTCTGCAGACTACGTCTCCGTCATCAGCAGATGTGTTTCCTACCATGATGTTTAATCATAGCCCAGTAATCAGTCGCGCATTATTGTAGTGCTAGATGGTTCTAACCAGTAAAACAATGCCAATGATATTCATTTAATCTATATTAGGCTACAAAATTGTTGCCATCGTAATCTGCATGGCAAACTGCTGGCTGAAAGACCAAGATCCAATTTTTTTCCTGCGATGAAATCAGAGTTTTGTAGAAACGCTGGACCAAGTGCATTTCAGTTGTAGAACACTTCTGGAAAGTGACAAAATATGATCTGAATACTCTTTTTGGCTAACCGAGTCACTTTACAATACGAACTTTTTGAATGGCCCTCGTATATTGCAGGTCATAATGTGACAGATGCGTCTGTGCCGGTGGTTCGGTTGAGTGGGGGAGTCAGTGAGCGCGACGGTCATGTCGAGATATACTTCAGGGGTCGTTGGGGGACAGTTTGTGATGACGGATGGGAAGTCGCCGACGCCGCCGTCGTCTGTCGTATGCTCGGCTTCACGTACGTATACTAATCCACATCAGTAACTTAACTGGTGTTTTTGTACCGTTACTTTTCAATTGTTACTGTTTTCATTTTTAGCTTTCTGGATTTGCAATTGCAACGTCGTTGCAAAGTCAAACGAGGCAACGCCTTTCACCCCCTAAATTGTAACCAGTTGAAAAATGCTCTTTTTGTTTAATTTAAATTTAAACTTGTTTTTAATTTAACGACGGGCACACAGAACGATTAATCTCTTAATCTCCTCCAATGTTCACTACGTTCACACTTGGCGGAGATAATAAAATGCATATAGCCAAATATCACATGCTGGTGCAGTGGTCTGGCGAGAGCGGTGTTGGCTCGCAAGAATCTGTTCAACGCGACGTCATCAAACCTGACGGTGCACCTGCGCGCCGTGCAATGCGACGGCAACGAAGAAAGCATCCTGTTCTGTCCGTTCCAGCTCAACAACGGAGTCTGCCGACACGACCAGGACGCCGGCGTGTTGTGCCTCGGAGACCGACTGACTACCACACTGATGACTACCACCAGCGCCACCACGCTCTCAACCACTACACTACCACCTCGCATCTGTATGTTTGCTGCTCGTCCTCAGCCATACGATTCTAAGAATTAATGTCCAGACTTGTAGCTTTTATTTCATCAAAGTTGTACGAAAGTTTGGAATTCGTTTGGGATTGTTGACTGTTTTGGATTTTATTGCTGATACTGAGCTGTAAACTGTAACGGATATGCAGGTGACAACGCTAGCACGGAGGTGAGGCTGGTGACGTCATCAGGTGCGATAGGCTACGCGGCAGGACGTGTCCAGGTGTGGTATAACAACACGTGGAGAGCAATCTGTGACAATCAGTGGGGTATGCTTGATGCACAGGTCGTCTGTCGCATGCTCTGCTTCAAGTAAGTATTATTATTATTTGCTTGCCAGTAACCGCTTCTTAACGATCTCTAATCTCTATAGAAGCGAAATTCATCTTTGTAGGTCTAACTAGTGGTTTCTGTACCCCTTAACCCTAAAAGCATGTTTAAAGCGACAGAGATAAACCAGACTGAACTAAACTGTACTGACATTATGTCAGTTCATTTCAGTTTAGTTCATTTCTGTCGCTTTGTACACGCCTTAAGGCTGTCAGCATGTTATAATGGATATAATGGACATAACGGCAATAAAACGAATTTAGTTTTAATTTCATTTTTGCTCTATTTTTTGTCTTTTTTATTTTGTTTCATTCGTATTTTTTTGCAAAAAAGATATACGGATTAAATGGATCGCTATCCATTGACTACTGTGCAATGTAAGCCTAACTGTCATTATCACTTTTCGGTTGAACTTTGTTTTTATTAAAAAAATCTCACTTTTGGTTGAAACATACCTGCAATCCTGCAGACACTATTTTGTATTTTTGCTGCTGTTTTATTGCTTAAGTCAGTTGGTTTCAATCTGTCAGTTTGTTTCTAGTGATATATAAGGTTCTGTGTGGATATTCGCTAGTGACGAGACGTCAATTAACAATGGAGTGGTCGAAAGCGATCAGTTTTATTTATCAATATCATAAGTTGCCTTGTTTTTCGAACCTTTAAAAATTAGGTCAGAGCTATGGTAAATTTACCTTACAGCGGAAGTATTCGTCATGGATTTTTGTTTATGTTGTTGCTGCTGTTGCTGTTGTTGTTGTTGTCACGACAAGCCTGTCAGCTTACTAAATATCAAAGCATCTGATTAAATTTTGCTCTGTTTTTTTCTAATTTTTATTCATTTATTTATTTACGACTGTTTGCTTGTCTGCGTGTAGTCCGCTGAACGGTCGAGCTGTTCTGGGAGCGCAGGAGTACGGCAATGCGACTGAGGGCTACTGGCTGAGCGGCGTGCAGTGCATCGGCCGCGAGTCGGACATCAGGCGCTGTCAGCGCTCTCAGTGGGGTGATGACGGAGGATGTGACGTCACCGAGCCCGCAGGAGTCAGCTGCCTGCCTGACACCCCGACACCCCCACCCCGTACGAACTGAGAGCTCTCTGCGATATTGTTTGAACACGTTCACTAGTAGAAAGAAAGACACAGACAGACAGACATACAGATAGTTAGTTAGTTAATTCGCACATTTAATGGCGTCCATTCCAAATCACAAACGCCGCAGCTATTGCCCAACAAATGTGTTTTCTGTCTGTTGGTGAAAACAGTGAATGTCAGCGATGATTGGCGGATGGACGCCGGTAGAGTGTTCCACACACGTGGTCAGTCGACGGCAAAAAACACTAGTCGCCGAACGATAGGCAGGCTACAATGTATAATACCGTATAAAAGCAACGTCATTGGCAGAAAAAATAAAGACAGAAACAAGGATACTGGTGGGGTCCAATGACGCAATGTGTTAGATGAGGGTCCCCGGCCTCTGGGGAGAGAAGATTTGGAGGTCAAACCATACAATTGCACATTGTAGCCAAACCGCCAGTCCATATGCTGCCATCTGACGAATACAAACGAAAAGTTGTGTAGACTTGCCAGAGCGATTCCGCCCTTTGCCAAATTCCATTGGTCTTTATGTTGTCGTCGTCTTTACAATATATAGTTTTTCTTTGGTTGTGCAGTTCCGTCGCCCAGAGTGACGTGCGAGGGAGAGATGATAACGGCAAGTTTTGCGCGGAGTGTGAATCGACTCTTAGCACCCGAGTACCTGTCGGTGGCTGCCTACTACGCGGGACCGGCTAATAACTGCAGCTACGTCACTTCTGACGACACTGATTACGTCATCATTGATGTCCCGTTCGTCGGTGGAGACTGTAACACTACTAGGGAGGTCTGATAATAAATGATGTTTGTTGTACTGTGAAATATATATTTCTCATTTTGCCTAAAAACGAGTACAGAGTGAACCAAATGAAAAGAAACTGAATGAACAGAACTAAAATTGCATTTCATTTATTTTGTTTGCTACGTATGCGCCTTAACATTTGCACTTTTCTTGACTAATTTGTTTCTTTACTAGTTTACGGAAACACTCCCTGTACGCAACATTGTTATTTTCGTCGTAACTGTCCTATATGGCGGCATTCGACGTTTTGCCCATTTGTTTGTTTGTCCGTTTTCTACGGGTCTCTTAACTCGGAAAGCAAAACACTGTAGAGAGAGAAACTTCAATTACTGCAAATGATCCGCAGCGCATGCAGGAATAACCAGTGTGCAAATTTTCAAATGTAAAAGGTCAAAGGTCAAGGTCACCGGACATTTAGAAAGAAATCTCACGTAAATGACTCGGTGTCTCACATAGCAGTAGCACAGCTCCAGGAGCCTTCTCGTGTAGTCTGTGTATTCGCGACAGCCGCTCGCTAGGGGTCACAAGTAAGTAAATAGGTGAGTGTGTAAAAAGAAAAACGTGAAAAAGATTGTTTCGATAAACTGTCTAAAATCTTACACTCCGGATCTTTTAGCTAGTCTGAGTTCATCTGCGCCTGTGAGTTTTAAACTGTCTGAAGAGCAACCGGAAAAAAAACCGACTACAGAAATTCTGTGGGCTGACTTTTACTTTTTTACGTTTGTTGTTACTGCTGTTGATTATAATAATGACGATGATAATGATGATGACTGTTTGTTTGTTTACTGTTCAGCTGAACTTCAGTCACGTGGTCTACTCTAACCTGATCCGGTACGCGGTGCCGTCTCCGTCGGTCGTCATTTCGCGTACGACGGTCTACTACGTTCCAGTGCACTGTGTGCTGCCCAGACAAGTTGATCCGACCAACCGCGTCGACCCCGCCCTGAGAACAGCTCCGCCCAAGACCGGCGACGGACAGTTCAACGTCAGGCTCATTCTCTTCCAGGACAAGCGCTTTCAGGTATCATGCTTAGGCAGCTGAGGCACATTCAATTGCTTTGAACGATCGAATCCCTTCCCTTCACGAGGAATCAGGAAGCATTGCCTAAATTGATTAAATAACCACAAACATCACTACCAGATGCAATTTTTCAGCTCGGAATGACGTATAAAATGCATTTGCGGCCGGACCCCACTGGGGAGCGCATGTCAAATGTGCTGCAATCTTTAATGATTAGGCCTATTCTGCTGCATTTTTCCGAAAGTGTATCAAATAAAGAATTTTTCAAATCGGCCACTATTTGGTGAACGTTTTATTTTGCTGTCTTTACCATTATGTTCAATATACTAGAATGTGCCGGCGGTTTGCAAAACAATGTTCTGCAACATGCGTATTTTAAATATAACAATTATTAACTACGGCCTTGCGTTGCTGTACAACGTTGCAGACGCCTGTATCAAGCGGCAGTGTGCTTCGAGTGGTGCTCGGTGACTGGGTCTACGTCGGTATTCAGTTGTTTTCCCGCGACTCTAGCCTCAAACTGGTCCTTGAACAATGCTACGCGTCGCCGTCCTCAACACCCGACACTCGCCCCGTTTACTTTCTCGTTAGAAACAGGTAGCTCATGAAACATCAAGGATCGGTGACGAAGTACGGAAGTTATAAATAGCCTATAGCAACATTCGACCGTTGACGTTAAACCCGTTTATTACAAAAAAACTACAAAAATCGTTCACATAAACGCTGCGTAAAATATTCTCTCTTTTCATTGACGTATTGACTTAATTCATCCCTTCAGAACACGTCTTTTCATATGCACCTGGACTTCAGAAAGCTTGTTGCAAGTAGCCTTATCATCATCATTATCATCACGTTGACGTTGCTTCATCATCTTCTGTCAGATGCTTCGGTTCTGTGTTGAGTGCGTGGCTCAGTTCCCATCGATTTGCTCCGCACCACTTTACAACATCGTCTGTCCACTCTCTGTTTCGACGTCTTCTCTTATTCCTGCCAAAAAACAATATTTTTACTTTCCTGTCATTGTACGAACGGCAAAATTATGTGTCTAAACAGCCGTAAAAACTCCCTTCCAGTCGCCGTCTGCACTGTTCCTATGGCGTATCATCATCATCATCATCATTATCGGTTGTACTGGACGCAGGACATAATAATAAAAACGTCATAATAAGAAAATATTTGGTGTTATTTACTGCTAGGTGCGCGGTGGAGCCTACGTTGACGTTTTATCCGATCAACGACACGCTGATGGCGTTTCGCTTTCAGTCGTTCCGTTTCCTGGCCGACTACCCGTCGGTCTACCTACACTGCCGCGCCTACTCGTGTGCCAGCACTGACAACGGCCGGCTCTGTGATCAGAACTGTCGCAGCAACAGCGCAGCCTTCTCGTCGTCCTCACGACGCCGTCGCAGACAGCTGACGTCCGCACCGCACCCGCCGCGCAAGTACCTGGTTGACAGCGGACCGATTGTAGTCATCGACTCCGACGAGATCGTCAGACTGCTCGCAACACAGTCTCGCGGTAAGCGCCTCAGCTTTGGCTTCTTCGCTTTCGCCCTCAGTATTGCGTTGGACACCGGGCAGGATTAAAACCCGATTAGACCATCGAGCCTGTTCGGTAAACATGTGGGTCCCTTTTCGGCCGAACGTGCTGAACGCGACTAAATCCGCCTCTGCTTGGGCCCAAGCCATGCAACTCGTCATTACGAATAAGACCATTTAGGTCGAATTTTTGACGGCGTTGTCATTTAAATCGTGCTAAGTTTCTGAACGCGTTCACGTGTTCGTTGTAGTGCGTTCATTGGACAGCTGAATTATTGATGTTTGGTGTATATTTGTAGGAATATCCGCTCACACCGTTAGTGCCCAAAACGTCTTCGTGCTCGCAATTTTCTGCATCATCAGCAGTATTCTAGCTGTCTTTGGTCATTGACAGCTGGTATATGCAAAATACGCACTGCATAGTGCTAAATGATACAGTAAGTTAAACTGTGTCTAGTATCAATTTACAACGTCTTTTCAATCATAATATTTGTTGGTGCACAAACTGTGCATAACGTATTAACTAGTTAGTGGTTGTCGCGTTTCGTTATGTAACCCTCGGCAAACGGACCCCTTTTTCGAACGTTTGTAGTTTGTACCATACTCAGTAATGTTTGAATATTTGTTCATTTTCACTTCTTCTGATTACGACCAGTGTATTAGTTGCGAATGGTAAAAGTGAGACAGATTTTGTTATGTTAAGTTTTATACAGACACTTGATCAGCCGAAGGTGATGTTATCGCAACTCATTATACAACGTTTCTGATTGATCCATTTTTGTTAGTTTTTGACTTGATCCGAGTGATTGGTAGAACTAGATCGGAAGTTAAGACCTATAGCGGTCATTAACTGAACTTGTGTCCAGTGTCAGTTAGTTGCCTAGATCTGTGTTATTTGTATTTTTTCAGTGTAATAGCTTAGCCTAAACGTAAATGACTGGTATCATAAATGCATGACGTGGACGACGGTTTTGTTTGAATTCCGGTATCGGTTCTAGTAATTTCACTGTGCTTTTATAGTCACTGCCAATTTGTAATTGTAGTTTATGTCTTGCCAATCTGTCCGTTACTGTTGTATGCCTTGACATTTTCAACATTTCTGCGTGGTACTTTTATACCATTTTTGCAGAGAAACTACAAGTGAGTTAAGTGCGTGTAGCCATTTTTTTCGATTTAATTAATGGAGTCAACTGGATTGGAAAATGTTGTTTTTAGTTGTTTTTTACAATGCAGAATGAAAGTCACTGTGTGCTGTGCGTAAAATTCTACGGTTTGTTTTTTATATTCGTGTGACAAATGGTAGTGATCGAATGTGTAAATATTAACTTATTACTTTTTTTGTTATACTTACGCCGGTTAAAGCTGCACCTTAGAATTTGTCACATTGTGAATCTGTTATTTATTTTGTGATGTTGTTTTCTTATTAATATTTTATTACGCTATAGCGCAAAAAAGTATGCCAAGCGGAAAAGCCAAAAAATAACTAGTTGAAGCTATGAAGGTACAAATGAAGGGAATTTCATACCAAACCATTACTTGGTACTTGACGGTCGTGAACTTTCCATTTCGGTTCTGAAACGTTTTCGCACAAAACGGATTTGGTCTATATATATATACAGAAAAGTTTAACGAAAAATATTCTTAACACCAGAGTTGACTTCTTATAAATCCTTTCAAACACTCGTAGAGTAGGCCTATTTGCACTTTTTGAAAAGTGAATTTTGGAAGTCATTTAGGGAGCAGTTTGATGTTTTTTTTCCTCCGCCGACGTAGCGTGTTCGGTCTAGTGGCAGTTTGTTTCCAGGTTGTTCTGTTTATTGGGCTGCAGCGAAGAAAGATGTTGCTTGCATTGTTAATAACAAGTTTAAGAAAAAATTATTTTAATGGCGTATAAACTTACACGAAATCGGAAAGAAACGTGGAGCTTTACATAGGCCTAACTGTTTTATTGTGTTGTCAAACTATTATAGCATGTATACGTATCACACTAACCTAGAAAGTACTCATTGAAACTGCACTATCGTTATCGTTGTCGTTGTAATTCAGAGTGTTATTTTTTATTATTGTTGTTTTAATTTCGTTGTTGATATTTAAACTATTATCGTTCTCGTTGACACTTCTCACTGCTTGATGCCGTGTGGTCTTAGGCCTAATTAAGATTCGGTTTCTGAAATAGTTTTGAAACAACACCTTTTTATCCATTACTGCATTTTTTGATTATTGTGATAATTACTGAAGGTGGGCCTAACTATTCAAAATGTGCTGTACGTATTTTCTGTAGTTTTGTTTTTTATGATCTTCATGATCGCGACCAGTTGCGTCTCTGCTTTTCACTTGGTGGCGTACGCGCGTAGTCTAAAAGGAGGGGTGAGCTGTTCAGAGAATTTTCATAACAAAATTTACCGAACCTACTTGGCCTACTATACTACTCACATACAATTTTCTGGCGATAGGCTTATACGTCGTATACATGTAGGCCTAGTGCTTTGGTCAGCGAATAAAAGTGCTCAGTTTGTTTTACTGTAAAACGTGTACTGAAACGTGTTGATTATTTTTTACCTGAAAATACACGACGCAGGCTGGCACGAAAATGGGATAACTGACCCCGCAGCGAAGTATAGGTAAGTAAGTAAGTAAAGTAAGTAAAGTGTAAATTTATATAGCGCATACTCAAATGGCAACCAAAGCAGAGAGCAATCAGAGACAGTAATGGAAAGCTGCTCGTGAATACAACTGACATAATACAACGATGGACAACGTACTGCAGCGAACTCTACATGGCACAGCT
>Ga0209367_1008445_pt1 | contig 14077 bp, 7 predicted proteins | sample WorMetLIZISLAND2_FD_187412 | JGI IMG/M metagenome (GOLD analysis project Ga0209367, IMG submission 187412) | Marine gutless worms symbiont microbial communities from Max Planck institute for Marine Microbiology, Germany - Olavius geniculatus... ... | reverse complement strand
GAGGGCAAGACCGTCGCCGGTGTTGTCGGTGTGCATGGACAGTTGTAGCTGTGTATCATCTGCGTACTGATGATACTTGACGCCGTGCTGTGCGATGACGTCAGCCACTGGACTACAGTACACAGCTAGCTATTTTTGTAGTGTGTATTGTTCTTTATGCACATATATGCGAGAAATTGTATATGAATGAATTCAGAGAGCGTGAGTTGCTTAATGACTCCTCTGTTTTTGTACTGTGTGTGATGCAGTCATCAAACTTGAAGAGACACGAGCGAATTCACACACAACATCGGCCGTTCGTCTGTGAGACGTGTAACCGGGGCTTCAGTCAGTGCAGCAACCTGAAGGCTCACCTTCGTCTGCACACAGGGGAACGTCCATACGTTTGTACTCAGTGCGACCGCTCGTTCACGCAGAGCAGTAACCTCTACAAGCACATGCGTGGCCACAACGAGGAACCGACCAATCGACGCCGGTTCGTCTGCTTCGTCTGCCACCGTGGGTTCGCCGACAACAGTGTGCTACGCATGCATCTTCGGACACACACAGGTGAACGTCCGTTCGAGTGCGCGCTTTGCGATCGCTCGTTCACGCAGGAGTCGAACCTTCGACGTCACGCTCGCATCCACACTGGCGAACGTCCATTCGTCTGCAGTGTCTGCAACACGTCATTCTCTCAGAGTAATAACCTCAAGGCTCACATGAAGATACACGGCGGCGGCGGCATGAATGTGGTAGTCTCCGGTGGTGATGATGTGGAGATGCAGGTCGTGATGTGGTCGTGTGAGGAATGCGGGGCGCAGTTTGCACGAAGGTCGAAGCTTAATCGTCATCGACTGACCCACGCCTCCCCAGCACCGCGCATCGTAGTCATAACTCCGTCTGGACTGCGGCTGACTGCCCAGCAAGTGACATTGATCAATTCTAATGACGTATCAGTGTCTTCCGTCGGCCCAGAATCATCAGATACCAACGGTCTTACATACATCGGCTCCGTTGATGGCTGACAACTGTGTATGTAGATGATATAGGAACATTTTAGTGAATTTATGAAATTTGCATCTGAGAGAAGTTAGCTTAGTCCTGGCTTCATGCAGTTTGAAGTTTGAGTTTATCGTTATTTTTTCAGGATTTATAAAACTGGTTTTTTTGTGTTCAATAACAGATCATTCAGTACCGTAGCATAAACAAATATTGTGTCATTTCATATTAAGTTATTAATTGCTGATACTGTATGGTATTTGTTTTAGTGGTACTATAAACTGCCAAAAGATGAGTTTGTAAAGTAAACTTGACTGCTTGACTGGCTGTTTTAGGAAAATTTTGTCTGTGTGCACACCAGAGATGTAGTTTTCAAGGTGCCTCAAGAACAAAAAAAAATAAAGTCTTGGTCTGGACAAAAACGTCTTGAGAATTTCATTACTTTTTGCTAGCAGTTACTATTAAATATTTTGACAGCAGTTAACTAGTTATGGCACTAAATAATAATTATGTTATGACGTACCATTAACAGGCATTGAATAGCATGCATTGCATACTCAGACACGTCTAATTTTATAAACTTTAATGAGAGTTGTTAATCAGTGAGTGACATGTTGAAACATTTGATGCTACTTGAAAAGTTTTGTCTTGAGAAAAAGTTTTCTGAGCCCATAGTGCATAAAAATGCATTTAGTTTGATTTGTAGGGAGTGGGTAAGGTACGGAAGAGGTAAAGGAGGGGGAATGGGGAAGAAAAGTCTTGGTCTCAGTCTTCAAAAAATGTCTTGTATACATCACTGTACATACAGTTCATGCCATTAGTTTTATTTTCTTTAAGCAGAAAATAATGAATTTTTTTATTTTTAGCACTGGGGCACATATCCCCTTTGTTTTCAGCAGTTTTACATTTTCAGTCTGCTTCAGAGTCAGTGTCAATATTGTCTGATATTTTGGGTTTGTGCATGTTAGATAGGTGCATTTGCAACCATTTTTTTGCATTATTTTGATTATCGTTGCACCATTTATGATTTACAAGTATTTTGAAGATTTTGTGCCTCATATTATCTAAGTAGTGCCATAGAATAGGCTAATAAATACGGGTTTACTTCTTTGGGATACGTGCCAACTTCAGTATGTTGAAGGCTCTGGCAGACTACTGCAGTAACCTTTGATTTGAGCTTTCTCTCTGTTAGTCTGCAAGATTTTAGTTTTGGTATTTTGTGCACATTTCATTGTTGGTCGTAGTTGCAAGATGCATATTCATGTATCTTTCATGCCTTAGTGCCTTAATATCATACTAAGACATTAAAAGTAAATGAATATTGAATATGAATAATGATAATAAATCTGAAGAGAATTTATTTCTTATGCCAGTTTCTGCATAAATGAAATAATGGATGATAGTGCGGAAAACTGAATTTATCTGCTCTGTGAAGCCGCAGTTGTGCTTAAACAGTAATCTTCTCCCCTTGGCTCCCAGTCTGACCCTTCTATCGATGCGGAGCAACATTGGCGTCATGGCCCTGAATTTTGAACTGTTGAAAAATCTTTATTTTGTCGGAAAATTTGGGTCAAAAATGCAAAATTTGGGGCTGAAATGTCTAATTGGGGAAATTTATGGGAAAATTAAAAATTTTAGCGCCCATAATCTTCCCTGTCAGAAATTTGTGACTGTCTGTTGGAATTCTCTCGGAGTGTTACAATGTCTGGCTGGAAAATTGCAACTTCTTTCCTGCCTACTGTTTTAACCCACGGCGCTGCTGAGGAGGGTGTATATTTTCTCCCTACACCAAACTCCATGGGCTCGACCCCACCTCAATCATTCTTCATTCCTTCATTAGTCAGGAGTGTATATAAGTCCCTGATTTTTCCAATGTGACATATGACCCCGGCCCTCCGATAGACAGCATTCTGAGATTAATGACTGTCTGGAGGATAACAGAGAAGATTATTAGAACTGCCATTACATATGCAAAATTATAATCGGCAGTTCTGACAATTTTAGGTTTTGGTCGTTTTTTGTGTTTTGTGTTTCATGAAGGTTAAACTTTCTGTAAAGGTTGAACGTTTTGTTCTGTTATTATGTGTATGTGCAACCCTGCCTGGAAAGGCCGTCCCCCGAAATGACCTATAGGCCTACTGTGTCAGGCGGACGTTAAACCCTACTGACTCACTCGCCTATACTGGTGTGCGACAGTCAGCCATGTCTCCTCCGCACTGACAAACAGTTGCTCTCAAAACTGCTAACGCACAGCTTTGTCGTCTGGGAATGCATAGCCTACATTTGCATAGGCCCCCTATCATTCATTAAAAAAACTCGTGCAGTGAAGTCAAAGTGTATGGATTACATTTGTCACAGGGCCCAACTAAGTGAGTAGAGGGCGGTATTGGGTAGATTGATTTCAGTATTTCAGTGGCGAAACTAAATACAGCTATTTTTAGCCTCTACAATGCAGGTCACGCCTTTCCTTGTACAGTACCGGGTATTGCCGTTGTTTTTACCTCATATATGCCCAACGCCCATGCAAGGGAACACTTGCCTCTGAAACGCCAAAATTTTTAGGCCTACCTTAATGATTTTTTCACTGTCGTCGGTTATGCACCAACGGTCAATACCATCGCGTAGGGCCTGTAGAGTGAGCAGTGGTGCCAGGATATCGGCACTGAACTACAGTATATAGGCGAGCGGTTGCCCCAATGAAGGAAAGGGAGAGGAGATTGAATACGCATGATGAGAAATAACAAGAAGCCCAGCTGTCGCTACGATAGCCGACCGTACTGGTTGTCAGTGAGCTTCATGGTCATCCAAAGTCGATTTTCATTTCATTTGAAAGGGCGTATGCCACCTTTTATTAGTGAGTAATAGTAACTTTGGCCCTATAACTCACCGTTTTCGAGATACGGCCACCTGTAGCTTGAAACTTTCCATTGAAAATTGCGGCCACACCGCTGTAGATGGAGACCTGGTTACTATTGACAACCTATATAGGAAGTCGCCGGCGTTCTATCCGATGGTACCATCGCTGGCCCCCTACGACTTATCGTTTAGCCACAATACCGCACGATTGGCATACAATAGTGCATTATGATGCATTTGAGGTCATCCATGGTCATCGATTTCCATATCATTCGAAAGCCAATATGTGACCTCCATTAGTGATCAGTGGGAACGTAGGGCTTATCTCGCACCGTTTAGCCACAATACATCCGTGACAGACGACGACAACCATGCCAATAGCTCGACCGTTACTTAAGTACGGTCTGCTACAAAGGGAGTGCAAAAAGAGTACATATGGCGGAAGACGATGGAGAAAGGCGAAGAGACTACTGCCTGGTAAACCGATGTGTTATCTATTATTTGCTTATGCACGTTTGTTGCGTTTCAATAAACTAGCCAGGCATTCATTAATATTATTCAATCTTAACATTTCAGTTAATAAAGTGTAATGCGATTTGTAGGCCTACAAGTGCTACCATATAGGCCTACAACAATAATACAAGAACAAGCACCAGATTAATTTTGCAAAAGCGGCATCGATGATCGGTGCTGCCACCTGGTGAAACAAATCATTTCTTTCGTATACTTTGGTAGCAACTGCATGTTTTGGCTTGGTGTTTGACGCCCATAACTCCCCTTCCGCTGGGGTCGGATCCCTGTCTAACACACGGTGTCATTGTACCCCATAAGTGTATCGGTCAAATGGCATTCACATCCGTTGAACGGTTTAAAAATGCACGGATGTGTCCGACGACAGACAGACAGACCACACTGCGGAGAGATGTCTCAATAAGCGGAATCACTTGCAGCAATGCCGCTTAAAATGATGAAAGTAAAAAGACGAATGGGTGAGGATGAATGACGCAATGGCGAAGAGATTTTGTCTAACCCCCTAGAAAGCTGAAAGCTGAGCACCTAACATGATAGGCCTATAGCTTGTTTACAGATAAAAATTCCTTAAGTTAGCATTTGAGTTTGTAATGCGATTCTAACAAATGCAATAGAACTACTGCAAAAATAATCAAATAAAATTATATTGTAATCCGATGTTGTACTGCGCTTCTGCATGCGAACTGCGTTATGCTGTGCCAACATATTTTTGACATAAGCCTATGCACGCTGATCTAGCTGAAACGCCTAGCTTGTATTGCAGGCATAATATAGCACGTCAAGAACGGCAGATAGTCATCAAAAAGTGACCCGCCACAGCATAAGCACGGGGACTATAGAAAGGACACGATATTGTCACGCTTGGCAGCGCGGAACCGGCAGTCGGTTTGTAAGGCGGCAGTAGGTGCTTATAGCAGAGATACGCCCTTCGAGCACCAGCCACAGGCGTACACCTTGTGATACAACAGACTGTAGACATATCGAGCGTTTGTTCGTCGACAGATTTGGTTTTCGGCGTTAAATATAGTTTTTGCAGATTTCGGTTTGATCGCCGCGTTTGTAGGTTCAGTTCGTGTTATGAAGTGACGACAACGTTCTTGGCAGCAGTTGCCTCTCTGCAGTCATGGCGGACTGTACGTATTCTTAACAACGTCGCTGTTTGGCTAAAACTGACAAAAAGTATTACATGAGGGGGTGGCGCTGAAAATGGCGGACATGAAAATGGCGGACCCAGTGGCGGTCTAAGGCTCGGGGCGGGGGGGGGGCACAGCCCCCCTCCCAGTTTTGCTCGCCAATTTCATGTCCGTCATTTCCATGTCCGGCGATTTCGTGGCTGGACACTTGGTCCATCAATATTTCACGTCCGTCAAATTCAGGTCCGGCATTTTCAGTCAACCCTTAGGCTACATATAGGCTTAACTGGTAACTCCGTGAGATTATTCCATGCCCTCTTGAGATATACAGTAGCTTCCCATAAAAGCTGTGCACATCTTTACACTTTTGCTGCCGTTTTTGGTTGTCAAGAATTGCTGAAACGTTCGCATCTAACGCTTTCTAGAGGCCTATCGTCCTAAGCAGATCTTTATCGTTTTCATTTCTCGTTTGTCCGTTTTTATGCATGATTCCCAATGATGAAAGTGCAAAATTAGCGGCGATGGTCTAACTTCCGTTTGAGTACCCCTGCCACTCGCCATGCACCTGACAGATTCGTTATTCTCAGTTTTATATTGCTTGGACTGTTGTGAACGGGACTTCGTTCTATCTGGCCTTTCTTTATAACGCGGCCGTCCTAATAGACGACATTACTGGTATTGCTCGTCCCTTCCTCCGTTCGTCGTCTCTGTTGTTTCGTATACAGGCTGTTAAGTGGAAAACAAAAAAAGCATACAAAAACAGAAGTTGGCGCAAACTTTTCTTAGATTAAGAATAACCGGCGTGCCTGTTTTCAGCTCGAAATGTAAAAGTTCAAGGTTATCGGATTCGGATGTCAAAATCTTCCAAAAGTGACGCACACCATATTTCGGGTACACGCCCTCTGCAAACATACTGATCGCAGTGCAGAGGGCGCGTATTCAACCCTCGGCAACTACGGACGGCCGCATACAATGTCGACACAATGCGTGGCAGGGCAGCATTTTTGTCATAGATCGAGAATCCGGATTTTTAAAATTTATGAGTTTGAGTACATTTTACAAATGCCTACTGAATTTTATTTTAATGTTCAGCAGTATAATTTTGACTGAATAAATACAAACTCGATTTTTCGCAGAATCGCAGTCACAGAAACACTCGAAACTGTCAAGTCCGACTCAAATCAGTGTTATTCGGAGTTAGAACTAAGTAACGAAAATGACCATTAAAAATTCTGGATACTGAATTTTAGTGAATTTTAAACATTTTAAAATTTAGGAATTCTACTGAATTTTAAACTACAAGGTGCTGAATTTTCGATCTGTGATATTTGTTGATTTCGCTGCGTGTCGCTGTGTCGGTGCAGTGCCGGCGGCTGTAGCGTACGGTGTGGCCGGAGCGTTCGGTGCAGTCGTTCTCGTATTGGTTATCCTTGTCATCATCATCTACTTGCGTCGACGCAGCAACCAGCAGCAGCAGCAGCTGGAGCAGAAGCCGAAACAGATCAAAGAACTGCGGGACGACGAGCTGCCGGATCCGCAGTATCTACCAGAGTTCGAACCGTATCCCGCATATCCCGCTGAAGCCGGTCCTTTACCACTCCTTCCGCCGTACGTATAGACGTAGGCGTACGCGCGCCATATCTTATTTTCGCAGAGTTGGTTAACTGTTTCTCGGTATTCGATAACAATGATAATGTCGATTAAATTTATCGTAGTCAGATAACTTAAGCCATTTGTTATAACGCTGCGTCAAATATCAAGGTCTAATAGGCGCCTACCTATTGTGAAAATCTTTTCACAGATGGCACTCAATTTGAAATAAGATGAAAATTGCAGATCTTATCACACTTCAAACGTGTCATTGCACTACTTTGCAAAATGATCAGCTTTAGAATAAATGAACTACAAATTAGCTTTTAGTGTGCTAAACCAGACTAGGTCTCTTTCACGACGCGTTCATGCAGGATGTGATGAGATTATTTAACCAACTATTGGTCTTTTTCAGAACCTGATTTTGTTAGTGAAAAATTGTGTAAACTAGTAGCCTAATATTTGATGACGCTATGAATATGTAAAAGTTAGAGGCTGACTTTTTTACAGACTGCCGGGTACAGTGGCGATTTGAGGGGAAACCTACCATGTGGCCCCGTCGGCGCTGAGAAATTAGCGCAAAAGGCTTACTGAAACATCACAGTCGATAGTGTTGATGTATCAGTTCACAAAAAAATGCTTCAACGTTTTTCAGATCCCTTGGGCATCAGTGACGTATTTAGGGGGCATGGTGCGATGACCTTTTCGGCGAGAAAACGTGTAGTATCGGTGGTTTTTTGCGTTTCCAAATTTTAGAATAGTGGGCAGATTTGGTGCTGCTATTGAACGTCATTCCAAAAGCTAAGTGTTTCAGCTTCAAGGGGCTTCTTCCCCTGACACGTAACCGACAAGGGGTTCTGCCCTTCTACCCCGCTGGGAGACCCCAGTTATATGCTTGTCATGCCTTTCTCTTCTTGCTAAATGTTGAATACACCACTGGTGCAATATATTCGCCACCGAATGCCAATGATTTGTGCAAGTGTGAACATTTGTAGCGTCTGAGATTTTTTGAGTTTGAGCTTAAAACAGCTAAGATCTCGATAGCCATATGTGACTGACGTGAGTGAGACATGTACGAACACTGAGTTCGGTGCCTTATGTATTATTGTGTATTATTTTTTTCTGTAATTTTTAAATGCATTATTATTGTATGCCAGTAATGGTAGATAATGACTTTCATTGCAGTGATCAGGACGTGCTCGTAGTTCCTCCAGTGGTGGCGCCACTGCCGCCAGTCGACTACGCGGTGGAACTTCCAGACGGACTTCTGCAGACACCCGAGGCTATCATCATTCCCAGAGAGACTGATCTGCGTCCACAGCCACAGCCAAACCCAAAGCCGAAGCGGTTCGTTTATTCATGCTGCTGTCAGTAGCCTTTCCCGCCAAACTGTCGTTGATGAAACAATAGGCCGCATTACAGGTCTTGCTCGTCCGTCTGTCTGTCCGTATATACCCGTCTGTTTCATGCCGTACTGGCTCTGAACTCGAAAACGAAAAGGCCTGGAGAAGCCAAAATTGATGTAAACATTTTACTAAGCAGAAGTAACTGGCGGGCCAATGTTCAGCTGAAAAGTTTAAAAGGTCAAGCAAGGGACGGCCGCACAGTAAGCTGGCTATGGGCCGACATATTTTTTTCTAGTTTTTACTTGTGTTTTACCATTTATCATAGCACTAAAGCACAAATAAATTTAGTATAAGTGGAGTGATGTCCTTTTGATTAAAAACATTCATTTTATAGCTTTATCGTGTTTGACTCGCAAATTTTGTAATTTAATGGAAACCACGGTAAATGTGTTTGGGTCCGCTAAAGCCAAGCAAAGGTTACCATAGCCAACTTAGCCAAGTTGTATTTTTATTCCTGTCTTTTCCATAATCCTGTCACTAACTTTAACCCAACAATAACCCTAAGTCACGTCACAATGCTACTATTAGTCGTGAGAATGCATCTCCATTTTTCCGTCTGGATCCGCTACGGATCCAGATGGCTTTCTGCTATGGTGGGCAGCTATCTGTTAAATGTTATAATGACGTCTCACTGTTAAGTGTCAACATTAAGCTTAGGCTTCTAAAGGCTTATGATAAGTAACTTTGGGCCATAAAGATACGCCTATAGCCTACACGAGAAATTGTCTAGAAATTGTCCACTGACTTTACATAATGCAATGATTTCATTTTCACTAATTTCTGGTTTTCTGGTTTTTGTTTAATCAATTTTTACGCGCGAGAGCTAGCATAACTAGCTATAGCGCGTATTAGCTATGGTAATTCTGTCTGTCTGTCCGTCCGTCTGTCCGTCTGTTCGTCCGTCTGTCTGTCACAACCCGATACCGTTTCGATTCTATGTGAGATAGAGACTTCTGGTTTTTACCATATGATATCTGAGAGTCTGTAGTATATCGTGACAAAATTTCATAACGCTGGATGAGGGTGTTCCTCAGGTGGGGACCTTTGTACAGCTGACTGGGCTGCCTGGCCGGCCGGTGCGTCAGCTTGTGTTTGCAGGCTGCACGCGGCGGCTGTGCGATCGACGGCTCTGGTTAGTGACGAAAAGCGCATTAGAGGTGTGTATACACGACGATGCTCTATACAAATTGACAACTTTTACCTTTACCTTTAACAAGGGCGTGAAAAAGTGGCTCCCCTTAAAAAGACGTTATTTTACCGTTATTGGCTTGTCTAGCGTGAAAATAGTTGCAGATAAGCACATACATGCTGCTTATTATAACAAGCACTTGCGACGAGCTTTTTAGGAATGTCAACGTTCATGACCTTGAATGACCCTGAACTCCAAAAATAGGTGTTTTAGTGATTTTTTTTCGATTCTTGGCTGCAAAAGAGTGAATTGCGACGAAATGGATGAAGATAGACCAAGATTACTTGCGAACAGGAACTGCTATAGACTCTCGCGCGTCTCATGAGCATTAGCTCAGATTTCTTGTCTGATATAGCTTAACACTGTGCTATATGTATGTACTATATGTTTGGTTGTAGGGATGCGGATAAACCAAAGAAGAGGTAAGCATTGTTCACTGTGAGCGCATTTCTAATACCGAATCGCAGCTACGTTAAATTTATTGCTATATGGACAGATAATGCATATAGCCTATCAATAAATATTGAAAAGGCGAAGACGGAACAGTAGGCCTAGAGACTACATGTACTTACTTACTTACTTCCTACTGATTTTCGTTCTCTAATGACTATTGGCACCTATTTTAGAGCATCGTATAGAATTTGGATCCTAAACATGACCAACATTTTTTATTTTTTCTGGTAAACGTTCACAGCAGGCTCATGGCTAAATAGAGGGCTGTGGCAGGCTTCGGGCCTCGTGACCTGTGTGAACGTGTTGGCAAATAATGCACAGCTTCCATAGCAACATGCTGATTTACAGGGAAAGGAAGAAGACGAAAAGGACGTCAAAATATTCATTTTCATCATCTTCCAGCTGCAGCGATTCGTAAGTTTGCTAATCTTCAATTCTTCAGGACATTTCACTGCGTCCCAAAAAGAAGCCACTTTTATTTTTAAATAGCTCTGTGAGACATTATAGGCTTAAGTTGATTTTAATAATTTTTGGTATGCAATATCAAAAAGAAACTTGACGTAAACAACTATAATTTTGCCCATCTCACCTTAATACTGTTGCTACACTACCTTGCAAAATGCAGAAATTGTAGTTTGACCGTTCACAACAATGAATTCATACTAAGTGAACGTTTGTTCGACTTTTGTAGTTTGTGTAGGCTACCTGTGCATATTCTTGCTATATTCGGTATGTGTAGTGTGAATTTTCTAAGTGAGATTTTGGAATTTAGACATAGGCCTAAATGTGGTCCAACTCTGCACACTTATTCGGTTCTCTTAACAACAAAAATGTAACAATGTTGTACTTTTTATTGCTATTATTATTAATGTGTTTAATCCGGTACTGCCACCATGCCAGAGAGTGTAAACTCGAATGTCGCAACACGCCATAAAAAGCCCTGCAGTTCAGAAAATGTAGCACTGGTGTAGTGCATTCTCTCGCCTGTGCGGGTCCTTTTGTGGAAATCCTGTTCGAATGAACATGTTGGCTTGGCGGCGTAATATATAGGATGTCGTACTTACGATCGAGAAGTCGGGGGTTTTATTCCCGGTCGGGTCGCTATCATTACTAGTTAAATGGGTCTGCGGACAGGTAAACCATATTGGTAAATTGGTAAAACCATATTGGTCAACTCAGCCCTTAATGTTGGTTATAAATTCGAAAGGGGTCACCCCGAGCAAGAGTGCTAAATGAGAGGGGGTAAGAAAAATTTGCGATTTTTGGCCAATAAGTCGCTGTATCCCAGAAACGGTGCGAGATAGGGCCTAGTCTCGGAAGCTGCAATGTTTTGTCTTGGTCTCGTCTCGGTCTCGGCTCAGAAGGTCTCGTGCTCATCCCTTTTTTGTGTTAGACAATGTTAGACACGTAACAGTGTTGCCGATGTGTTCAGTGACTCGTGCTCGGAGTGTTACGACTGTGCCCCACCACCGACCATGTCCATGCTGATGTTGGTTCCAACACAGCCACCACCACAGCCGGTCTGCCCTGCTCCAGTCCCAGCCCCAGCACCAGCTCCAGCTCCAGCACCATGTCCCGTTGTTCAACCGAGCGGAATGACGATGTACGTGCCAGCGCTGCAGCCGGCCGGACGCTGCATGGAAGAACAGACGCAGACCGCCGTCTTCGGAGTCGTCCAGGCACCGTGTGGACCATGTTCCTTCTAAACAGCTGGCGCCACTCTGACTTAGAGGCGCGCGACAACGCAGGCCCGTCGACAGCCACAGCGGCGACCGGGAAACCGTTTTCATCGGGTCCTCATTGGGGTGCATTCCATTACATTACATTACAGTTTTTTAACGTGGCCTAAGTAAAAACTGCTAGGACCACAGGGGTGGCGTCTGGGGAGGGGGCTCTGTCCAAAGCCCCCTCCGCAGAAAATTTTTAAATTCTGCTTTTGAGAAGCGCAGTCTAGAGCAATTTTCATAACCATTCTCGTTGCAAACTAACAGTTACTGCCCAAATCTAATCCCCTCAGCCGCGCCGCCGTCATTTTTTTAAGCGATGGCGCCCTTTCCCCCTAAACGTCTCAGGGCCTGAGGAAATTCTCTCTTCTCGACAGGCCTGCTACAAAGCGACAAAAATAAACTGAACGGAAGTGAAATGTCGCCAGTTTAATAATTATGTTGCTCGAACTAGTAGGCTGGTACAAAACTGGCAGTGCATTTCATTATAGTTTAGTTCATTCCGTTCGCTTCTGTATGTAGGCCTACGCGTCTTTACAGCAGAATACGCATTATTATAGGCTACCGGGTAGCGCTTAAAAAGTGGAACGTTCAGTAGGCTCTGGCCTACGAACGACCAAGAACATTGACGTTATCGGCGAAATGCTCTGCATCCAGCAGCGTCAACCGACCAGGCACAAATTGCTTCAGATGCTGTGGTTGAATTACTCAAAAGCAAGTGGTGAAATTCTACATTTCTCCCCCCTTTCCTTTCCTTAAATCCCTTTTCTTCTTTTTTCCTCTCGTTCCATTTTATCTTCGCCACCCTGTATATTCTGATTATATCATCTCTTTTTATCGTCTGTTCCTTTGTTCATTCTAACCTTACGCACATGTAACTGCATGACGTCAGCGGCGTCGTGCTGGCAGAGGAAGGGATGGAGACTGGAGAAAGGGGCGAAAAAAATTTCCCTTTCTAAATCTTTGGCTCTCGGAAAATTGCCGAAACATTTTTATATTATCTAACAATTTTCGTCCAAAAATGCTGAATTTGGGGCTGAATATTCCCCAATTTTTAAATCCAATTGAAAAAATTCTGAACACCCAATTTTTTGTCTTAAATTTGAGGCTGTCTGTCTGAATTTTGCAGGGTCTCTCGGAAAATTGCAACTTTTTGCCCTGTCTACTTTTTTGACCCACGACGCCGCTTATTAGGCCTATTAGGCTATTACCCGTTTTTTCGACTGCTCTTTTCCTGCTGTGTATATTTTGTGCAGATTAAAAAATAATAATAACAACAGGCAGACGCAAGCTGTATTCTGCAGTAGACTCGTAAGCTTGCACATAGCCTTACATACATTAATTTATTAACCCGACTCGCTAACATTCGACTGTGCAACGTGAACTGATTTAAGTTTTTTTCGGCAATTTAAGTACTGTAATGTTTTGTTTTGTACACTGTGTCTCAAAACGAACGTCACACTTGGTATTGTCTATGTATTTGCCGATTATTAACCGATTTTCAACATTCTTTTACTAGCACATAAAAACGATTATCGGTATTGAGTATTCAACCACATCTTAATTGCGTCGCTACCCACCCTGTAAAACGTAAATACAAGAAAAACTAACAATAACAGGTAAAAACGTGTTGCAATATGGACAGTACTAAGTGTGACGTTTTTGAGACACAGTGTATTTTGCTGCACTATTGAGAAAACGATGCGACGGATGATTGCATTAGGTCCAATTAAAAGTAGCTTGTTTGCTATAGGCCCTAGATTTAGTTCTGTAGTAATAGAGTAGCGCGACGGTGCTGTGAATCATTCCAGGATCTAACAAAATCTTAGCTGGCGTCAATGTCTTAACTCTCAACGATAGGCCTATGTACGGCTACTCGTAGGCTGAGACATTCGGTGACTTTCGCCGAGCCAATTCGCTGAGCGAAAGCTAAAGCTTAATGCTGAAGTCTGTACTTAAAGCTTAGACGGAACTTTAGCTTAGCTAATTTGCTCAGCGAAAGTTTAAGTCAAAAAGTTAAGTGGTCGCTCGCTCTTTGCCTTACGATTCATGCTAAAACCATATGTACAGGGTGGTTCAAAAAAACTACACAAAGTTAATGACACCATAATTTTGCAACCGTACGTCATAGAGTCATGTGGTTTTCAGCAAAATGTTCCGAAAGAAATTTCTTACGTGACTAAAGTCAGTATTTGAATACAGCAGTTAAATATT